>WNFI01286102.1_pt3 | contig 29264 bp, 32 predicted proteins | sample 5400471 | NCBI WGS metagenome assembly WNFI01 (sample SAMN13153348, study PRJNA577476) | soil metagenome | isolation source: 100 cm saprolite on Douglas fir-dominated hillslope | place: USA:California | collected 2013-09-17
AGCAGGTTCGAGCTCGACCCGCCGGTGGGTGCCGCGACCATCGCCGGGGCAGCTGGCGCGAGGGCTTCCAGCAGCAGGTCGATTAGCTTCGGCTGCAAATCAGTGTTGCCGCCGACGGACGGAGCGGGATGCTCGCAGTTCACCACCGATCCAGGCGGGGCGACGATCCTGATCGGGCGGTAGCAGCCCGAATTACGGGGAATCAGCGTCATCGGATCAGTGACGCAGAAGACCGCGTTGTAGACGGCTGACGCAGCGACCACGTAAACGGCGTTCATCGGGCCCTTGACCTGCGCAGATGATCCGGTGAAGTCCGCAATGATCTCGTCACCCCTGATGACGATCGCGACTTTCACCTCGAAGGGGTCGGTCGTCACCCCGTCGTCTTCCACCCACATAGCAGCCGAGTACTCGCCGTCCGGCAGCTCGGCAATCTCGGCGCGCAGCCGGCGCTCGGAATAGTCGATGAGACTTCGCGAGCCATCGCGAATGGTGTCAGTACCGTACCGGTCGATCAGTGCCATGAGGCGACGCTCGCCGACCGTCAGGGCCCCGACCATCGCGTGGAAGTCTCCCCAGGTATTGCGCGGCGTGCGGTGGTTGGCCAGGATGATCCGCCACACCTGCTCGTTATAACGGCCTTGCTCGAAGAGCTTTACGGGCGGCAGCCGCAAACCTTCCTGGTAGCAGTCGGTGGCGTCAGACGCGAAACTGCCGACGGCCTTGCCGCCGATCTCGGCGACGTGGCCAATGCAACCGGCGAAGGCGACGAGCTCGTGGTCGCGGAAGATCGGCTTCATCATCATGTGCTCGGGCATGTGGCAGTTGCCGCGATACGGATCGTTATGGACCACCACGTCGCCGGGCTGAAAGAAGCCCTCGCCAAGTTCTTCCAGCGCCCACCGCACCGTGTTGGGAATGGCGCCCATCATCGACGGCGTGTAGTTCTTCTCCGCGATGAGGTTGCCGTCGCGGTCGAGCAGGACTGTGGAGAAGTCCAGCCCCTCGTTGAAAATAGCCTGAACTGTGTCGCCTTCGAAGATCACCGTGGTCGAGTCGGCGTCCTCGATGATCGCTGGCCCGGCCAGCACCGTGCCCGAGCGAATCTGCTCGCGGCGGTACACCGCGCACCGGATCGGCCGACCTTCGTCAAACCAGACCGAGCGATGATCAGCCGCGCCGCCGCCGGAGGGGAACCGCGCGACACGCGGCGGCTTCTCCTCGCGTAGCGCCGTGGCGCGCAGGTGGATCAGCTCAATCGCTTCGCCAGGCAGCGCGAACCCGTACTGCCGCTCATGCCCGGCCTGGAAGCGCGCCAGGAGCTCGTTCCATCCCTGGGCATCCAGGTCCCGATCGGGTAGGGGTACCTCAAGCTCGTAGTTCTGCCCGGCATACCGTAGCGCCGCACTGCGGATGACGTGCGGCTCCTCGACTTCGACGCTGCGCCGGAGCTCAGCCACCGCATCTTCGGTGACCTCACGTTCCACCTGCGCCATTTCCGGCGGGCACGGCCGGTCGGACCTGGCGTAATACGACCGCACCCGATCAACTCGGGCCTGGGCGATGGCCGCTCCGAACGCCGAGCACAGGCCGGGATGGGGCGGCACCAGCACCGTCTTGATGTCCAGGCGCTCTGCGACCATCCGGGCGTGCAGGGGGCCCGCGCCGCCGAATGCGACGAGCGCGAACTCCCGCGGGTCAAGGCCACGGTCGACTGCGATCAGCCGGACAGCGTTCGCCATATTTTCGTCGGCGGTCCGGATCGAAGCGAGCGCGACACCATGTGCCGTCAGCCCCAATGCGTCGCCGAGCTCGCCGAGCACGCGCTGGCTTTCCTCCGCATCCACCCGCATGGTGCCCCCGAGGAAATAGCCGGGGTCAAGGCGGCCGAGGGTCAGGTTGGCGTCAGTGAGTGTTGGCTGCGTCCCGCCCAGGCCGTAGGCCACCGGTCCCGGCTCGGCTCCTGCGCTCTGCGGTCCGACCCTAAGGAGCCCACCCTTGTCCTGCCAGAGGATCGATCCGCCCCCTGCACCGATGGTTTCAACGGCCACGCACGGAAGGCTCACCGGGACTCCCCACGCGACCTGGAACTCGTGCGCATACTGCTGCTCGCCGTCGAGAATGACCCCGATGTCACAGCTGGTGCCGCCCATGTCGAGCGTGAAGACTGACTGGTAGCCGGCGGCCCGGGCAAAGAAGCCCGCGCCGATCACGCCGCCTGCTAGACCTGACAGCAGGAGCCTGACCGGGCTGTAACCGGCTTCCTCGGCCCGGAGGTAGCCGCCGTTGGAGGCCAGGAGGTTCCACTCCTTCGCGGCACGAAGACGCTGCCGCAACTCGGTGCCGATCCCGGTGATGTACTGACCGACCACCGGCTTGACGAAGGCGTCGGCGATCGTGGTGCTGGCCCGTTCGTACTCCCGCCAAACCGGCGACACCTCATGAGATGCCGAGACAACGGCGTCGGGTCGGACCGAGCGGACGAAGGCCACGATGCGGCGCTCGTGATCGGGGCTGAGATAGGCGAACAGACAGCAGATCGCGACGACCGGGGGCTCTTCACCGGCTTCAGTGAGCAGCCAGGTTCTGACTGCCTCCAAGCTCGACTCGTCAAGCGGCTCGATCTCGCGGCCGTGATGATCGATCCGGCCGCGCACGCCGATGCAGTCACCCCGCCGCACAAGCGGCCGGGGACGGCTCCAGTTGAGATCGTAGAGTCGTTCCTTGTCGAGCCGAGCGACGAAGGGAACATCGGTGAATCCGGCGTTGGTGATCAGCAGGATTCGGGGTCCCTGGCGCTGGATCACCGCGTTCGTCGCGACCGTGGTCCCGACGACGATCTGCTGCGCCGATTCAATTTCCTCGAGCTGGGCGAGGCCGGCCCGCATCGCTTCCGGGGGATTGGACGGGGTGGACGGCACCTTCGCCGCCCGGACCTCGCCCGTCACCTCGTCGATGACGATGAAGTCGCTGAAGGTGCCGCCGGTATCGATTCCGAGTCGCATGTTGCCTCTTACCGCCCGCTATGGATGATCGCGTCAGACACCGATCCGGACTCAAGGACTCAATGGACGTATCGCCGAACCAGCCGAGCCGGCGCGAGATGGCGTTCGCCGACTCGATCATCCGCGGTGCGAGCCGCAAGGCGTCTTGGAGCGAGAGCCGGTCAGCCGGGCTGGACAGGCTCAGCGCCGCGACGACACGGCCAGAGCCGTCCCTGATGGGGGCGCCGACGCACCGCAGTCCGAGCGCCGACTCCTCATCGTCGAGGCCGAAGCCGGCAGAGCGGATGTCTGCGAGAGCCTTGTCGAGATCCGCCGGGGTGTAAATGGTCCGGTCTGTGAGCGGCGGCAGGCCGCGCTCCCGGATAACGCGTGCGACTACGTCCGGCTCGCTCCAGGCAAGCAGGACCTTGCCGAGCGCGGAGCAGTGGCAGTAGGTCCGCTCGCCGACTTGCACGGCCATCTTCACCGGGTGGGTGCTCGACACGACGTCGATATGAATGACGTCGGCGTGGGCGAGCACCCCAAGATTGACGGTCTCGTTGAATTCGTCCCGCAGCGCGACCATCTGAGGATGGGCGATCTCAGGCAGGCGCATGTGATTCCGGGCTGCGACGCCGAGATAAATAAGACGAGGGCCGAGAACGTATTGTTTCGTCCCCTTTCTAGTTTCCACGTATCCCAGCGACTCGAGGGCTTTGAGGTGCCGGAACACGCCTGCCCGCGGCGCTTCCAGCGCCCGTGAGAGCTCGGCCAGCGAACTGCCTGGGCGCTCGGCAATCGCCTCAAGGAGCCGGAGTGCCTTCTCGAGGCTGCCGATCTTGTACACCGAATCAGGCATCTATTGTCTCGCTATGGGAAACATTGTCTTGTATGTTGGTACAACGCTCGCTCGCAATGAGCAGCCTGTCAAGATGCCCGAGCAAATCGGGCCAGGACGCCGGCTACCTCGCGCAGGATCAGCGGGACGCAGGCGGTGACGCCGCGCAGCATGTTTGGCAGCGGCCGAACTGCGGGATGCAACGGCGGTGGGCTGTTCGAGATCCCGGGGCGTGCAACTTGAGGAGCTAGCTGACGACATCGCAAAAGACGATCGGCAGCCTGGCTTCGCCATCTTGTCCTGCTGGTGGTCTACGTGGGAGCGGGGGTCTGGGCGACCTGGCCGCGATTCACCTGGCTTGCCGACGGCAAACTGCCTGCTACTGCAGATGTCTCCAGCTACGTGTGGAACATGTGGTGGCTCGCTCATCACCTTGGGCATCCGGGCAGCCCGTTCTTCACCAGGGACATGGCTGCGCCGGCCGGAATCCATCTGGGCTTCAACACCCTGATGCCGCTGGCCGGGTGGCTGATGGCGCCGATAACCGTGTTGTTCGGCCCGTCGGCGTCGTTCGCGCTGCTGACGCTTATCACTCCAGGGCTGCTGTGCTATGCCATGTACCGGGCGGCGAGACTCTGGTTGAACGAGCCGGGCGCGATCGTCGCCGGCGCGTTCTTCGGCCTGTCCTCCATGCTGCTCTGGCAGGACTGGTACCACCTCAACATCACGACCGGGAGCATCTTCCTGCCGCTCACGATCGAGGCCGCGGTCCGGTTCCGGCGCAGGCCGCACGTCCTGCCTGCTGTGGCGCTCGGCTTGACTATCGGGGCATCGATCCTCGTCAACCAGGAAAGTGCCGCCGTCGCCATCATCGTGGCGGCGGTCATTGTGGTCCCCTGGCTGGTTCGGGAGCTGGTCAGGAACCGAGCGCTGCTAGGCCAGATAGGCAAGCCGCTCTTGATCGGAGCGGGGACGGGGATAGTGGTCGCGAGCCCGGAGCTGATCGGGGCACTGCAGGCGGTCACCGCTGGCGCGGCCAACCCGTCGCACAGCGTCCTGGCTGCGAATTACACCCACTACGGAGTGCCGCTGACAACGCTCTTTTCCCCTTCGCCGCGCCTGGCCTACCTCGGCATCGGCCGGTTCGCGTCGGCGTACAGCTACAACGACCCGAATCTGAACTTCGAGGGCCTGCCGACCTTCGGCGTCGTGCTCAGCGGCATAGCCGTACTTGGCGTCGTGGCCGGCTGGCGCAAGCGCAGTACCTGGGCGTTCGTCGCGCTCTGGCTCGCCGGCGCGGCCCTCGCGCTCGGTACGAGCCTGACCTTCGGCAACTGCCAGGTCAGCAGCTGGCGCAGACCTGGCAGGGATTGGGGGCGCACGTGCCATCAGTACCTGCCGCTTATGGCTCACAGCTACTCCACCCGGGTCTACGTGCACGCAGGCTCGGTCAACGGCGTATCGAAGCCCGTCGTGGTGTCCAACCTGATGCCGTATACGTGGCTAGTCCGCATCCCGGGTCTGGCTGGCTTGCGCGAAGCCGACCGTTTTACCATCGTCGGGCTGATCGGCACCGCTATGCTCGCCGGGCTGGCAGTGCAGTGGCTCAGCAAGCGGAAGATCACCATGCCGCTCATCGCCGTCGTCATCGCACTCGGAGCTCTGGAAGCGGGCTGGTCCGGCGCGGCGCACACGTCACCCGGGTACCAGGGCGTGATGCCGACCACGTTGCCAAGGCTGAATCACTTCCTGAGCAGCGACCACTCGGGCTCGATCGTGGTGGACTTTCCCTACGGCCTGCGCGGCGGCATCGGCGCTACCGGATCCGAGATCGCTCCGGCCGCGATGCTGATCGCCACCTATGACGGTCATCCGCGCGCCATTTCCTACACCTCCTGGGTATCCAAGGTCGCGATCAATGGGATCGCCAGGCACGCCTTCTTCCGCTACTTGTACGAAGCGGAACGGAGCGAGATCCTTTCCGCGGGCGACGTAAGCCGTGCTAGGGCGGACCTGCAAACGTTGCATGTCGGCTGGGTACTTATGTGGCGCAACGTCTGGACATTGCACAAGCCAAGATGGCGCTACGGGTACATCGACAGGTACCTGACGGCGGTAGCGTTCCGGCACGTCAAGTCCGCCTGCCTGGTGGCCGAACCCATGTCCGCCTGCCACTGGAACAGGCGGGTGTGGCTGTACCGATACGAGCCGGGTGCCGGGGGGAAAGCCTGGCGTGAGCCGCGGCCCACGTCGGCCCAAGCTCGTCGGGGGCGCCGCGGCTAGAATCGCGCGAACGCGATGTGCCCTTCCGCGTGGGTTATCGCCGGGCCCGCGGCGACGTACCGTACTGTGCAGGTCTGGGTGCAGCGCACGACGATGGTCCGAGCGCTTGCCTCGCTCGCTACCAGCAGGTCACCCGGGCGGACTCCTGCCTTGATGAGCTCGGAGCCTGCCAGGCGAAGGATGCTGTTCGTTCCCGGGTGCCTGTTGCCCTTGGAGAACCGGTCGGCGAGAAACGCGGCGTCCCCCGGTGCGAATCCGGGCGGCACGAACCCTGCGCTTTCCACGCCGATGTCGCCGCCGTGGGGCAGGCCTGACGCGGCGAGCAGGACAACCGCGCCGCCCGGCCGGATCGCGTAGATGCGCCCGGTCCTCTCATCCGGTGCGATGAGGTCACCAGCGAAACGGCCGAACGAGTCGGGCGCGACAGTGATCCCGCCCTCGACCGCGGGCGCATGGCCGGTGACCACCTCGATCCGGCCCGCGCAGTCGATGGCCAGCACGGCGCTTCCCGAGGCACTTCTGGTGGTCACAAGTAGCCTGTGCCCGAAATGACCGCTCGCATCGAACGCGATGCCGGTCGGCATAGCCGCAGCAAGGCTCGCGAAACGCCGCGCCCGGCCATCCGCGCCGATCATGACGACGCCCGGATGGCTGCCCGGCTGGAGAGCGAAGATCGTGCCACTGTGGAACGAGCACCTGCTCCCGGCGACCGTGTCAGTCCCCGCCACCGTGAGATACGGCTCAGGGCCCTGCCTGGTGGCATAGCCTGCAGGTCCGCGCGCGAATGCCGTGACCATTCCCGTCCGGCTCAGGATGGACAGCCGCCCGGCTGCCGCGACGACGAGCGACCCGTCGCCACGGGGTCCGAGATCCACGACGCCGGGCAGATGAATGAACTTCGCCCAGTGCGCAGGAAGCGGCCGAGGTGCCTGGTGAATTCCGCTATGCGACGTGCACGCCGTCAGCGCCACGCTCACGATCAGGCCGAGCATGACAGCTCGCCGAAGATGCTCCCCCACAACAGGCCGAGTCTACAAACCGGCTGGCGGCTTCCCGCGCCCCGGCATGACTACATGCCCATGCCAGAATCCGAGAGTGCCGCCCCCTGCGCTAGGACCTGATCCCGAAAGCCCCCGGCTCAGCCGGCTCATCCGCCGCCTGTTCTGGCCTGCGGCTGCCGCGCTGGTTGTGCTAGCCGCCATCCTGACCGCGGCCAGCTTCGCATACAACCTGGCGACCAACGGCCTGGTGACCCGGCCGTCTGGGCTGCGCATGATCCGAGCGGGCGCCTTTGACACCCGGTACCTGCAGTGGGGCACCAGCGGATCGCCGGTAGTCCTGGTGCCGGGCGCCTTCGAGACGGCGGACACATTCGCCGCCCTTGGCCCCGAGCTGGGAACACATCACCGGGTGTTCGCGATCGATCTCACGGGGACCGGCTACAGCTCGCCGAGCCCGCCATTCGACGCCCGTCATCTCGCCATGCAGGTGCTGGCGTTCATCCGAGCCATGCACCTGACCGGCGCGAACGCGCCGGTGCTGGTCGGCCACTCCAGCGGCGCGGCCGTGGCCGGGATGACGGTGCTGCTGGACAGTCATGCCGCGGCCGGGGTCGTGTTCCTGGACGGCGATGCTACTGCGCTGACGTTCCCGCCTATTGTCGGCTGGCTCCTGATCAATCCGTACCGGACCACGCTCGTCCGGATGGCCGTCGGCTCCGGCTGGCTGATACAGCAGATCTACCAATCCCAGTGCGGCCAAGCCTGCCCGCCGCTGACGGCAGCAGGCGTGCAAATATGGCGCCGCCCGCTCCAGCAGCCGGGTTTCCTCAAGGTGGTGGCATACAACCTGCGGCACGGAATCCCGAGTATGAGCGGCGGCCAGCTGCGCAAGCTACGGGCCACCACGGTGCCCAAGCTGGTGATCTACGGCCGGGATGATCGGCAGCTGAGCTCATCAGACGCCGCGGCGGCCGCTGCCCGGATCGGCGCACCCGCTCCAGTTGCGATACCCGGCCACCATCTCACGATGATTTCCTCCCCGCGGCAGCTCGCGGCCGCCATCAATGCCTTCATCCGATCGGTACTTGGGCCGTAGCTCCGTCGACGCGGCTGCTTACGCTGGGTCACCAGCCGGCGTACTCTCCAAGCACCTCGTCGCTTACCTCGCCGGCCTCGACCTCTCCGATTGCCTGGTCGAGGATGGCTACTCCCTCGTCTATCTCCGCCTCAGTCATGATCAGCGGCGGAGTGATCTCCATGACATTGGAATAGATGCCGCCATAGAAAACCACAAGGCCCAGTTCGAAGGCCCGCATGACGATTTTTGCCATCTCGCGATCGGCCGGTTCCTTGGTACCGCGGTCCCGAACAGTCTCCAGGCCCAACATCATGCCGAGACCACGCACATCGCCGATCAGGGCGTGACGCTGCTGCAGCTCACTCAGCCGGTTCAGGAGGTAGCTGCCGACACGGCTGGCTCGCGCGACGAGCCCCAGCCGCTCGATCTCGTCCAGGTTCGCCAATGCAGCCGCGCAGGCTACGGGGTTACCGGCCATCGTGTACATGTTGATCGCAGGTGCGACGTCTAGCAGCTCGCGCCGGCCAACAACTGCGCTGATCGGCATGCCGCCACCCAAGGACTTGCCGAACGATACGGCGTCGGGCACAACGCCAAAGTGCTGGAAGGCAAACATGTGCCCGGAACGACCGAACCCGATCTTCACCTCGTCGATCAGAAGCATGATGCCGTGCTTGCGGCAGATCGTCTCCAGCCCCTTCAGGAAGTGCGGCGGCGGGACGATGTCGCCTCCGTCACTCTGCACGGGTTCAACGATGATGCCAGCAGTGTCCTCTGGCGGGCAGATGGTCCGAAGGATGTAGTTCTCGAGGTAGTCGAGTACCGCGTCGCCTGAGTCACGGTCGGATCCGAGTACTGGCCGGTAAGGGTCGGGGAACGGAATCTTGATCACGTTCCCGCCGCCCCCGGCCTTAGCCTGGGCGGTGTGCCCGCTGAGCCCGGCCGATCCCGCAGTCTGGCCGTGGTACCCGCCGATGAACGAGATCATTCGCCGTCGGCCGGTGGCGAGCGGAACCAGCTTCGCCAGGCAGTCATTAGCATCTGAGCCGTGCAGGCCAAACCAGACCTTTTTCTCGAAATCACCAGGAACGAGCGCCGCGAGCCGCTCGCCGAGCAGAGCGCTCTGCTCGCTCATCATCGCCGTGAGAGTGCCGAAGGACGTCCGCGCGAATTGGTCAGCGACGGCCTGGCGCACCCGCGGGTTGTTGTAACCCAAGTTCGCTACTGCCCAGCCTGCCGTGAAGTCCAGCCTGGTGACGCCGTCGGCGTCGGTGATGCGGCAGCCGTCAGCGCGCTCGATGACCAGCGGGAAAAACCGGACCTTCAGCACCGACGCCAGGTAGCGGGCATCCAGCTCTCTGATCTTCGCGCTGTCCACGCCGGGCCTCCTCGATCCATTGCGCTCCGGTCTGGGCTCCAGGGCTGCTCCTACGCCGGCTCATTCATGCAGCGCATCCGCTCACGCTGGGGGATCCGGCAGCGGGTCACCGGTGACCGCGCCTGGTGCAGGGCCTTCGGCGGTCTCCGCAGCGACGGCATCCTCCTGGCTGCGCCACTCAGCGCCATGCCCGAACTTCCGGCGGGCATATTCCAGATAGTAGATCGACCACACAATGGTCCAGATGACTCCGACGACAATCGCGACACCGTCGACTCGGTCAGGCCGACTCGAGCGGCGTGGCCGGCCAGTCAAGCAGCCGTGCGCCGATCACTGCGACATGCAGGGCCAGTGCGTCCGCGGGGTCGGAATGGTCCTTGCCGGTCAGCTGTGCGACACGGGCGAGGCGGTACGTAACGGCCCGCACCGACAGATGAAGCTGCCTGGCTGCCATAGCTGCCACCCGGCCGCTCGAGTAGTAGGCCTCGAGGGTTGCGAGCAATGGCCCGGCTCCACCTCTCGCCTGCGTCAATGGCGTCAGCAGCGAGCTCACCAGGTCGCATATCGCCGCTCGGTCACGTAGCAGTACCTGATAGACAAGCAGGTCAGCGGCCTCAACAACCGGATCTGGCAGCGAAAGACGCATGGCCACATCCAGCCCGGAGCTTGCCTCGTCATAGGACCGCCGTACACCGTTGGGCCCGGAGTACGCTCGTCCGACTGCCACCCGACGTATTCTCGCGGTGCGTGGCTCGGACCCGAGCGCCCCAGCCAGGGCGTCGGCCACCCGGCGCGCCTCCTGCCCATCGGCGACGCCCGTCACTGCGACAAGCCGCTGACCTCTGGTCACGGTCAGTGACGGCGCTGGAGCGGCTGCCCGCGCGACAATCCGGTCAACCTGCGCGTCAGCCGACCGGACCGGCTTACCCTCGCCCGGTTCAGCAACCAGGATCACCTGATGCCGACCGGCCAGAGTCAGACCCAGACGCTCACCACGAGCTACCAGATCGGCCAGGCCGCCACGTCCGGACAGGAGATCGTCGAAGAACTCAAGCCGCTCAGCCTCCTGGCGGCGGGCGACGGTCAAATGAGCTCGCTCGAAGCCGTCAGCGGCGGCTGCTACGGCGTCGTCGGCGGCCCGAAGAACTGCTAGCCCCGCGGCGCGAAGAGCCGGCCCGGAGCCTGACGTAATTGGAAGTTCCCGCCACAGCCGCCACGTGGCTGAGAGGTAGAGATCGACGAGACCACGAAGCGCGATCCCATCCTCGGCAGCTCGCGCACCCGACCGTCCGTGCTCTGCTAGCTCAGCGGGACGCAGGCGACGGCCCGTTTTGATCACATCAAGCTGAGTGAGCACGTAGCTGCCAAGAAAGTCTGGAGCCACACCAGCCTCGCGCCCAGCTGCCCGCGCAACGTCCGCGGCGTCGGGTGGTCCCGCGTTCCCGGTCGGCTTCATCGTCAGGCTCCCTGGGTCGCGGCTCAAAGCTTGCCGGGACTCGGCAAGATAGATAGCTTATCTCTTCCTGTTGGGGCAGTGACCCTCCAACATCAGGCAAGCAAGAGTGTAGAGGAGAGAAGATGGCGGACAGAGAAGGGACACGGCACTGCCGGAACGACGATGACCGCGGACGAACTCCTGACCGGCCTGCTGGAACCAATGGCTGCGCTCCCCGCGAGCCCGGCCGGCCTGCACACCATAGGTCTTGCGCTGGTGCTTGCGCCTGGCGGAACATTGGCTGGAGTGATCACCCCGGCTGACATCGTCCGTGCCAGCCAAGTCGGCGTGCTGCGGCACAATGCTGCGAAGTCCTGAATTCGGGCTGGCTGCCAGCGCTGCGGCCAGGCTCGATATCCCGCTCTGGATCTGGGCCGCCACGATCGCGGGCCTGGTCCTGGTGATCGGGATCGAGCTCGCGTTCGCTGTACGCCATCGATCCCGCGAGGTGCGCGTGCACGAAGCGGCCATCTGGGTCGTGGCGGTGATCGCGCTGGCAGTGCTATTCGGCATGGCGCTTGGCTGGCTAGGCCACCCGGAAGCAGCAGGTCAGTACTTTGCTGGCTGGATTACCGAGTGGAGCCTGTCGCTCGACAACCTGTTCATCTTCGTACTTCTGATCGAGCGTTCGGCGGTGCCCAGAAACCTGCATAACCAGGTTCTGCTTCTGGGCATCGTCATGACCTTGGTGCTGCGCGGCGTCCTCATCGTCCTGGGCGCCTCGGCTCTGAACAGGTTCGGCTGGATCCTTTACGTGTTCGGAGCAGTGGTTACCTACACTGCCGCCAGGCTGGCCTTCAGCCGCGGCAATGCCATGACGGCCAGCGACGGCCAGATTCTGCGCACAGTCAGGCACATCGTGCCAACATCGCCGGACAGTGACGGCGCGCGCCTGACCACGCGAGTCGACGGCCGTCTGGTGGCCACGCCCGTCCTCGTACTCATCATTTCGATCGCTGTTACGGACCTGGCATTCGCGTTCGACTCGGTCCCGGCGATTTTCGCGCTGACTCGGGAGCCTTACCTGATCTTCGCGGCGAACATCTTCGCGCTGATAGGCCTGCGGCATCTTTACTTTCTCATCGGCGGGCTGATGGGGCGGCTCGTGCACTTGCATGCCGGCCTGTGCGCCATCCTGGGCTTCATCGGGGTGAAGCTGATCACCGAGGCACTGCACGGATCCGGTGTACACGAGCTCGGACCAGTTCCGGTCCCGCAGTTCGGCACCGCCGTATCGATGGCGATCATCGCCAGCGTGCTTGCCATCGTGACCGCGACCAGTGTGCTGGCAAGGCGCGATGGACGGGCAGGACGCAGCTCAGCTCACTCGACCCTCGGCCGCGATGAGGGGCCGGCACGCACGCGTGGCATGCAGGAGCGAGAACGTGAAGAACAAAGCAGCGCGTGAAGGAGGGTGAGTTCATTGGCGTGGTTTCTTGTCGCGGTCGCCGGGCTGTTTGAGACGGGGTTCGCGGTCCTGCTCAAGTACAGTCACAACTTCACCCGGTTGCTGCCGACGGTCGGCTTTGCCGCGTGCGCGCTGATCAGTTTCGGGCTGCTCAGCGTGGCAGTGAAGCATCTTGAAGTTGGTCCCGCTTATGCAGCGTGGACCGGTGTCATAGGGCTTTGCTTGTCCGGCGTGACCCCATGAGTGGCCCGGGATCTCCTGCGCCGTCCGGTGAAGAGCGAGGAAAGTCAGAGGAACCGAGCGCGTCTGCGGACCGTCGGCACATGAATAACCTCGTCCGGTTGCTGCTGCGGATCGCCGTCACCGTGGTGGGCACCGTTATTCTGGCAGTCGGCTTGGTCCTCCTGGTCGCGCCAGGACCCGGCATTGTGGTCATTCTCCTGGCTGTGGCTGTGTTCGCCGTCGAATATCAGTGGGCCAGGCGCCATTTGGTCGCCGCGCGGGCGCTGGCGCGATCAGCCGCCGACAAGACGGCAACCAGCCGGATCGCGACGGCTACTGCCGTGCTTTTTGGTCTCGGATCTATCGGTCTGGGCGGAGTCCTGATCTTCACCGACCTGCTGCCCCTTTCCGGGGTGGGGACCGGCGCCGGAGTCGCGCTGGGAGGCCTGACCGTGCTGGTCACCACGGCCTACGGTATCTGGGAGCTGCGGCGAGTGGAGAGAGCCGCAGGTGCCGACCGCGAGCAAGAGGCTGACCCGGGCAATTGATCCGGTGGTGCGTCCGCGTTGTTGGAGCTCAATCGTTCCGGCTTTCTGCCTGCCCTTGTTTCTTGTAGCCCCAGAACATGTACCAGACGAAGGCAATAGCCGCCAGCGCACTGCAGGCAATGACGGATAGCGTCACGATCTCATGAGCGTGACTGGCAATGGCCGATATGCCGGAGCAGGCCCCTGACCCCGCACGCTCGCTGAGCTTCGCGCCACACGGACCAGCAACACGGTTCGTCGCCTGCAAGACGAAGGCCCCGATGACCGCGAGGGTTACTACAGCGCCCAGCACGTCCTTAGCCACATGGGGCGGCCGGCTCCGGGATCCTCCGAAGTCTGCGACGCCAAGCGGGTCCGTGCCCGCTTGGCGCATCTGCCAGCATCTCACGCGAGCCATTCTCTCGCCCGGTGCCATCTTTTGGAAGTTTCGGCTTGGTGCGCGATATGCCCGGGACGTCGGAAGTCCGGTTAAGATTGCCGAACTGCGGCCCGACGGGCTTCCGCGCCACGGCACTTCAGGGTCAGGCCGGATACGCCCCTACCCGCGCGACTATTTCGTGCTGCGCGGGAGTCGGTCCGTTGGCTTTGATCCGCCGCTCGGCCGCCAGCCTGGCCGCGCTTGCTGACACGGGCAGTGTCGCTGAGCTGATGTTCGAACAGACGCTGTACGGGTATGGCCCGCGCCCCTCCCCCGGCGAGGCTCGCTCCTGGTCACGCAGCATCCCGGTGCTAGCACAGGATCTGGTCCAGGCCGGCCTCGGGATGTCGAAGTCCTTCTTGAGCACCGGCTGCCGTTGAGCAGCCGCCGCGTCGACGCGATCCTGGCGGGCTGCCATCCCGTCACAGGAGCTCCGTCCTACGTTGTGGTGGAGCTCAAGCAGTGGAGTGACGCGGATCTGTACGAAAACGACCCGGCGCTCGTGACAGTGGGCGGTTACGGTCACGAGGCCCGACCGCATCCGCTTGAGCAGGTCCGCGGCTACTGCCCGTACCTAGGCAGGGCAGCCGCACTTCGTGAGACAGGCTGTGGCGTCCCCACCGAGTAGCTCGCCGATTATGCATGCAGCCGGGCCATTCCCGCGGCGCCCTCGGGCAGCCGCGCCTGGTCCAGCTCCCGCGCAGGCGGCCGGCCAACTCGAAGGCCCGCCAGGCGACCCGGTGCGCCTGAATGTGATCGGCCGATCTCAGCAGGCGCTGAATCGGCCTCGTGATCCGCGAATAACAATGCGGTGTCATGGAACTTCAATGTTCCCGATCTTGGGCACCGGCGCTTCGCCGTTGAGTGGTTCATGGCGTCGCCGTGCTGCGGCACGTCGTCGGAACTTGCGGGTTAGGTATACGGGCACGTAGATCATTGCGGCTATCTCAAGTGCCATGATGACCGTGATGAGTATCCAGTCGGCTCCGCCCCCGGCTGGGTAGACCACCTTAGGATCGCCGGTGTCGATGGCGGGGACCTGGTCGCCGGCTTGGCGGATGTGACCTCCGCTGGCGAGTAGCATGCCATCCCGGCTCGAACCGTTGTCTCCCGTGAAGGTGCCATACCACGTGCAGTGCGTCCCGAAGTTGGTGTTCGAGCAGTTCTCGGCGTAGGCCGTGAAGATCCCGGGCTGGCCGTGGCCTAGGTGAGCAGACCAGGCCGGACCAATGTCGCGGACCATGAAGGGAAAGGTCGCCACAGCGAACGCGAGCGCGAAGCTGAGCAGCGCCGCCGGCTGCGTGATGGCCAGGAGGGCTTTCAATGCCTTCCCTGGGCCGGCGTCCACCGGGATGGCGCCAGTGTCACGGCCGCGGCCGGCCCGCTCGATCGTGCTGGGATTGTCGGATGGCGACTGCAGCGTGCGCCAGTAGTTGCGGATTTGCAGCAGCTTTTCCCAGAACTCCGGGTCGCGCAACGCGGCCATCGACCGGCGCGCCGAGCCGGAATCGCGTGCCGCTGGTGGTGGTGACGATCACGTGCTGTTCATGCTCCTGGACCGCACGGAGATGTCGCGTACCTGCGGCCAGGGACAGTAACGCCTTCCAGCCAGGCCCCGGCTTCGTATTCCGGCGGCTGTGCATTCCGTGAAGGCGATCGCGCCGGCTTCGTATTCCGGCGGCTGTGCATTCCGTGAAGGCGATCGCGTAAGCCAGAGAGGCATACAAGCTAACGAGGGCGCCGATTCCAGCGCCGACGGCATACGCCCCCAAAGTCCCGCCCGAGCCCAGCCGATCGCGGCAGCCACGCTCAGGCCCGTGGCTACTACCGTCACGATCGCCGTGCCTATCAGCAGGCTCCGCCGCTGCCGCGTCGTGATCCGAAACATCAAGTTCTGCACATGACCAAGATGACCCCGTCAGTGGGCGAGAGGCAATTCCCGGAACCCTCGCCTGTGACCGGCCCGGCCGGTGTGGCCGATCGTCGAGCCGGATTGCCCCGGGCCATCGGCCCAGTCGCATCGCCGGCGCCCGAAGAGTCGGCGCGGGGGATAGTGAAGGCCTCGGTTGCAGATCAACGGCGCGCCAGGCAAGGCTCAGGGGATGGAGAATGTGGCGAAACCGGCGATCGTCTCGGCCGAGAAGTGGCAGCAGACCCGCGAGGACCTGCTCAAGGCCGGGAAAAAAGCAACCCGGGCGCTGGACGCGCTAGCGGCACGCCGCCGCTGTCTCCCGGATCGGGGCAGGATACTGCTGGCCATGGAGCGACCCGCGGCCCGATGGCTCGCTTGAAGCCGACGTGGTTATCGGCGACTGGGCCAGACCATGGAACCTCAAGGGCCAGCGTGCCATCGGCGGCGCTCCGCCGCCGATGGGCAACCGATCCGGCCGACTTCGGTCAGGTGGGATGCGTATCAGCGAACAAGGATCCCGACTTCCGCAGCCGGATAAAGGTCACAGGACTCGAGTTCGGCCGCCTTATCCGCAACGTCTACAAGGTTCTGCTCACTCGCGGCATGGTCGGAACCATCATCTACTCACCCGACCCAGAAACTCGGGATCTGCTTCACGCCTTGATCGGGTAAGACAGACGTGGGCCCCTCAACTGGGTATTTCGCCGCGTTCTTAATGATCTTTTCCGCCAGGGCCTCTTCCAGATCTACACCCAAGACATCAGCGAGCCGCAGCAGATAGGCCAGAACATCGGCCATCTCCTCGCGAACCCTCCCGGCACTCGCCTCCTCGACCATGACGCCCGCGGATTCATCTGGAGTGAGCCACTGAAAGATCTCCGTGAGCTCGCCCACCTCGCCAGCAAGCGCCATCACCAGATTCTTCGGGGAGTGAAACTGCTCCCAGTCACGCTCGACGGCAAAGTCCCGGAGCTGACGCTGAAGGCTCGCGATCGACACTCTGCACATATAGCAGTCACGAGGACCGCTTACGTGCCGGAGCCGCCGATGATTGTCATATGAGCAGTTCCCGCGTGATGGGCGTCGACGCCTGCCGGACTGGGTGGGTCGGGATCGTCCTGTTCAAAAGTGGGCTTTCGGTGTACTTCGAGCCGGATATCAAGGATCTGGCTGCCGCTGCGGAGCGGAATGGCGCGCTGGATCGCAAGCGCTCGGGCCGAGGTGGGCGTCGGTCTTCATCACCCCTGTCCGCACGGCGCTGGGCTACGACGACTACAAGGTCGCGTCAGCCGAGAACCTACGCATCGCCGGCGAAGGCATCTCCCAGCAGGCCTTCGCCCTGCGCCACAAGATCAGGCAGGTCGATCGGTGGATACGCCATGCCGGCCACCGCGTGGTCGAAGTCCACCCTGAACTCACCTTCGCCCGGCTGGCCGGCAAGCCCTTGCCGCACAGCAAGTCGACCTGGAACGGCGCCGCCCAGCGCAGGCACCTGCTCGCCACCGCCGGAATCCGGCTCGCCGATGACCTCGGCGCCGCCGGAGCGTCAGCCAGAACCGCCGACATCCTCGACGCGGCAGCAGCAGCATGGACGGCACGCCAGTTCGCCCAGGGCCAGACGCGCCCGATGCCGGACCCGCCGGAGACTTTCAGCGACCGGCTGCCGGCCGCGATCTGGAGCTGACAGCCGATCGCGGCTGCCGTCTTCGCCGGCTGGTACCGGTCAGGTCTGGAAGATCTTCTGCCGATGCCAGTCCAGGTACCTCGCGGCGGGAACGAGCCCGCCCGCCCGGCAGCAGCAGCGACTCGCGTAGGGGCGGCTGGCCGTAGTACTGGCGAGCCATCTGATCGGCGCGGACCGCTTCAGCCAGGGGGCTGGCCACGTGGATCCGCAATCCGCCGTTGACCGTCAGCAGGCCAGTGTCAAAAGCGACGTCGTGCGGCGGGCAGGCGGCCAGGCCGTTGCGCGGGTCCAGGCGCTCCCCCGGCGTGCTGTCCCTCCACGGCTTGATATGCCCGGCCAGCAGCATTCTCTTGGCGCCGAACGCCGCCGGGCTGAACCCGCAGAACACGCACCGGCTGCCGCAGTTGTTCAGAACGCTGAGCGCGAACACATGCTGGCCGACCCGGGCTGCCGCGATCAGAATCCGCTCGGTCTGCAACTCCGACAGGCCCGCCCCGGGCGCATGCCGGGCGATCTTGTCCCGCAAGTCCGCTTCCAGCACAGAGACGTCCAGCTCGTCCTGGCCGAGCAGGATCAGCCCGTCCCCGGCCTCCAGGTCCAGGAAGTCCGGCAGGCGATCCGGGCCAATGCCCTCGGCCCGGGCCGCCCGCAGCAGCATGCGGTACAGGTCGGTGAACCGCTCCAGATCCTCGCGGAGAATTGCCCCAGCCAGTACGTCCCATCTGGCACCGTGCGAGCGCGAGCCATCCAGGTTGGCCATCTTGGCCAGCACGCTCGACGGCGGCCGCGAGAATAGCGCGGCCAGCGACGGCACCGGCTCCGGCGCCCGGTGCGCGGTCGACCCGCCGAACTGCCGGTGATTGACAAGGAACGACGCCGCCAGGCACAGCAACGTCTCCGCCGGCAGAAAATCTGCCTGCCGTCTGCCGGAGACCGGCCGCCGGCGCACCAACTCCCGGAACTGCTCCCGCGCCTGGCCGGTCTTCAGATCCAGGTAACTCCCCAGATCGGCCACACCGCGAGAGTACTACCGCCAAGTGTGCGACAACTAGCACGCCCGAGCGCGCCATTAGTGGTCCCATGGGAATGGTTGACAACGAACTAGCTTCTACGTCGCCTCTGCCACCCGCATCGATGACTCCCCCAGTCGCCCGGCGTGTTCACACCAGCCACTTGTCCGGGCCTGCCTCTACCATGAATCACCACAGGTAGTGACACTCTGCCACGACGATCGGTGGGAGGCCTGACCCCGTCACCCACCGCCACGATCTCCAGGGCGAACGGTGCCTTCTGTTCGTCGCTTGCACCCGCGCACGCGACCACCTCTACGTCTCCCACACCGGCCAGCCGAGCCCCTTCCTGCCCGCCTAGCGCCAGGGGTCCCTCCTGGACCGGAACTAGGGGGCGAAGTAGCCTTCCACGTCGGCGAGAACCTGGATGTTGCCGCTCGAGCAGTTCTAGAAGTCGGTCATTCCGAGCAACGACGCCCACCATGAGAAACTCGGACAGTCGGCGACCGGAGACGATATCCGCATGACCTTGCAGCTAGCACCGGAGGAACCGGAGGCCGGGCCGTGGCGGGCAGAGTTGCTGACAACGGGCATTGAGACCCTGACGCAGCCTGTACCAGGCGCGAGCGCAGGCTATCGCGCTGTGGTGCTTGCAGTGGACGGGCGCAGCTCCAGCGGGAAGACCACCCTGGCGGCACGCGTGCACGACGCGGTGGCCGGGTCGGCTGTCGTTCACACCGACGACGTCGCATGGTGGCACTCCCGCTTCGGCTGGGCCGACCTCCTGATCGATGGCATCTTGATGCCCGTGCACCGCTGCGAATCGGTAAACTTCCGGCCACCGCGCTGGGCTGAACACGGCCGCGAAGGATCCATCGACGTTCCGGCCAGATGTCCCCTGCTGCTCATTGAAGGGGTTGGTGCCGGGCGCTACGAAACTGCGCATCTCATCGATGCACTGATCTGGGTGCAGTCTGATCAGCTGGAAGCCCAGCGCCGGAGCCTCGCACGGGTCGGGCAACCCGGAGGGCCGCGGACTGTCCGCGACCTGCATGAATGGATGGCCGAGGAGGAGCCATTCCTCGCCGACCAAAGGCCCTGGGAACGTGCGGATCTCGTCGTTGCCGGTACTCCGCAGATTTCCTTCGATCCAGTCACCCAACTCGTTGTCGCGCCGCCACGGCCCGAGCCAGGTAAGGCATGACCGGGGCACACGGCTTGCGCAGGTCAGAACTCGGTGGCGACGACATGCAGCCGCATGATCAGCCGCACGCCAAGAACCTTGAAGCCGGCCCGCTCGAACGGGCTGAAGGCGGACCGGACAAGCGGCTTCGCCTCGTGTGCGCTCAGGAACTCGGGCTGCCTGGCTTCGTAGTTCCGGCCGTTCAGCCGGACAGAACACCCTCCAGCCGCTCGGACGTTGCGCGACCAGTCGGACTGGTTGCCGAAGGTGAGCGGGATAAGGATCACCTCGCCGCTGAGGCGGGCACTAGCGGGCGTCGGATACGTCCGGCCGGAGCGGCGGCCGACATGCCGGATCTGGGCCGCCATGCGGAAATGCGGCCGCCCGGCGAACTTGCGGATGAACGGGTTGAGCATCTTCGTCATCGGCCGGATGAGGATCGTCACGACCGGCGACGGCGTGACTGGCTCGATCGTGCCGGGAGAACTCCGAGCGCCCGGTTGAGAATCCGTGCTCATTTCGGTACTCATCACCGTGCTCCTCCCAGCGCGCCCGCCCGGCGCATGATCGCGGGCCATTGCCTCGTCGTAACCGCCGGATGGGGCGGCCGCACCGGTAAGGACGAGACGGGCCCGCGAATAGTGACGCCGCCAGACCGGTGCGGTTGGCCGCTCCCGCCTACGAGGCAGTCGACGACAGCTGGGAGCCGAGGAAAGCCAGCTTGCGAGGGTCACCAATGACGTGGACCGCCTGGATCACCTCGCCGCGCATGGTGAACACGAGGACTCCGGCGAGCTGGTGGCCGCGGAAGGCAAGGACCGCCGGCTGGCCGCCAACCGGCTGGGAGACCAGCGTCGCGCCCTGGCCCCAGAAGCGCAGCAGGTTCCTGGCCACGCGCACTCCGCCAGTTACCAAAGGCGGCACCCTGCTGGCGCCAGGACCCAGGTCGACATCGCCCCAGGCGTCCGGAGCGAGGACCTCCAGCAGGCTGGTGAGATCGCCGTTGGCGCAAGCGGCGATGAATTTGTCGGTGACGAGCCGGTGTTCGGAAGAAGCAACGTCGAAGCGCGCGCCGCCCTCGCTCGTCGTGATCTTCTGCCTGGCCCGCTTGGCAAGCTGCCGGCACGACGAGGGGGTCCGGCCGACGGTCTCGGCGACAGCGTCGAAGGGCATCTGAAAGATGTCGTGAAGCACGAACACGACCCGTTCAGAGGGGCTGAGCCGCTGCAGCACGACGAGCAGTGCCAGTCGGACGCCATCGTCGAACGTGACCCGGTCGGCGGGATCGGCCAGCGCAGACTGGGCAGGAGGCGCGACAAACTCAATCTCGGTGGAGTCGTGGGCGCGTTCCCTGCGAGAGCGAGCAGAGCGGATCTGATCCAGGCACAAGCGGCTCGTGACCACGATCAGCCAGCCGCGTTCGTCTTCGATCTCGCCGAGGTCGGCGCGCATCAGGCGGGAGAACGCGTCCTGCACGACATCCTCGGCGCCGCCGATATCGCCAAGCATCCGGAACGCGAGGTCGACGAGGTACGGACGATGATCGGCGTATGCCTGGCTGATCTTCCTGCGGTCCATGTCCCTCCTCCCCCCTGGGCTGAGCGCAGCGCAAGCATGCCAATGCCGGCTCCGACCGGCAGCGCGGCCCCTTCCTACTGGACGGCGCAGCGCCGCGGATTGTGACAACGCCCCGGCTTCGGCGGCCGGTGTCACTTTTCCGGCCCGCATGCCGTCCTTGCCGGTGACGTGACACACACGCACCTGGCACCACGCAGCGAGCCGGAGGGGACTCATGACCCGCATACCGAACCACACCCTCGAGGATGCACCGCAGGCATCGCGTCCGCTGCTGGAAGACATGGTTCAGTTCTCGCCGACGGGACGGCTACTGAACATGCACGCGCAGATGGCGCATGCACCGGCCGTCCTCGATGCCTATGTCTCGATCAGGAGAGCTACGGCTAGGCACGGAACGCTTGACGCTCGGGTCCGTACCGCGCTGATGCTCGCTACCGCGGCTGCGGACGACAGCGAATACGCACTTGCCATCATCTCGATGCTCGCGCTGCGATCAGGCTGGCAACCCGACCAGGTGGACGCGCTCATCAGCGGCAAGGACCTGGGCGAGGCGAAGACCGACGAGCTCGTCAGCGTGGTCCGGGAGGCCGCGGCCAACTCAGGGCGAGTTGGCAACGGGACCTGGGCTAAGGCCACCGGGAGCGGCTGGAGCGACGAGCAGCTCGCCGAGGCCTTTGCCTACCTGGGCCTGACCGTCTTCACCTCTTATTTCCTCAACTACGCGGCAACCGAGCTGGACATACCCCCAGCAGCAGCCGGGGCCAGTCCGGCTGAGGCGAGCTGATCGGGATGGAATTGGTACAGAGCCGCATCGTGACCGACGACGTCGAGGGGCTGGCCGCGTTCTACGCCCGGCTGGTGGGTACCTCGGTCGCACTGAATGAGTACTACGTCGAGGTCCCCGCGGGCGCGATGTCGGTCGGGTTCTCCAAACGCCGCTTCACCGAGTACCAGGAAGAACGGGCAGGGCTGCCCGGGCGCCAGGCACAAGCGAGCGAGGTCATTCTCGACTTCATGGTCGATGACGTCGACACGGAGTACGAACGGATCGCCACGCTCGGCGTCGACTGGGTCATGCCGCCCACCACCCAGCCCTGGGGGAACCGCGCCATGATCTTCCGAGACCCGGAAGGGAACCTCATCAACGTGTTCTCGCGCGGCCAGACCGCGCCGGAATAACGGGGCCAGAGGCCGCTACAGCCTCTCTCCAACCGACCCAATCCAAACGCGCCATGCGCTCAGCAGGCCATGGCGCCATGCCAGCACGCTTTTTCTCTTGAGTGAGGTTGATTCGCATGACCGCAGATGCCACCGATATCGCACCCGCTGGCGAGCAGTCCGACGTTGCCGGACCGCAGCAGACGCACCGGCTAGGACTCGCCCTGGTCGTGATCTCTATGGCCCAGCTGATGCTTGTGCTCGATGAGCTGATCGTGAACACCGCCCTGCCACATATCCAGCAGGCACTGCACTTCTCCGGGACCGGCCTGGAATGGGTGGTGACCGGCTACGCCGTGACGTTCGGCGGCCTCCTGCTGCTCGGCGGGCGAGCGGGAGACGTTCTGGGGCGCAGGCGGATGTTCAGCACCGGCATTCTGATCTTCACGATCGCCTCGCTGCTCGGCGGATTCGCTTCGCACTCGTGGCTGCTGATCACCGCCCGGATCCTGCAGGGCGCCGGCGCGGCCGTCGCAGCCCCCGCCGCCCTGTCCCTGATAGCCGTCACATTCCCCGAGGGAAAGGCCAGGACCCGGGCGCTTTCCGTCTACGCGGCGATGACTGGCATGGGCGGCGGCGTCGGCTTGATCGCGGGCGGCCTGCTCACCACGTACGCATCCTGGCGGTGGGTGTTCTTCGTCAACGTGCCGATCGGACTGCTACTCGCCCTTGGTGCCCGGCACGTACTGCCGGAGTCGCAGCGCCATCCGCGTCGCTGGGACCTGCCCGGCGCCGTCACCGGCACAGCCGGGTTCGCTCTTCTGATCTACGGACTGACTCGCGCCGCCACCGGGCCCGACGGTGTCTCGCACTGGGCCAACGCGCCTACCGTTCTCGCGCTCACCGGGGCCGCTGCAGCACTTGTTTCGTTTGTAGTCGTCGAGACCCGTTCGGCGCAGCCGCTGCTGCCACTATGGATCTTCGCGGACCGAAACCGGGCCGGCGTGTACCTGATCCTGCTCTGCTTGGCCTCGACGTTCTTCGGCATGTTCTTCTTCCTCACCCTGTTTACCCAGGTCACCTGGGGTTACAGCGCCTTGCGCGGCGGTCTGGCTTACCTGCCGTTCGTCGGCGGCTTCATCGTGTTCGCCGGCATTTGCTCCAGGATCGTCCCGCGCGTTGGCGCCCGGGTGCCCATGACCATCGGGGCCGTTCTTGCCCCCGCCGGAATGTTCTGGCTCGCACGCGTCAACGAGCACAGTCAGTATCTGACCGGCGTCTGCCTGCCACTGCTCGTGTTCGCCGCGGCCGCTGGCCTGATCTTCGTCCCGCTCACAATGACCCTGGTTGCCGGGATATCCGACCAGCACGCGGGCGTGGCTTCCAGCATGTTCAACGCCGGCCAGCAGGTCGGCGGCGCCGTGGGCCTGGCCGTCATCGGCAGCATCGCGTGGACCGTCGTCAACAGCCACGTCAGGGACTCGCTTGGGAGGGTCTCCGCCGGGCACGTCGCCGTCCAGCCCGGCAGCCCGATCTACCACCACGCGCTCTCTGCCGGCGTCACAGCAGCCGTCACCATCGGAGCGGCCGCGACCGTCGCCGCACTAATCGTCACTCTCGTCGCCATCCGGGTACGTCCCGGCAAGCACGGTGAGCCGCAGTGACGCAGCCGCGTCCGACCGGCTCATCAGCCGCTGCGTGCTCGGCTTGGTCTGGGTGGCGAGCCACGGATTCTCGTCGGTACCCGGATGCGGCATGTACTCAGGGAAGTCGCTGCTGGCAATGTTCAGGCGGAACCGGTGCCCGGGGCGCAGCCGGTACCCGGTGTGGCCCATTTCGATCCGCACCTGCGAGGTCCCGGATACGTCGGCCAGGTCGCTCTGACCACGGACGATCATCCTGGCGGTCCCGTCTGGCGACTCGTCCAGCAGCTTGGCGAACAGATAGGTCGACGGCGCGGTCGAGCTCACGCACGCTGGATGCGACCAGGTTCTCCGGGTCGTACGCCCACTCCCCCGCCTCATAGCCGACGGGTGCTAGCTCTGTGAGCTGGCCGCCGACGTCGGCGGCGGCCGCGATGTTGCCCAGGTACAGGTGGTGCTCCCGCGCTCCCGGCGGCGGCCAGGACGGCGCTTCGTGGTAGCCCTCATGGCCAAGGTGCCACGACACCTTGGGGAGCGTTCCGGCGTCCCTGATCCCCTTGAGAAACACGTCAAAGAAATCCAGCGCGGGTTCGGTGTACTGCGTCAGCATCCGCGCCAGTGCTTCGTCATTGACTCCGTCGTCGTCCTTCTCGGCGATCGGCGCATGCCGCAGGTGAAAGTTCTCGTGATCGACCGAATCCGCGGTCAGGTACTGCAGCGACGCCCAGCTGGCTTTGCGGGACAGCGCCATGTAGTCCCGCATCGCGACGATCGCAAGGTTGTCGAACCAGCCCACCGCGTGCAGCACCGGGATCGGCCGCGCGTCGAACGGATGGCCGTCCGGGTAGATCGGCAGCGGCACTCGATGCGGGACCGACACGTCATAAGTCGCCGACCTGGCTCCCAGCGCCCGGAACAGGTCCTCGAAGACCTCCGTCAGCGGGCGCAAGGTCCAGTCCAGTTCACGCCAGTGGTGGCCCGCGCCACGATCGCGCGCAGCGCGCGGTGCCCGCTACTGACGGCTGCCCACTGAGTGAATCCGTAATACGAGTCACCGAACATCCCGACGATCCCGTTCGACCAGGGCTGGGCGATGATCCAGTCGATGGTGTCGTAGCCGTCGTTGGCCTCACGGACAAACCCGAGCGTCTCGCCTTCGGACCGGAACTTTCCCCGCACGTCCTGTACCACCATCGCGTAGCCGCGCTGGGTGAAAATCTCTGCCACCCACCGGAAGAACACATACCTGCTGTTTTTGTCGTACGGAAGCCGGACCAGAACGGCTTCCACAGGAGCGGGGTCGTCAGGCAGGTAGACATCGGTCGCCAGCCGGATGCCGTCGCGCATGCGCACCAAGTACTGCGTCGCCGTGTCGGGTACCGGCTCCTCCGTGGTCCGCTCGAAGTCCTCTGGCATGGCTGGCTCCTCCTGCCGCTGGCCTCCGTTGGCCGACCTGCCCATGCGGCCGCGGCGCTGTCATGAGTTAGGACCGGCGTCGCGGGGCTAGCTTCGACAGCTGGCGGGCGGACATGGGAGGCGCGTTGCTCAGCGGGCCTGGCGTTCGCATTCCGGCGAGCTGGATGTCAAGGAATCGCCGCCAGGCCTGGGGAGCTACCTCGCCAGCGGCTTGCACGAGCCCGCGCATCGCCCAGATGAGTGCCATGATGTCGCCGACGGTGACAGCCGGGTTGATCGTGCCAGCTGCGACTGCCCGCGCTGTGAGCAGGTCGATCGCTGCTCGCATCCGGCGTGTGGTCGCAGCGTCGGTCGGACGCTGGAGGAGCAGGTTCGCATAGCACGCATGGTCGGCGAAGGACTGGCCGAGGGCGCGCAGCAAATCTTCAAGCCCGTGTCCGTCGGTGCGCGCCAGTGCCTGCTCGGTGGAGGACAGAACCTCCTCCAAGGCCAGCCGCAGCAGCTCATCGATCAGGGCGTCCTTGCTGGCGAATCGCCGGTACACGGTGCCGACCCCCACGGCGGCCCGAGCGGCGATCTCCTCCATGCTGGCATCCGCGCCCGACTCGCCGAGCACCTCGCGCGCGGCCTCGAGGATGCGGTGATAGTTGCGGATGGCGTCGCGCCGTGTACCCGGGGGCCCGTGCTGGAGTGCACCTCCCTGCCGCGCCTGACCGCCGAGTCCGCTGCTTGTCGCCACGACTCCGCTGTGGGCTGCGCGGGTCTGGTTACTCACTCTTGTATCCGACGACGGTTCCGCCGGCGACCATAGCCAGCTCGGCCTGTTCCGGCTCACCGACCATGCGTCGCGGGCCGCGGGCCGACGGGATCAGAAGGCCAGCCAGCGCAGCCAGCACCAGGCCGCCGGCCATCACCGCGAACCCTGTTGTGTAGCCGGACTCCTTCGGCAGGCCAGACGGCAAGAGCTGCGAGGTCACGATGCTGGCCATCACGGCCGCGCCAATGCTGCCGCCGATAGTACGGATATTCGCGTTCATGCCGCTCGCGACACCTGTCTGCGACGACGGCACCGCGGCCACAACCAGCGCGGACATCGCCGAGAAGGCGAGCCCGAACCCGACGCCCATGATTGCGTTCGACAGGTATATCTGCCACTCATGCTGGTGCGCGAACGCCAGGACGGCCATGGCCGCGCATCCGATCAGGCACCCGGCAATGACAAGCACCTTGCCCCCGAGCTTGCGGGCGAGGCGGCCAGCGAAAATGCCCACCGCGAACATGGTGATCGCCGAGGGCAACAGCATCAGCCCGGATTGCGTGATGCTCGCCCCGAAACCGTACCCGGCGGCGGATGGAGTCTGAACGAACTCGGGCAGGAAGGCGAACGTCGCATACATTCCCACGCCGATCAGGAGCCCAACCAGATTGTTCGTCCACACTGCTGTCCGCCGCATCATCTTCATGTCGATCAGCGGTGTGGCGGCGCGCAACTCCGCGGCCACCCAGCCAGCCGCGAGTACCACTGCCCCTGCCAGCAGCCCGAGAACCCGGCCGGAGCCCCAGCCCCACCGCGGCGCATTGCTCAGCGCGACGAGCAGCGCTACCAGCCACGCAGATAGCAGTACCGCCGACAGCCAGCTAATCCGCCCGGGCGACCGAAGGGGCGACTCAGGAACGAACAGCACTGCGGACACCGCGGCGATCATCGTCAGGATCATCGGCAGCCAGAACAGCCAGCGGTACCCCAGGCCGTCCACGATCGGACCGGCCAGGACGATGCCAAGGCCAGCCCCCACCGCGGTCAGCGACGCGAGAGCACCCACCGCGCCCGTCACTCTTGCGGCCGGGAACTCATCACGGATGATTCCGAACGCCACGGGCACCATCCCGCCCCCGATCCCCTGAATGACCCGCGCCACGATCAGTACGCCGATCGAAGACGAGACCGCCGCCAGCAGCGAACCCACAGCCAGCGCGATGAGCGTGGCGACAAAGACCCGCTCCTTGCCGATCATGTCGCCTACCCGCCCCAGGATGGGCGTCATGATCGACGCCGACAGCAGATAGGCAGTCAGCACCCATGTCGCGGCGCTCTGCGTCGTATGCAACTCGTGCTGCACCGTCGTCAGCACCGGAATCACCAGCGACTGCAACAGCGCGAACGCCGCCACACCAGCCGACAACACCGCGAACGTCACCTGATGATGCGCTCGCCGGCATCATCCCCGCGCCGCTAGCCCAGCTTGCTGTAGTCGACCGTCAGCCAGGTCTGCGGCGTCATCTCGATCATGATCTGCTCGTCCGCCTCACCGCTCGCCGTGACCCCGGCCATATAGTCATCAGCCCGTCCATCACCCAGATACCGGCTGGCCATGGCACGCTGGTCGGCAAGGCTCGCCGGGCCTGATATCGCCGCAGGCCCGGATGCCGTCACGTACTTGTACGGCCACGCCTCGTCCTGCGCGCACAAGCCGAGCCAGCCAGCCGCCCGGACTGCCCGTGCCTTTCTTGACTCCCGGCCCGTGATCACGATCACCTGGCCGCCGGGCTGGTATCCATACCAGATAGGCACCATGAGCGGCGCGCCGTTCTCCACGACGCTCAGCACTCCGACGTGCGGCCGAGCGAGAAACTGCTCCCGCTCAGCCCGGCTCATCGCATAAGTCATGGCACTCCTCCCGGCCGGCTTACCAATGCCATCATGCCCGGTGCAAATGCGCCGCTGCAGACGTTAAGCATCTGCGCTGCCTGCTCCAGCCTGCGCGTCCGGCGATCCGCTCGCGTCCGCGAATGAGTGGTGCTCGTGTGCGACGGCCCACCGATGCTCCACCTTGCGCAGGCCGATGGTGAGCCGCAGCCGGTGCTCCGGGTCGCGATCGAAGTCCGCCGGCATGCCGCACCGCAGCAACGCGAACGCGAACGCGACGTCCGCACCGGCCGCGACCTCCAGCGACTCGATCTCAAACAACGCGCCCGCCGCCTGCCACTCGAAGAAGCCCGGCCAGGTCTCGCGGTACGCGTCCAGGCCGCGGACGCCCTGCTCGGGGACGTCGAACATGACAATGTCGGGCGCATGGTCGGCGAGCACGGCTGGCATGTCGCCGTCGTGGACGGCCGCGGCCCAGCGCTCCATCACGGCACGGATCTGCTGTTCGTCAGTCATGATTCCTCCTCGTGAGCTGCTCTCGACAGTGGAACCCGGGCCGGCCCACGAATTCATCGCAGCGCCATGATGGACGCATAGCCGCCCTGGCGAGTTGCTCGACGCCGCACGGTCCGGCGACTCCAGTGCCTTCGAGCAGCTGGTTGCGCCTTACCGCGCCGAGTTGCAGGCCCACTGCTACCGGATGCTTGGCTCGTTGCACGACGCCGAGGACGCGTTGCAGGAAAGCCTGGTACGTGCGTGGCGTAGCGTCGCCAGTCTCGATGACCGCGGCTTCGTCCGCGCGTGGCTGTACAAGATCGCGATCAACCGATGCCTCACCGCCGTGGAGCGGCGCGGCCGGCGGGAAATGCCGGTCGACATCGCGCCCGGAATGCCAGCGACCGAGATCAGCTGGCTCGAGCCCTACCCCGACACATCGCCCGAGACGATGTACATCGCCCGCGAGAGCGTCGAGCTCGCATTCGTCGCGGCGCTGCAGCACCTGTCCGCGATGCAGCGGGCGGTACTGATCTTGCGCGAGGTGCTCGGGTTCTCCGCAGCCGAGGTGGCTGAGCAGCTCGGCACGTCCACCGCGTCCGACCTCACCCGGTTCGGACTACCGGCGCGCATCAGTCCCTAGCTAATTCAGATTTCGCAACCCAGCAGGGGACCAGTCGGTGCGAGTTTGTGCCCGGCTATGCGATCCGGCATGGACCTCGTTAGATATGGGGACCCCCAATCCTCGGAACCGAATGGCCATCCCAGGAAGCGCCTTCCGTTGCGCGGTTCGGCCCGAGGCGCCGGAGCCGGTTGCCGAGGCCGTCCCCGCGGGCATCAAGGCACGGGGACTGCGATGACAGTGAGGCCGTCAATGCTGGTGAA
>WNFI01682069.1_pt1 | contig 29262 bp, 31 predicted proteins | sample 5400471 | NCBI WGS metagenome assembly WNFI01 (sample SAMN13153348, study PRJNA577476) | soil metagenome | isolation source: 100 cm saprolite on Douglas fir-dominated hillslope | place: USA:California | collected 2013-09-17
CGCCTCGCAGTCCGTGCTGGTCTCGCGGCTGGCGCCCGCGCACTACGCCACCGAGGCCTTCACGTGGTCCACGACCTTCATCGTGAGCGGATTGGGCGCGGGCATGGCGCTCGGCGGCCTTCTGGTGGAAACGACGGGACTGCGCTCCGCCTTCGTGACCGGCAGCGTGGTGGTGGCGACGATGGCGTTGCTCGCGCTTTCGATCGGACCGGCGGCGACCACCACGGCGCGCGCGAACGACTGATCGCTAGTCGCGCCGCATCCGCTTCTCGAACGCCGCGAGCATTCCGCGCAGCAGCTTCACTTCCTCGCGCTCGAGGCTGGTGCGCGCGAAAAGACGGCGCATGCGTTCCATGAAACGTCCCGGTCTTTTCGCATCGACGTATCCCGACGCGGTGACCGCGCCTTCCAGGTGCGCGAACAGCGCGGCGAGGTCGGCGCCGGTAGCCGCGGTGCCGGAACCTCCCGCGGAGGTCGCGTGCGCGCCGGCCGTGGTCGCCAGCTCGTAGCAGGCCACTTGAACGGCGGCCGCGAGGTTGAGGGAAGCGTAGGCGGAGCTCGCGGGAATCGCGACCAGGCGCTGGCAGCGCGACAGCTCGTCGTTCGATAGCCCCGAGGTCTCGTTGCCGAAGACGAGCGCCACCGGCCCGGCGAGCGCAGCGTCGAGAATCTCCCTGGCGGCCTCGCGCAGCGGCCTCGCGGGATGCGACAGGTCGCGCAAGCGTGCGCTGAAGCCCACCGCGAGCACACAATCGCCGAGCGCGGCGTCGAGCGTCTTGTGCACCGATGCGGAAGCGAGCACGTCCCCCGCGCCCGCCGCCATGGCGGTCGCGTCGGGATCGGGGAAATAGCGCGGCTTCACGAGTGCCAGGTCGGCGAATCCCATCGTCTTCATGGCGCGCGCCGCACCCCCGATATTGCCCGGATGGCTCGGCTTCGAGAGGACGATGCGGATTCTTGAGAGGTCGTCTGGGCGGTCCATAGTAAAATTCTGCCATGCATCCCATGCTCAACACGGCCGTCAAGGCCGCGCGCAAGGCCGGCAGCATCATCTCCCGCGCCTCCTCCGATCTCGACAAGCTCACGGTGCGACGCAAGCGCCAGAACGATTTCGTCTCCGAAGTCGATCACGCCGCGGAGGACGCGATCATCTCCGTGCTGCGCGAGGCCTACCCGGACCACGGCATCCTCGCCGAGGAAAGCGGGGCGAGCAAATCGGCATCGGAATACGTGTGGATGATCGATCCGCTCGACGGCACGACGAATTTCCTGCACGGCTTCCCGCAGTACTGCGTGTCCATCGGCCTCATGCACAAGGGCGTGGCGCAGCAGGCGGTCGTCTTCGACCCGAACCGCAACGAGCTCTTCACCGCCACGCGTGGCGTGGGCGCCTACCTCAACGACCGGCGCATCCGCGTGAGCAAGACCGACCACCTCGAGGATGCGTTGATCGGCACCGGGTTTCCATATCGCGAGGTCGGGCACATCGACGGCTACCTCAGGATGTTCAGGACCATGACGCAGAGCTGCTCGGGAATCCGCCGCCCGGGTGCGGCCGCCCTCGACCTCGCGTGGGTCGCCGCCGGAAGGCTCGACGGATTCTGGGAGATCGGGCTCTCGCCGTGGGACATGGCGGCGGGCGCCCTCCTGGTGCGCGAGGCGGGGGGCCTCGTCGGCGACCTCGCGGGAGAAGAGCGCTTCCTCGACAGCGGCCGCGTGGTCGCGTCCAACTCGAAGATCTTCGCCGCGATCCTCAAGGTCCTCGACCAGAAGGACTAGATTCGTGATTCGATTCAGGCACGGCATGGTCGCCGGCGCGCTCCTCGCGGGGCTGGCGCTGGGAGCGACCGCGCAGGATCTCGACGCCAACGCGCGCCTCTTTCAATATCGCGGGGCGGACCGCGTTGCGCAGCTGGTCGCGAAGGCGAAGCAGGAAGGCTCGGTCACGCTCTACACCTCGATGCAGGTCGTCGACTCGCGCCCGCTCACCGAGGCGTTCGAGAAGAAATACGGGATCCGCGTGGCGCTCTGGCGCGCCAGCGGCGAGAAGGTGGCGCAGCGCACGATCACCGAGGCGAGAGGCGGACGCAACGACGTCGACGTCGTCGAGACCGACGGCGCGCAGATGGAGATCCTGCATCGCGAGAGGCAGCTGGCGCCGTTCTTCAGCCCCTTCGTGAAGGATATTCCCGCCGCGATCATCCCGGCCCACGGCGACTACGTTCCGACGCGCCTCACGCTCTACGTGGTCGCCTTCAATACCAGGCTCGTCCCGCCCCGCGAGGTTCCCGATTCGTACCAGGACCTGCTGCAGCCGAAATGGGCGGGGCGGGTCGGCATCGAGGCGGCCGACGTCGCCTGGTTCGCCGCCGTGGCGAAGAGCATGGGAGAAGCCAATGGGCTCGCGTATTTCAGGAAGCTCGCGGCGATGAAGCCGAGCATGCGCAACGGCCACACGCTCATGGCCGAGCTCGTCGCCGCGGGCGAGATCGCGGTCGCGGTCGACGCGCACGTGCAGGGGATCGCGCGCCTGAAGGACAAGGGCGCGCCGATCGAATGGAAGCCGCTGCAGCCGGCATTCGGGCAGCCGAGCTCGGTCGGCGTCGCGCGCCGCGCGCCGCATCCACACGCCGCACTCCTTTTCGCCGACTTCATCCTCTCGGCCGAAGGCCAGGAGATCATCAAGGCGCGCAACCGCGTTCCCTCGAGCCGCGCGGTCGACAGCCCGCTCAACAAGTTCAAGTACGAGCTCATCGACCCCGCCATCGCCCTCGACGAGTGGGACAAGTGGAGCAACCTCTGGTCGAGCCTGTTCCTCGGCGGCAGGGAAGTGAAGCGGGAGGACTGATGTGCCCGCGCATCGTCGTGGTGGGAGGCGGGGCAGGAGGCCTCGAGCTCGCGACCCGGCTCGGCGACAGGCTCGGCCGCACGGGGAGCGCGCACGTGACGCTCGTCGATCGCAGCCGCACGCATCTATGGAAACCGCTGCTCCACGAAGTCGCCGCGGGCAGCATCGACATCCACCAGCATCAGCTCGATTACCTCGCGCAGGCGCGGTGGCACTGTTTCACCTTCATGCAGGGCGCGCTCGCCGGCCTCGACCGCGCCACGCGGCATATCGTCGTCTGCGCCGTGAAGGACGACGAGGGGGAGGAGGTCCTGCCCGAGCGGCGCGTTGCGTACGACGCGCTCGTGATCGCGATCGGCAGCGAGTCGAACGACTTCGGCACGCCCGGAGTTCGCGAGCACACCTTCACCATCGACAACGCGTGGCAGGCGCACCTCTTTCATCGCCGCCTGGTGAACGCGTGCTTCCACGCCAACTTCGCCAACGACGCGCGCGTCCTGCACCTTTGCATCGTCGGCGCGGGCGCCACCGGCGTGGAGCTGGCCGCCGAGCTCCACAACACGCTGCGCGTGCTCACCGCCTACGGGCTGGAAAACTTCGATCCCGAGCGCCAGATCCGCATCTCGATCGTCGAGGCCGGGCCGCGCATCCTTCCGGGGCTTCCCGATCACGTTGCCGAAGGCACGATGAAGGTGCTCGCCGACCTGGGTGTGGAGGTGATGACCGGCGAGCGGGTGGTCGCGGTGACGCCCGCGCTGGTGAAGACCGCGGGCGGGCGCGAGGTGCAGGCCGATTTCACGGTGTGGGCCGCGGGAATTCGGTGCGCGGACGTCTTGAAAGACATCGGCGGCCTCGAGTCCAATCGCCTGAACCAGCTGGTCGTGCAGCCGACGCTGGCAACGACGCGCGATCCCGATGTGTTCGCCATGGGTGACTGCGCCGCCTGCCCGTGGCAGGAGGGCAAGCTCGTCCCTCCGCGCGCGCAGGCCGCGCACCAGCAGGCGAGCCATCTCGTGAAGACGATCTCGGGAAGGCTGCACGGCGCGCCCCCGGCGCCCTATCGCTACCGCGATTTCGGCTCGTTGGTGTCGCTGGGAGCTTACGACGCGATCGGGCAGCTGATGGGCTTCATCTCGAGCGAGAAATTTCGCGTCGAAGGCTGGCTCGCGAAGTTCTTCTACGTCTCGCTCTACCGCCAGCACATCTGGGCGCTGCACGGCTTCTGGCGCATGGCGCTCGACACGCTCGCGCGCGTGATCCGCCGGCAGACCGATCCGAAGGTGAAGCTGCACTAGCCGCCGACTACAATGACGGCGATGAAACTCGAAGCGCCGGGGTCCGCCCACATGCCCGAGCAGCCGAAGGCTGCCCACACACCAATGATTCAGCAGTACCTCGCCCTGAAGGCGGAGTACCCCGGCATGCTGCTCTTCTACCGCATGGGCGACTTCTACGAGATGTTCTACGCGGACGCCGAGCGCGCGGCGAAGCTGCTCGACATCACGCTCACCACGCGCGGGCAATCGGCCGGGCAGCCGGTGCGCATGGCCGGCGTGCCGTTCCATTCGGTCGACCAATACCTCGCCCGGCTGGTGAAGCTCGGCGAGTCGGTCGCCATCTGCGAGCAAACGGGCGATCCGGCGGCTTCCAAGGGCCCGGTCGAGCGCAAGGTCATGCGCATCGTCACGCCCGGCACCCTCACCGATTCCGCGCTGCTCGCCGCCTCGCGCGACAGCCTGCTCGCGGCGGCCCATGTTTCGGGCGACACCGCGGGCCTCGCGTGGATCTCGCTTGCGAGCGGCGACCTGCGCATCGTGGAGGTGCCCGCGGCGCGGCTCGCGGAAAAGCTCGAGCAGCTGCAGCCCGCCGAGATCCTCGCGAGCCACGAGTTGCAGCTCGACATTCGCGGCGAGGCGGCGGTGAAGCGCCTCGAGGCGTGGCAGTTCGATGCGATCGCGGCCGCGCGCGATCTCGCGCGGCAGTTCGGGACGGTGGACCTGTCGGGCTACGGCTGCGAAGGACTGGAGCGCGCGATCGCCGCGGCGGGCGCGCTTCTCGGCTATTGCCGTCTCACGCAGCAATCGGCCCTTCCGCACGTGCTCGGCCTCAAGGTCGAGCGCGAGAGCGAATTCGTGGTGATGGATGCCCCGACGCGGCGCAACCTCGAGATCACCGAGACGCTCTCCGGCTCCGAGGCGCCCACCCTCTTCTCGCTGCTCGATCGCTGCGCGACCTCGATGGGCAGCCGCCGGCTGCGCCACTGGCTGCACCACCCGCTGCGCGACACGGCTGCGCTTGCGCACCGCCACGCGGTCATCGCCGCGCTCGTGCACCCCTCGTCGCGCCTGCGCCATCCGCGCCTGGCGCAGCTCTTCGCCGCCTGGTCCGACGTCGAGCGCATCACGGCGCGCATCGCGCTTCGCAACGCGCGCCCGCGCGACCTCGCCGGACTTCGCGACACGCTCGCCGCGCTCCCCGAGCTCCACGAAGCGCTCGCTGCGAGCGGCCAATCGGGGCTCGAAGACGCCGCCCGCGCGCTCGTTCCCGCCGAGGATCTGCAAAAGCGCCTCGCCGCGACGCTCAAGGAAGAGCCCGCGGCGGTGCTGCGCGAAGGCGGAGTCATCGCCGATCGCTTCGATGCGGAGCTGGACGAGCTCCGGGCGATCCAGAACGACTGCGGCGCCTTCCTCCTGGAGATGGAGACGCGCGAGCGCGGCCGCACCGGCATCGCCAACCTGCGCGTCGAGTACAACCGCGTGCATGGATTCTTCATCGAGGTGACGCAGGGCCAGCTCGACAAGGTGCCGGTCGAATACAAGCGCCGCCAGACGATGAAGAACGCCGAGCGCTTCATCACGCCTGAGCTCAAGACCTTCGAGGACAAGGCGCTCGCCGCCGGAGAGCGCGCCCTGGCGCGTGAAAAGGCGCTCTACGAGGCGCTCCTGGACGAGCTGAACGGCCACATCGCGCGCCTGAAGTCGATCGCCGATGCCGCCGCCGAGCTCGACGCGCTCGGCGCCCTGGCCGCATCGGCCGAGGCGCTCAACCTGTCGCGGCCCGAGTTCACCGACGAGGACTGCGTCGAGATCGCCGAGGGCCGCCACCTCGTGGTCGAGAGCCAGGTTGGCGAATTCATCCCCAACGATACGAGCCTTTCGCGCTCGCGCCAGCTGCTCCTCGTCACCGGGCCCAACATGGGCGGCAAGTCGACCTACATGCGCCAGGTCGCGCAGATCACGCTGCTCGCCTATTGCGGCAGCTTCGTGCCGGCGAAGTCCGCGACCCTCGGGCCGATCGATCGCATCTTCACGCGCATCGGCGCCTCCGACGACCTCGCCGGAGGGCGTTCGACCTTCATGGTGGAGATGACGGAGGCGGCGACGATCCTGAACAACGCCACCCATCGCAGCCTCGTGCTCATCGACGAGATCGGGCGCGGCACCTCGACCTTCGACGGCCTCGCGCTCGCCTACGCGATCGCGCGCCACCTTGCCGAGGACGTGCGCTGCTACACGCTCTTCGCCACGCATTACTTCGAGCTGACCCAGCTCGCCGCCGAGCATCCGAACGTGGTCAACGTGCACCTCGATGCCGTCGAGCACCGCGATCGCATCATCTTCCTGCACCGCCTCGAAGGCGGGCCCGCGGATCGCTCCTATGGCATCCACGTCTCCCACCTCGCGGGAATTCCGAAGGAAGTCGTGCGCGCCGCGCGCCGCCACCTCTCGGAGCTGGAGAGGCAGCTGCGGCCCGGTTCCGCGCAACCCGACCTCTTCGCCGCGCCGGCGAGCGCCGCGGCCCCGGAGAGCGCCATTCACGAGGCGCTCGCGGGAATCAAGCCCGACGAGCTGAGTCCCAGGGAAGCGCTCGAAGCGCTCTATCGACTGCGAAAAATGCTCGATGAATAGCCACGCGGCGGCGGCGCTCCTCGCCGCGCTCCTGCTCGCGAGCTGCGCGGTGCGCGCGCCGTCGCCCGAGCGCTTCGCCTTCGCGGTGATGGGCGACACGCCGTACAACGAGCGCGAGGAAGCGCGTTTCCCGCGCATGATGGAGCGCATCGACGCCGAGCCGGTGGCGTTCGTCGTGCACGTCGGCGACTTCAAGGCGGGAGGCAATTCTCCCTGCACCGACGCGCTCTTCGAGAAGCGCAAGGCGCAATTCGACGCCTCGCGGCATCCGTTCATCTACACGCCCGGGGACAACGAGTGGACCGATTGCCGCCGGCCGAGCAACGGCGCGGCGGATCCGATCGAGCGCCTCGCGCGGCTGCGGCAGGTTTTCTTCCCGGACGCATGGTCGCTCGGCCGCGAGCGCATCGCCACCGCGTTCCAGGGCGAATGCATCGAGTCGCGCGACGGCGCGTGCACCTGCCCGGCGCATCCCGAGAACCGCCAGTGGACACGCTCGGCCGTGCGCTTCGTGACGCTCAACATTCCGGGGAGCGACAACAACGTGGGATTCGATCGCGCCAACGACGAGGAAGCGCGCTGCCGAAATGAGGCCAACCGCCGCTGGCTCGAGCGCGCGGTCGCCGAGAGGGCCGGCGACGACATCCGCGCGCTGGTCGTTCTCATCCAGGCGGACCCGTGGGCCACGCGCAAGCCGGTCTACAAGGACTTCCTCGCCCAACTGCAGGCAGCCGCGCAGCGCCTTCGCAAGACGGTGCTCTTCGTGCACGGCGACACCCACACCTATCGCTACGACCTGCCGTTCCTCGATGCGAACGGCCAGCCGATCGCGAACCTGAAGCGCCTCGAGGTCTACGGCAGCCCCATCGTGGGATGGGTCAAGGTGACGGTGGACGCGGCGTTGCCGGAGCTGTTCACCGTCGTTCCGCACGCCGAAGCGATCGTGCCCTAGGCTAGTGCGTGTGCACTCCGAGCTCGCCGTGCACGTGGCCGTGCTGGAGCTCTTCCTGGGTGGCCACGCGCACGGCGTTCACCGTGCCCTTGAACCAGAGCCTCTCGCCGGCGAGCGGGTGGTTGCCGTCGACGACGACGGTCTCGGGCGTGATGTCGGTGACCGTATAGACGAGAGCTTCTTCCTCGCGGTCGCCCGGGACGCCCTCGAAGCGCATGCCGACCTCGATCACCTCGGGAAAGCGCGTCCGGGGTTCCACGCGCAGCAGCTCGGCGTCGTATTCGCCGAACGCGTCCCCGGGCTCGAGCGTCAATTTCACTTCGTTGCCCGCCTCCTTGCCCTCGAGCGCTTCCTCGACCTTCGGAAAGATCCCGCCGAGGCCGCCGTGGAGGTATTCGAGCTGCGCGCCCTCGTCCTCGAGCGCCTGGCCGTCGGCATCGCGCAGCTCGTAATCGAGCGTCACGACCTTGCCGCGGTCAATTCGCATGCGCCTTGTCGAGGGTCTTGCAGACTTTCAGGACTTCGTCGACGTGCGCTTTCGGGCTCACATCCTGGAGGATGTGGCGCACGACGCCCTTCTTGTCGATCACGAAGGTCGAGCGCAGCAGGCACGACTTCGGATGCCCGTTCACGATCTTGTCCTGGATCACCTCGTAGAGGCGGCAGACTTCCTCCTCGGTGTCGGCGAGAAGCTGCACGGTGAGGCCGTGCTCGTCGCGGAACGCCTGGTGCGAGAGCACGTCGTCGCGCGAGACGCCGAAGACGATGGTGTCGAGCTTCTTGAATTCGTGCTCGCGATCGCTGAAGCCGATCGCCTGGATGGTGCAGCCGGGCGTTCCGTCCTTCGGATAGAAGTAGAGGACGACATTCTTCTTGCCCCGGTAGCTGGAGAGATCCATCATCTCCATGCTGGCGTCGGGAAGCGAGAAAGATGGTGCTGGTTGTCCTACGTGTAGCATGGCACCCGCAGTTGCTCCACAGTCGAATCGATTCTAGCCCATTTTGATGACACGCAAGCACCCCGGCGGTCTCGACGCCGCGGCCTTCATGCGCAAGCATTGGCAACAGGAGCCGCTCGTCGTGCGCGGCGCCTTTCCGCGCTTCGCCGATCCGCTCTCGCCGCGCGAAGTGCTCGCACTCGCCGCGACTCCCGAAGCCGCTTCGCGCCTTGTTCGCCGCCGCGGAGCAAATTGGTCCGTCGAGCAGGGGCCGTTTCCCGCCTCGCGATTCAAGCAACTTCCACGCCGGGACTGGACCGTGCTGGTGCAGGACACGAACCATTTCTCGCGGCGCGCCGACGAGCTGCTCGCGCGCTTCGATTTCATTCCCCATGCGCGCGTCGACGACGTGATGGTGAGCTACGCGGCGCCCGGCGGCAGCGTCGGGCCGCACGTTGATTCGTATGATGTCTTTCTCCTGCAGGGGCATGGGCGCCGCCGCTGGCAGATCTCCGCGCAGAAGGATCACGCGTTCGTCCCGGGCCTCGAGCTGAAGGTCCTCGAGCGCTTTGTGCCCGAGCAGGAGTGGGTTCTCGAATCCGGCGACATGCTCTACCTGCCGCCGGGCATCGCGCACCACGGCGTGGCGGAGACCGAATGCCTGACCTGGTCGATCGGCTTCCGCGCGCCGACCAATGCGGAGCTCGTCACCGCATTCCTCGACTTCCTGCGCGACCGCCTCGAGCCGGCGGGACACTATCGCGATCCGGCAGAGGCGCCCGCGCGCCACCCCGGCGAGATCCCGCCACGCCTCGTCGAGCACGCGCTGCGCGCCATGGATGCGATCCGCTGGACTCCGCAGTTGGTAGCGGAGTTCACCGGACGGTTCCTCTCCGATCCCAAGTCCCACGTTTTCTTCGCGCCGCCGCGCCGCCCGTTCTCGCGCGCGCAGTTCGAACAGCGCGCCTCGCGGCAAGGGCTCGCCCTCGATGCGCGCTCCAGGTTGCTGTTTTCTGGCACGATATTCTTTATCAACGGCGAGGAGGTCGCCGTCGCGGCGAAGGCGCGCGCGTGGCTGCAGAGGCTGGCGGACGAGCGAACGCTCGCCGGCCCGGTCAGGCCCGGCGCGGAGTTCTGGGACGCGGCGCACGCCTGGTACCTGCAGGGTTTCGTCCACGTAGGGGAGGAACGATGAGCGACAACGCACCCGCAGCGAACGCTCCGAGCTACCGGCCGATCTCCGGGATCGCGGAGTCGCTCGCCGCCATCGACGAGGTGATCGGCGCGGCGGAGCGCACCATTCGCGTTTTCGACATCTCGCTGTCGAACCGCGGCTTCAACTCTCCGGGGCGCGCCGAAGCCCTGCGCGCGTTCCTGGTGCGCGGCCGCGCGCACCGGCTGCTCATCGCATTGCACGAGACGGACCTCCTGCAGAGGGAGTGCCCGCGCCTGCTTGTGCTGCTGCGGCAGTTTCCGATGTCGATCGAGATCCACCGCACGATCGCCCAGGCGCGCGACGCTGCCGACCCGTTCGTGGTCGCCGACGATCACAGCGTGTGGCACCAGATGCACTACGAGCAGCCGAAGGCGATCGTCGCAGTGCGCTCGCCGGTCGATGCCCTGCCGATCCTGCAGCGCTTCGACGAGATCTGGGACCTTTCCGAGCCCGCGGTTTCCGCGACCACCCTCGGGCTCTAAGGCGGGCCTGGAGTTTTCCGATACAATCCCGCGCTGGCCGAAACCGGGAACGTCTTACCCGGCAGTGCATCCAACGCACTGAACCCCGGGCGGCCATGCGCCGCAATTTGATCAAAAACCACTGCCAAGGAACTCGAACAATGAAATCGCCGTACATCCTCGCCGCGCTGCTGGCCGTCGGCCTCGCCGGCTGCAAGACTGAAGTCTCCACCACGCCCGCCGCCGCGCCCGCGCCGACCCCCCAGGTCGAAGTGAAGCCCGCCGAGGCGCCGGCCGCCCCGCCCGCCAGCAGCACCACCAGCACGACCGTCGCCACGCCGGCAGGCTCGTCGACCACCACCACGACGCCGTCCGGGACGAGCACCACCACGAGCGGCCCCGCGACCACGACGACGACCGAGACCAAGAAGTAAGCGTTTCAGGCTGCGAGAAAAGCCGGCTCTTGGCCGGCTTTTTTTCATTTCTTCTGATTGGGCCCCGGACCATCGCTGCGATTGCAGCGTCCGGGGTGACAGGCCCGATCAAGCGTCGCGCCAGCCGAAGCCGTCGTCCTGGCTCGCGACGCCGATCCATTCGCGCTCGCAACCCGCGGCGAGCGAGAGTGCGTCGACCGCCAGCTCGGGCTTGTTGTTCTGGCGCGAGAGGTGCGCGGCGATGAGGTGGCGCAAGTGCGAGCGCTCGACGGCGGCCACGAGGCGCCCCGCGTCGAGGTTGCACAGGTGGCCGAAGCGGCCCGAGACGCGATGCTTGAGGCCGTCGGGATACGGCCCCGTCATGAGCATGTCGAGATCGTGGTTGCATTCGATCACCAGCGCCTGGCAGCCGGAGAGCTTCTCGACCACGTGCTGCGTCACCGTTCCGAGATCGGTCACTACGCCCAGGCGCGCCGCACCGTCGCTGAACGCGAATTGCACCGGCTCCCGCGCGTCATGCGGCACGGGAAACGGATCGACCGTGAGCGCATCGATCTCGAAGGGGCGGTGCGAATCGATGCAGCGCACCAGCACCGCGGGAAAATCGGGCGGCAACCATTGCGCCGTGCCGCGCGTGAGGTACACCGGGATCGCATAGCGCTTGGCGAAGCGGGCCACGCCGCCCAGGTGGTCGTCGTGCTCGTGGGTGACCACCACCGCCGCGATGTCCGACGGGGCAAGACCTGCGCGCTCGAGCCGCGCCTTCGTCTCCACGAGCGTGAAGCCGCAATCCATCATCACGCGCGTGCGGCCGCTCTCGACGATGAGCGCGTTACCCGAGCTCCCGCTTCCCAGCGAGGTGAACCTCATATGCTCGACGAAGTTGACCGGCGGCAAAGCCGTCCGGTCCAACGCCGTTCCCGCTGCCGATCGATGAGACGCTCCCTTCTACTTGAGCTGCTCGAATAGCAGGTTGAGGATCTTCTTGCCGGTCGAGCCCGTCTCCGGGGTGCCTTTCAAATCCTGCACCTGCACCTGCGACATGCTCGCCCCGGCGTCGGCCACGTGGATGCGGTATTGCGGCTGCCCGCCCTTGGGGGTGGACTTCCAGAACTTGAGCTTGTCGAGGAAAGTCTCCTTCTGGCCGGCTTGCGCATCGGCCTCCGGATCGATGTAGCGCACGAAGAACAGGCCCTTGGAGCGGTCGCGATCCTCGACGGTAAAGCCGACGCGGTCGAGCGCCAGGCCCACGCGGCGCCAGGCGCGATCGAAGCTGTCGTTCACGACGAGCGGGCCGGCGCCGCCATTCTGGATCACGGCGTTGCGCGGCTCGCTGGATTCGGGCGCGGGAGTCGCGCCGCGCCGCCCCGGCAGCGGCGCCGAAACGGTGGTCACGCGCGTCTCGCCGCCGGCGATCTTCGCCATGATGCGCGTGAGCATCTCCGCCTCGAGCTCCTTGTCGGCGGGTTTGGGCTCCCACTTCACGTTTTCCTTGTTGACGCTGGTGTACACCTCTTCGACGTTGCGGTTGCTCACGAAGATCTCGGTCGTGCCCGGCTCCGCGCCCTTTTCCAGGCGCGTGCGGAACTTGTCGCGGCGCGGGTACGACCACAAGCTGTCGGCGACCCTGCCGATCGTGCGGCGGATGATGTCCTGCGGAATCTTGCTGCGGTCCTCGAACCAGTCGGTTTCCATGAGCCCCAGCTCCGGGGATTCGCGCAGCAGCTTGTAGCCCGAATCGATCCAGAATTCGCGGACCACCGGCCACACCTTCTGCGGCTCGCCCTTCACCACCAGCCAGCGCTGGTCCGCGTGGCGCTCGAGCTTCACGCCCTCGAACTTCGGCAGGACCGCAGGACCCGAAGGCGCGGCGCCGGGACCCGTGGGTCGCTGGCTGTACGCCGAATACGTCGTTTGCGCGCGCGGATCCGGGATCGAATAGCGATCGTCCATCGTGGGCGCGCTCAGCTCCGGCGGCACTTCGAGCGGCTGCGCGCTGCGCGCGGCCGCGGTCTTGTAGTCGGCGCTCTTGCTGGCGAACCACGAGCAGCCGGCGAGCAGCATGAGCCCGGCGGCAATGGCGAGAGTGTGAAGAACTTTCATGGGTTCGATCCTTGGTCTATTCGATGCAGCCGGCTTCGCGCAGCGAGGCGGCGAGCGTTTCGTGGTGCGGGGGCGTGAACGGCGTGAGCGGCAGGCGGATTCCTTCCGCGATGCGGCCCATGCGATTCAGCGCCCACTTCACCGGGATGGGGTTGGCTTCGAGGAACAGGTTCTTGTGCAAGCCGAGAAGCCGATTGTTGATGTCGATCGCCTTCGCGGCGTTTCCGGAGCGCGCCGCCGCGCACATCTCGCGCATGAGGCGCGGCGCGACGTTGGCCGTCACCGAGATGACGCCGTGCCCTCCGAGCAGCATGTAGGAGAGTGCCGTCGCGTCGTCGCCGCTGAAAACGAGGAAGTCCTTGCGCACGCGGCGCATGAGGTCGGTCACGCGCTCGACGTTCGCGGTCGCTTCCTTGATGCCGACGACGTTCTTCACCTGCGAGAGGCGGATCACCGTGTCGTTGGCCATATCGGCGACCGTGCGCGACGGCACGTTGTAGAGGATCACCGGGATGTCGGTCGCCTCGGCGATCGCCTTGAAGTGGCGATAGAGGCCTTCCTGCGTCGGCTTGTTGTAGTAAGGGACGACGGAGAGCGAATAGTCGGCGCCCGCCTTGCGCGCGAACTGCGCGAGTGCCACCGCCTCGCGGGTCGCATTGCCGCCGGTACCCGCGATCACCGAGATGCGGCCGGCGGCGAACTGCACCGCGGATTCGATCAGCTTGCAATGCTCCTCGACGTCCACCGTCGGCGACTCTCCGGTGGTGCCGACGATCACGATGCCATCCGTGCCTTCCGCGACGTGCCAGTCGATGAGCGCCTTCAGGCGCGGCAGGTCGAGCGCGCCGTCGGGGAGCATCGGGGTGACGATCGCAACGAGACTTCCGGAGAGCATGCGAATGCGGCTTTGCGGGCGCGAAAAGGGGCAATTTTAACAGAGGGCACCCGGAAAAACGCGCCGGGCCGCCCTATTCTCGCCGTGCCGCCAGGCGCTGCACCGCGGCCGGCCTGGGCTGCTCAACGGTAAGGTCCTCGTATGCGATGACACGGAGCTTGCCTCTCACCGCCTCGAGCAGCTCCCCGGGGGCGAGCAGGAACGCGGGATTCGACGGCTTGCCGAAGCGCTCGTTGCCGCGGGCAAAGGTCTCGTAGACGAGCAGCCCGCCGCGCTCGAGCGAGGCGACGAGCACGGGAAGCAGCGGGCGATGCAGGTAGTTGGCGACGACGATGGCGTCGAACCTGCGCCCGTCGTAGGGCCACGGCCCGGCCTCGATGTCGGCCTCGATGAGCTTCACGTGCGGCGGAGGATCGGAAAAGAGGCTCGCGTCGCGGTCCACCGCGTCGACCTCGAAGCCCATGCGCGCGAGCAGCCGCGCGTGCCGGCCCGAACCCGCCGCGACGTCGAGCACCGCGCCGCCGGGACGGATCCACCCGATCCAGCGCTTTACCCACGGCGACGGCGGCAAGTCGAAATGCGATTCCATGGTTCCCCTGTCGTCCCGGCCGCCGCAATCGCGGCAGAGCCTGCCCCGGTTGTCTTCAAGCCGGGGAGCTGGGACCCAATGTATCAGGCGAAAAGCTCGTCGATCGTCTCTTCACCGATCGCAAACGCCGTGCTCATCCCCGTTCCGCTGGTCACGGCGACGAGCCGCGCGCGCTCGGTGAGCTTCTCGCGCAGCAGCGGCTGGACGTCGGCCACGGGATAGTGGCCGACCCAACGCTCGGCGATCCGCAATCCGGGAAGATCGAGCAGCGCGTGCAGCTCGCCCAGGATCAAGGCGTCGATCGCTTCGGCCGCGAAGGGGTCGGTGTCATCGCCGTAGTGGTGCGAATCGCCGACCACGAGGGATCCGTCGGCGCTTTGCGCGACGATCAGGTGAACGCCCTCGGCCAGCTCGCGCGCGCATTCGCGCTCGAGGCGCGCGCGCAGGCGCGATGCCGCGGGCTGGGAGGCGAAGCCTTCGTAGCGCAGCAGGCTCAGGTCCGACAGGATGACGGCGGGAAGGCGGTCCGCCGACGAAGAGCGCAGCCGCATCATCTGCAGCTTGCACTGGCGCAGGCTCACGCGGCGAGCGAGGTCGGGCGCCAGCTCCGCGAGCGCCGCGCCCGGCGCAATGACGATCGCGGCGGCGGCGATTCGTCCTCCGGCATGGCGAAGCGAGGCGCCCTCGATCCCGGCGGCCGCGAGATTCCACGCGAAGGCGACACCGTGCGCGTCCTCGAGCCATCGCGCCAGCCGGGGCAGCGCCTCTCGCGCCTCGACGCGCAGCTCGTGCGGGCTGGCGAGCGCGCCACGCACGACCGCCCGCGCGTGCGGCAGGCGCCGGCGCGTCTCGGCCGCATCGAGCAGCGCGCAACCGTCGCCCATCTCGCCCGCGGCGAATTCGCCGAGGACGGCGAGCGCTTCCTCGCGCTGCGCCACCGCGAGCGCCCCCCGCTGCACGATGTCGATCCCGGCGAGCGGCGCCACTTCCGCCCAGACCTCGCGGGAGCGCAGCGCCCGCACGCGCGACACGCCCTGCGCTTGACCGCTCACCGTGACGAATCCGAAATTGCGCACCGAAGCGCGGGTCGCGCGCGCCTCGCGCTCGGCCACCAGGACGCGCAGCCCGCGACGCGCGGCCGCGAGCGCGTGCGCGAGCCCCACGATTCCCGCGCCGACGACGATGAGATCGAATTGCGCCACGGCGGCAATGATAGCCTCGGTTAACATGGCGCCATGTGGAGGAAGTGGCTCAAGGTCGCGAGCGTGGCGGCCGTGGTTCTTGCGCTCCTTGCCGCGGGCGCCGTCGCCCTCGCCGCGTGGCTGGGCGAGCGCAAGTTGAACCGCAGCGTCGAGGTGCGCGTCGTCCCGGTCGCCTACGTGCGCGGGCCGGCCGCGCTCAAGCTCGGCAAGTATCTTTTCGAATCGCGCGGCTGCTCCGAGTGCCATGGCGCCGACGGCCGCGGCATCGCCTTCATCGATTCTGCCGGCGGCATGTACGTGAAGTCGCCCGACATCACGACCGGGCCCGGCGGCGTGGTCTCCGACTACAACGAGGGCGATTGGGTGCGCGCCATTCGCCACGGCGTGAACCCCGCGGGGCACGCGCTCCTCGTCATGCCGTCGGTGGATTACAACCGCATGAGCGACGCGGACCTCGCCGCGCTCGTCGCGTACACGAGGAGCCTGCCGCCGGTGGCCGGCGAGAGCACCGTGATGCGCCTGCCGATGATCGTGAAGGCGCTCTACGGGATCGGCGCGATCCGGGACTCCGCGGAGAAGATCGACCATCGCAAGCCGCCTTCGCAGCCGATCGCCGCGGCGCCGACGGCGCAGTACGGCGGCTACGTCGCGAACATGTGCATCGGCTGCCATGGCGCCTCGCTCTCCGGCGGCAAGATCCGCGGCGCTCCGCCCGATTGGCCTGCCGCCGCGAATCTCACGCCGGGCGAAGGCAGCGTGATGCCGCGCTACGACTCCGCCGAAAAATTCGTCGCGATGATGCGCACCGGCAAGCGGCCCGACGGCGCGCCGGTGAGCAAGGTGATGCCCTTCATGAGCCTTCGCAACATCAACGACACCGATCTCGACGCCATGTATGCGTACCTGAAAAGCATGCCGCCGAAGAAGGCCGGCGAACCATGACGCGGATGAGGTAGGCTGCGCGAATTCCCGCGCGAGGAGGAGCGATGCGGACCCCGAAAATCCTGTGGGTGATGTTGACGGCCTTCGCGCTGGGCGCCTGCGCGATCGGGCAGCAGGAACCCGTGCCGGTGCGAAGCGCCATGCCGGGCACGATCCCGAAGTTCGCGGTCGATCCGTATTGGCCCAAGCCGCTTCCGGAAAACTGGATCCTCGGGCAGGTTGCCGGCATCGCCGTGGACCGCGACGACCACATCTGGGTCGTTCACCGCCCGAGTACGCTCGTCGACGACGAGAAGGGGGCGCAGCTGAACCCGCCGACCACCAAGTGCTGCAAGGCCGCGCCCCCGGTGCTCGAGTTCGATCGCGACGGCAACCTGCTGCGCTCGTGGGGCGGGCCCGGCGCGGGCTACGACTGGCCCAGGATGGAGCACGGCATCTTCGTCGACGTGGAAGGCAATGTATGGATCGGCGCCAACGATCCGGTCGACCATCACATCCTCAAGTTCACGCCCGACGGGCGCTTCCTGATGCAGATCGGAAAATCCGGAAGCACCGGCGGCAGCAACAGCACCACGCAGCTGGGACGCCCCGCGCACATGGTCATCGACGCCGCCGCGGGCGAGCTGTACGTGGCCGACGGATACTTGAACCGGCGCGTGATCGTCCTCGACGCGAGGACCGGCGCCTACAAGAGGCATTGGGGCGCGTACGGCAAGGTGCCGAGCGACGAAAAGCAGCCGGCCTACAATCCCAAGGCGCCGTTGTCGCTGCAGTTCGCCAATCCCGTGCACTGCGTGCGGCTCTCGAGCGACGGACTCGTGTACGTGTGCGACCGCACCAACGATCGCATCCAGGTCTTCCGCAAGGACGGCACTTTCGTGAAGGAATTCCGCGTCGAGCCGCAGACGATGCAGAACGGATCGGTGTGGGACCTGGTGTTGTCGGAGGACCGCGGCCAGCGCTACATCTTCATCGCCGACGGCGCCAACAACCAGATCGTGACCCTCGCGCGCGACGACGGCACGGTGCTCACGAGCTGGGGACGCGCCGGGCGCATGGCGGGCCAGTTCAAGTGGGTCCACAACATCGCCATCGACTCGAAGGGCAACCTGTACACCGCGGAAGTCGGCTTCGGGAGGCGCGCCCAGAAGTTCAACCGCGTCGAATGAGCGAGGGCGCGCCGCTCAGGCCGCGGTTCTTCTCGAGGCAGGACGCCTTCCGGCGCTGGCTCGAGAAGCATCACGGCGCCGCCCGGGAGCTCTGGATCGGCTTCTACAAGGTCCACACCGGAATTAAGGGGCTCACCTACGCGCAGGCCGTCGAAGAGGCGCTGTGCTTCGGCTGGATCGACGGGCTGGTAAGGCGCTTCGACGACGACGCCTTCATGCAGCGCTTCACGCCGCGCAAGGCGAAGAGCACCTGGAGCGAGATCAACATTCGCAAGATCGAGGCGCTCACGAAGGCGGGCCGCATGGCCGCGCCCGGCCTCGCGGCTTTCAATACGCGCGATCCCGCGCGCACCGGGCTCTATTCCTTCGAGAACCGCGATCCGCAGTTCGACGCCCCGACCGCGAAGCGCTTTCGCGCGAAGAAGAAGGCGTGGGACTTCTTCGCGGCGCAACCGCCCGGGTATCGGCGCACGGCGACTCATTGGATCATGAGCGCCAAGCGCGCGGAGACGCGCGAGCGCCGCCTCGCGCGCCTCATCGAGGACTCGGCGGACGCCCGGCGGCTCGACCTCTTCAGCGGCGAGAAGGCGCCGCCGAAAGACTGAGCGCACGGCCATGCGCACCCAGGTCGGCATCGTCGGCGCGGGACCCGCGGGACTTCTCCTCGCGCACCTCTTGCGGCGTGCCGGCATCGATTGCGTCGTCATCGAGAACCAGACGCGCCAACACGTCGAAGAGCGCGTTCGCGCCGGGGTGCTCGAGCAGGGAACCGTCGACCTGCTCACCGCGTCCGGCGTGGGTGAGCGCCTGCGCCGCGAAGGGCTGGTGCACCACGGCATCGAGCTGCGCTTCTCCGGCGAGAGCCACCGCATCGCATTGACCGACCTCACCGGCCGCTCGATCACCGTCTACGGGCAGCAGGAAGTCGTGAAGGACCTCATCGCCGCGCGCCTTGCCGCAGGCGGCGAGATCCACTTCGAGGTCTCCGATGTGAAGCTCTCCGGCCTCGAGAGCACCGCGCCCGAGCTGCGATTCGTGCACCGGGGCCACGCGCATGTCGCGGACTGCGATTTCATCGCCGGATGTGACGGTTTCCATGGCGTGAGCCGCCGCTCGATTCCCGCGGGCGCGGTGGCGGAATTCAGCCGCGGCTACCCGTTCGCGTGGCTCGGCATCCTCGCCGCCGCGCCCCCGACTTCGCCAGAGCTCGTCTATGCGTATCACGAGCACGGCTTCGCGCTCTACAGCATGCGTTCGCCCGCGATCACGCGCCTCTACCTGCAGTGCGCCCCCGACGAAGACCTTTCGCGCTGGAGCGAGGCGCGCATCTGGGGCGAGCTGCATGCGCGCCTCGAGACCGGCGGCGGCTGGCGCCTCGCCGAAGGCGACGTCCTGCAGAAGGGCGGGACGCCGATGCGAAGCTACGTCTCCGAGCCGATGCGCTTCGGCCGCCTCTTCCTCGCCGGGGACGCCGCGCACATCGTTCCCCCGACCGGCGCCAAGGGCATGAACCTCGCGGTGAACGACGTGCGTGTGCTCGCCGAAGTGCTGACGGCGTTCTACGCCGGGCGCAAGGAGGCGCTGGACGAATACTCGCCGCGCTGCCTCGAGCGCGTCTGGCGCGCCGAGCACTTTTCGTGGTGGATGACTTCGATGCTGCATCGCGCCGGGACCGACGACCCGTTCCACGAAAGGCTGCAACTTGCGCAGCTGAAATACGTCACAAGCTCCAGGGCAGCGGCCACGGGCCTCGCCGAGAACTACGTGGGATTGCCTTTCGACGGGGGACCCTCGCAATGATCCGCAAACTGAAAAGCGGCGAATACCGCCTCTACTCGCGCAAGATCAATCCGAAGACCGGCAAGCGGCGCAACCTCGGCACCTTCGCGACGCGCGCCGCCGCGCAGAAGCACGAGCGCGAAGTCCAATACTTCAAGCGCCATTGAATAAGAGGGTCAGGCGCCATATTCGCATTGAATCGAATTGCGAAAATGGAGTCTGACCCTTCCATTCAATTCACTGCGAGCCAGCGGTCGAGCTGCGAGCGGTCTGCGAGCAGGGCGCCGCTGGAACCCTCGTGTACGATGCGGCCGCGCTCCATCACCACCGCCCGGGCTGCCAGCGAGAGGGCGAGCTCGGCGTGCTGCTCGACGAGCACGATCGCCATCGTTCCGGCGCTGGCGAGCGCACGCAGCACCGCCGAGAGCTCCTGGACCACGATCGGCGCGAGCCCTTCCATCGGCTCGTCGAGGAGCAGCAGGCGCGGGTTGGTGACGAGCGCGCGGGCGACGGCGAGCATCTGCTGCTCGCCCCCGGAGAGCTGGGAGCCGCGATGCTCCCCACGCTCGGCGAGGCGCGGGAAGAGGCCATGGACTTTCTCGATGGTCCACGCGCCCGGCCGCGCCACCGAGGTGAGATGCTCGGTGACGGTGAGCGAGCGCCACATGCCGCGCTCCTGCGGGACCCAACCGATGCCGGCCCGCGCGCGCACGTGCGCGGGCGCGCGCGAAATGTCGCGCCCATCCCAGCGGATCGACCCGCGATGAAATCGAGTGAGCCCCATCACCGTCGTGAGCAGCGTGGTCTTGCCCACGCCGTTGCGGCCCAGCAGCGCCACGCACTCGCCTTCGGCGACGCGCAGCGACGCATCCTCCACGACGACCGACTCGCCGTAGCCGGAGCTCACCGTGTCGAGCGCCAGAAGCTCAAGCATGGCGTTCCTCGCCGAGATAGACCGCCCGCACGCGCGCGTCGCGGGCGATCTCCTCGGGAGAGCCCTCGGTGAGGACCGAGCCGCCCACCAGCACGGTGATGCGTTCGGCAAACCGGAACACGAGCCCCATGTCGTGCTCGATGAAGAGGATCGTCACGTCGGCGGGCAGCGCCGCGATGACGCCCAGCACTTCGACGCTCTCGGCCGACGGAATTCCTGCGGCCGGCTCGTCAAGCAGCAGGATCGAGGGGCGCGATAGCTCGCCACGCTCCGCACCCAGCGCGCGGCGAGTCCTTTGCGCTCGAGAACGGCGAGCACCACCGACTCCAGCACGGTAAGGCCCGGGAAGAGCGTATTGATCTGGTAGGTGCGCGCCAGCCCTCGCTTCACGCGGCGGTACTGCGGAAGCGGAGTCACGCGCTCCTCGCCGAGGAATACCTCGCCCGCGCTGGGCTCGAGCGCGCCGGTCAACAGGTTGATGAAGGTGGTCTTCCCCGCACCGTTGGGCCCGATGAGCGCGTGCCGCGCGCCGCGCGCGAGCGAGATGCTCACGTCGCTCAACGCCGCGAGCCCGCCGAACCTCTTGGTGAGGCCGCTGGTGCGAAGCGCGGCCGTCACCGGATGCGCCCGCGCGAAAACAGCCGCGCCAGCTTGTCGATCGCGCCGAGGATCCCGCCGCGCGCGAAGAACACGAACGCGACGAGCAGGAGGCCCAGCCAGAATTGCCAGTAGACCGGGTTGATGCCCGAGAGGTAGTCCTGCGCGATCATGAACACCGCGGTGCCGATGACGGCGCCGTAGAGCCGGCCGGCGCCGCCCAGCACCACCATGATGAGGAGCTCCGCCGAGCGGTTGAAGCCGAGCGTGTCGAGCCCCACGAACTGCGTGGTCTGCGCGAGCAGTGCGCCCGCGATCCCGGCCACGGCGGCGCCGACGGTGAACGCGGTCACGAGGCGCCGTCGCAGCGGCGCGCCGATGGCGGGCATGCGCTGCGCGTTCTCGCGAATGCCGCGCAGCGACAGCCCGAAAGGCGAGCTCGTGAGCCGCTTCAGGAAGACGAACAGGATGAAGAGCACGACGAGGCTGTAGGCGAAGGCGGTCCTGCCGCCGAGGTCGAAAGAGAACACGCCGAGGAGCTTCCACATCGTCACGCCGGACAGGCCGTCCACGCCCCCGGTGATGAACGCCGCGCGGTTCGCCGCCTCGAAGAGCAGGAATCCGATGCCGAGCGTCACCATGAGGCGCGCGAGGTTCTCGCCGCGCACCACGAGGAAGCTCGTGAGGAATCCCGCGATCGCCGCAACCGCGCACGCGGCGAGAAGCCCGGTGAGCGGCTCGCCCCATCCGTGCACCGCGAGCAGTCCCGCCGTGTACGCACCCAGCCCGAAGAACGCCGCATGCCCGAGCGAGACGATGCCCGCGTAGCCGAGGATCAAGTCGAGCGAGAGCGCGAAGAGCGCGACGATGAGGATCTGGCTGCCGAGAACCAGATACCCGGGAAGCACGAAGAACGCGGCGACGGGAACGAGCCAGAAGACGATCTCCACGGGATGCCACGTGCTCCCTCTGCCTTGGGAGAGGGCCGGGGAGAGGGTCGCAGGGGTCACGTCCGCCTCCCGTAAAGCCCCGCGGGAAACGCGATCAGCACCACCACCATCACGGCGTAGATCACGAACGCGCCCACTTGCGGCACGTAGTACTTGCCCGCGACGTCGAAGACGCCGAGAAGGAGTGCCGCGACGAGCGGGCCCTTGATGGAGCCCGCGCCGCCGACCACCACGACGAGGAGGAAATACACCATGAACTTGAGCGGAAACGACGCGTCGAGCCCGAGCACCTCGATGCCTAGCGCCCCGCCGAGGCCCGCCAGCCCCGATCCCAGCGCGAAGGCCACGCTAAACACGCGATCCACGTCGATGCCCAGCCCGCGCGCCGCCTGCGCGTCGTCCACCGCCGCGCGCACCTGCGCGCCGAAACGCGTGCGCGCCACGAGGAATCCCAGCAGCGCGGTAAACACGGCGACGGTCGCGATGAGGAAGAGGCGATAGACGCCGAAATCCCCGCCCGCGAAATGGAGCTGCCCGCGCAGGAAATCGGGCAGGCGCACCGGCTGCTGCGACGGCCCGAACAGCCAGGTGGCGGCGGCGATGGACATGAACGTGAGCCCGATCGAGAACAGCACCTGGTCCAGCGGATCGGCGCCGTAGAGCCGGCGGTAGAGGAGCCGCTCGAGCACCGCACCCGCGAGCGCGGTCGTGACGAACGCGAGCGGCAGCGCGGCGAGGAACGGAACTCCGAGGCGCGTCATCGCCACCACGCACACGTAGCCGCCCACCATCGCGAAGGCGCCGTGCGCGAGGTTGACGAAATTCATGAGCCCCATGGTGACCGAGAGGCCCAGGCTCACCAGGAAGAGGAGGCTCCCGTAGGCGATGCCGTCGAAGAGGACGCCGATCGCTTGCGACATGGCCGCGATGATACAGCGAGCGCCGAGCGGCGCCGGGCTATGCGAGCGCCGGAGTCCTTGCGGGAGCCACCTGCTTGATGCCCATGTCCTTCAGCGTTTCGGCGACCGCGGCGGCGACGTTGCGCATCTCGTTGGCGTCGATCGCGCCGATGCAGCCGACACGGAAGGTCTCGACCTGCGTGAGCTTGCCGGGATAGAGGATGTAGCCCCGCGAGCGGACTTTCTCGTAGAACGCCTTGAACGTGTAGTTCGCGTCCCCCGGCGCATGGAACGTGACGATGATCGGCCCCTGAATGCTCCGCGGCAGGAAGCTCCGGAACCCCAGCGCGGTCATGGTCTCGAGCAGGGTTTCGCAGTTCCTGCGGTAGCGCGCGCCCCGCGCCGCGGTGCCGCCCTCGGCCTTGAACTGGTCGAGCGCGGCGCGAAACGCCGCCACCACGTGGGTGGGCGGCGTGAAGCGCCACTGCGTGGTCTTCTGCATGTAGGTCCACTGGTCGTGCAAGTCCATCGCGAGGGAGTGCGAGTTTCCCTGGCTCTTCTCAAGCAGCGCCTGGCGCGCGATCACGAATCCCATTCCCGGCGCGCCTTCGATGCACTTGCCCGACGCGGCGACGATGGCGTCGATCGGATACTTCGAGGTGTCGATGTCGATCGCACCGAAGGAGCTCATCGCATCGACGATGAGCCCCTTGCCGTGGCGCGCGCAGGCGGCGGCGATCTCGGGCAGCGGGTTCAGGATTCCCGTGCTGGTCTCGCAGTGCACCTGGGCCACGTGCGTGATCGCGGGATCGCGCGCGAACGCCTCCTCGATCGTCGCCGGGGTGGCCTGCGCGTCTTCAGCCAGGTCGATCGCGACGTGCGCGCGGCCGAGATACTTGAGGATCTTCAGGACGCGCTGGCAATAGGCGCCGTTCTGCGGCACCAGGACCTTGCCGTCGCGGGGGACCAGGTTGGCGAGCGCGGCCTCGACCGCGAAGGTCCCGCTGCCCTGCAGCGGCACGCACACGTGCGTCGCCGCGGCATTGACCACGGCAACCAGATCCTTGCAGATCGACGCTGTGATCGCGTTGAAGGAGGCGTCCCACGAGCCCCAGTCGCGCAGCATCGCCTGCTTCGTCTCCAGCGACGTGGTGAGGGGTCCCGGCGTCAGAAGGATCGGGTCGTTTCCGCGAATCATGGCGTCTCCTTGGAACTTGGGTCCCCGCCTTCGCGGGGATGGCGGCTTACTGCCGCCACCTTTGGGTTCGTTTATCCAGCCACACTTGCAGGAAATAGTAGACGACGCAGACGCAGGCCGAGGTCGCGACGATCAACGTCGCCATGGCCGCCGCCGCGCCGATGTCGCCGGCCTCGTCGAGGTTCACGATCGCGACCGAGGCGAGCGTGGTCCTGGGCGAGTAGAGGAACACCACCGCCGAGACCGTCGTCATCGCGTTCACGAAGAGATAGCGGCTCACGTCGAGCATCGCCGGCATGCATACCGGCACGGTCACGCGAAAGAAGGTGCGCCAGAACGGCACCTTGAGGGAGGCGGACACGGACTCGAACTCGTTGTCGATCTGCTTTAGCGCGGTCACCGCGGTGAGATGCGACGAGGTGTAGTAGTGGACGATCGTGTTGACGACGAGGATCGCCATCGACCCGTAGATGAAATGCAACGGGTTGGACGCCTCGACGAAGAAGAAGATGTACCCCAGCCCCAGCACCATTCCCGGCACACCCATGGGCAGGACCACCATGAGCCGCATGAACGTCCGCCACGCATCGAGCCCGCGCGTCTTTTCGAGCAGGTAGGCCACCCCGAAGATGAACGCCGCCCCGAGGGTCGCGCACCAGAAGCCGAGCGTCACGCTGTTCACGTACGCGCCGAAGATGCCGGCCTCGACCAGTCCCATGCGGTAGTGATCGAGCGATAGCGAGAAGTTGTAGGGCCAGAGCTTGATGAACGACGCGTACATGGCCATGCCCAGGATCGCGAGAAGCAGCAGCGCGATCGCCGTGCAGTAGGCGGTCATGGCCCAGTCGAATCCGGGCGAGCGCCGCGGCACGTAGGGGACCGAACGCGCGGAGAGCAGCGCCGATTGCCGTTGCCGCACCCACCAGTCGGCGACGTAGGTCACGGCGACCGGAAGCAACAGGATGATGCCGACGACCGCGCCCTTGGAAAAATCCTGCTGCCCGATCACCAGCTTGAAGATATCCGTGGCGAGCATGTTGAAGTTGCCGCCGATCACCTTCGGGATGCCGAAGTCGCTGATGGCGTAGGTGAACACGACCATCGCCGCGCTGATGAGACCGTACTTTGCACCGGGCACGGTGATGGTCCGGAACTTGCGCCACGCCGAAGTCCCCAGGGCGTCGGCAGCTTCGTAGAGCCGCGCATCGGTGAGCGAGAGCGCGGTGATGAGGATCATGAGCGCGTGGGGGAAGGTCGCGAACACGAGCGAGATGACGATCCCCGGCGCGCCGTAGATCTGGACAGCGCCCAGCAGCACCTTGAGCAGCCCCTGGTTGCCGAACCAGAAGATGAACGAGATCGCCGCGAGCAGCGAGGGCGCCAGGATCGGCACCAGCGCCACGTTGCGCAGCAGCGTCTTGAAGCGCATGCAGCTGCGGCGGAAATACTCCGCGAAGTTGGCGAGCCCGATCCATTCGCCCGCGCGGTCCTGCACGCTCTTCATGAGGATCGTCGCGAGCGGCGCCAGCAGGAATACAGCAAGGGCGAGGCCCGCGGCGACGAGAAGGGCGTGGGCGATGCGGTCGGACCAGTGGACGGACTGCAAAAAAGGGGTCAGGTCCATTTTCCGCTTCGCAGAGCCTGCCCATGGCAGGCGACTGGAAAATGGACCTGACCCCTTTTTTGCAATCATGCGCCTTCGAACACCCGCAGCCGATCGGGCGGAACCGCGACGCGCAGGGTGTCGCCCGGCTTGGGATGGAATTCCGCCATGTCGTTCAGGGAAAGGTCGGCGGTGAGCGGTTGGTCGATGCCGTTCAGGCGAAAGGTGATGCGCGAATAGGCGCCGAGAAACTCGACCTTCTCGACCACCGCGGCGGCGGAGTTCGGCGTCGCGCCGTTCACGCCGCGCACCTTGACGTCCTCGGGACGGAAGAAGAGCCGCAGCGCGGCGCCGTTGGCGAGCTCGGCGGCCACCGGGCACTCGAAGCGCTGCTCGCCCACCTGCACGCGGTCGCTTCCGCTGCGCGTGGCGGGCAGCAGGTTCGTCTTGCCGACGAAGTCGGCGACGAACGGCGTGGCCGGCCGGCCGTAGACTTCGGCGGGCGTGCCGATCTGCTCGATGCCGCCGTCCTTCATGACCACGATGCGATCGGCCATCGAAAGAGCTTCTTCCTGGTCGTGCGTAACGAGGATGGTGGTGATGCCCACGCGCTGCTGCAGGCTGCGGATCTCGCCGCGCAGGCGCACGCGAACGCGCGCATCGAGCGCGGACAGGGGCTCATCGAGGAGCAGGAGTCCCGGAGAGGTCGCGAGCGCGCGCGCGATGGCCACGCGCTGCTGCTGGCCGCCCGAAAGCTGCGACGGAAACTTCGGCCCGGCATCGGGCATCCCGACCAACGCCAGCAGCTCCTTTACGCGCGCCTCGCGCGCGAGCCGCGGCATCCTGCGATTCACCAGCCCGTAGGCGACGTTCTGGGCCACCGGAAGGTTGGGAAACAGCGCGTACGACTGGAAGACGATGCCGTAGTCGCGATCCATCGGCGGCAGGCGCGAGATGTCGCGTCCCGCCTGCGCCATCGTCCCCGCGCTCTGCACCTCGAGCCCGGCGATGATGCGCAGCAGCGTGGTCTTGCCGCACCCCGAGGGCCCGAGGAAGCAGACGAGCTCCCCCTTGCGAATCCCGAGGCTCACGTCCTTCAGCGCGACGAAGCTGCCGAACTCCTTGCGGATGTTCCTGAGTTCGAGGAACTCAGCGTTCACAACGAATCACTTCTCCGACTTCTCGGCATAGCGTTTCTGCCATTCCGCGAGGATCCTGTCGCGGTTCTTCGCGGCGTAGGCGAAGTCGTTCCTGATGAGGCGCCTCTCGAGGTCGGCGGGAACGTGCGCCAGCACCGGCTTCACGTCCGGATGCGCGACGATGGCGAAGTTCTTCGAATACGCCTCGTTCGCTTCCTTGGTGGCGACCCAGTCCATGAGCTTCTTCGCCGCGTCCATCTTCTTCGTGGTCCTCACGATGCCGGCGGCCTCGAGGTCCCAGCCGAGCCCCTCCTTCGGAAACACGAGCTCGACCGGCGCGCCTTTCGCCTTCACGTCGTTGCCGCGGAAATCGAAGGAGATGCCGACCACGAACTCGCCCGCGCCCGCCTGGCGGCACGGCTTGGAGCCCGAGTGCGTGTACTGCGCGATGTTCTCGTGCAGCGCGTCCATGTACTTCCAGCCGCCGGCTTCGCCCATGGTCTGCAGCCACGCCGACACGTCGAAGAATCCCGTGCCGCTCGAGGCGGGGTTCGGCATCGTGACCTGGCCCTTGTACACCGGCTTGATGAGGTCGGCCCAGGTCTCGGGCTTGGGAATCCCCTTCTTCTGCCCTTCGACCGTGTTGTAGCAGACCACCGCCGCGAACACGTCCTGTCCCACCCACGCGGGCGGATTGCCCGCCTCGCTGAATTTGCGGTTGAGCGTCTTGAATCCCACCGGCGCGTAAGGCGCGAGCATTCCCTCGGCCTTGAAGATCTCCATGGAGGAAGCGGCCACGCCGAGGATCGCATCCGCTTGCGGATTGGCCTTCTCGGCGAGCAGCTTCGCTGTGATCACGCCGGTGGAGTCGCGTACGAACTTCAGCTCGATGTTCGGGTTCTGCTTCGCGAACGACTCGGTATAGGCCTTGAGCTGGTCGGTCTCGAGGGCGGTGTAGACGAGGAGCTCGGTTTTCTGCGCCCACGCCGGGCTGGCGGCGACGGCGAAGAGGACGATGGGGGCAAGGCGGCGAAGCGCGGCGTTCATGGACTACTCCCTGTGGTTGGTATCGGGCGGGGGAAAGCGGGTGATTATCAGGCAGGCAGGATTACAGATTGTTGACAATCTACAAACCCAGCCTGTCTAATGTCAAGGTCTTCCCTCGCCATCACACCACATGGCCTCGCCCTCGGCGCATTCCGCCACCATCGAGCTGCTGCAAAGCCACTCGCTCACCACGCTGGTGCAGCGCGAGCTCGAACGCCGCATCCTCGAGGGCGACCTCGCGCCTGGAGCCAAGCTGAACGAGGAGGACATCGCCGGGGACCTGAACGTCTCGCGCGGGCCGGTGCGCGAGGCCTTCCGCGCACTCGAGTCGGCGGGGCTGGTGCGCACCGAGAAGAACCGCGGGGTCTTCGTGCGCCAGGTGTCGATCGCCGAGGCCGACGAGATCTACGAGGTGAGAGCCGGCCTGGACGAGCTCATCGGACGCCTGCTCGCCTCCCGCATCCAGCCGAGCCAGCTCACCGAGCTGCGCGATCTGCTGAAGAAGATGCAGCAGGCGGCGCGCGCGCGCAGCGTCGAGGACTACTACCCGCTCAACGTGCGCCGCGCGGTCCCGACAGCTTTCCCGTCTCGACGCGCGAGCACGCCGAAATCGTGGAGGCCCTGTCGCGGCGCGACGCCGACCGCGCCGGCTCCCTCATGTACGCTCACGCCATGGAAAGCCGCGACCGCCTGCACGCGGCGCTGAAGAAATGACGACGCGGAGCATCGAAACCAACGGCCGGACCTACCGCTGGATGAGCGAGCCGCTCGTCGTCGTCTGCGTGGACGGCTGCGAGTTCGACTACCTCACGCATGCCGCGCGCGCCGGCGTGGCCCCCTTCATCGCGAAGCTGCTCGCGGGAGGCTCCGCGTTCCAGGGCGACTGCGTCGTGCCTTCGTTCACCAACCCCAACAACCTTTCGATCGTCACCGGCGCGCCGCCCTCGGTGCACGGCATCTGCGGCAATTACTTCTACGACCGCGAGGCGGACGCCGAAGTGATGATGAACGACCCGAAATACCTGCGCGCCGGCACCGTGCTCGCCGCCTTCGCCGCGGCCGGAGCCAAGGTCGCCGTGGTCACCGCCAAGGACAAGCTGCGCAAGCTCCTCGGCCATCGCATGAACGGCGTCTGCTTTTCCTCGGAGAAGGCGGCCGAGGCCACGCTTGCGGAGAACGGCATCGAGAACGTCGTCGAGATGGTGGGAATGCCGGTGCCGGCGGTGTACAGCGCAGAGCTCTCCGAGTTCGTGTTCGCCGCGGGAGTGAAGCTGCTCGAATCGCGCCACCCCGACCTCATGTACCTGTCCACCACGGACTACGTGCAGCACAAGTTCGCGCCGGGCACCGCCGGCGCCAACGCCTTCTACGCCATGATGGATCGCTACCTCGTGCGCTACGACGCGATGGGCGCGGTGGTGGCGCTCACGGCCGACCACGGCATGAACGCCAAGACCAC
>WNFI01124165.1_pt1 | contig 29245 bp, 15 predicted proteins | sample 5400471 | NCBI WGS metagenome assembly WNFI01 (sample SAMN13153348, study PRJNA577476) | soil metagenome | isolation source: 100 cm saprolite on Douglas fir-dominated hillslope | place: USA:California | collected 2013-09-17
GCGCGCGCCCTCGTGTGGTGCCCAAGACCGAGCTGCTGAATCGGCTGTGGCCCACGACTTTTGTGGTGGAAGCCAACCTGGCCAACCTCGTCGGAGAAATCAGGGCCGCCCTAGGAGAGTGCGAGCCGCCCTTCATAAGGACTGTCTATGGATACGGTTATGGGTTTAGCGCCGAGGTAACCTCGAAGAGTCCCACTGGCGACGAAGTGCCTTTCTGCTGGCTGGTCTACAAGGAAGGTCGGATAGCACTCCAAGAAGGCGACCATCTTGTCGGGCGGCATCCAGGTTCAGTCGTTCCGATTGACTCCTCGACGGTGTCCCGGAATCACGCGCGGATCGTGATCCGCGGTGGCTGCGCCGTCCTCACAGACCTGGGCAGCAAGAACGGGACGTACGTCAGGGGCGTAAGAGTCCAAGGGCCAGTGACCCTACGCGACGGCGACAGCATATTCTTGGGCTCCCTGCCACTCACGTTTCGAGTTCCAGCTCTTTGGGACCCCACGGATGAGCTTATCTCTTCCGAGTGAGGCTCTCGGGCCCTTTCCCCCCCTTAAAGGCCTTTCAGGTCGACAGAGGAAGCGATTCGCCGTCCTCTTCGAGGCAGAATGCCAGAAACGGTGCATCCCCCTCTTCGTCCTCCATGCTCGGTTCTCGGTGCCGCCAAGGAATCCCCCCGGGTGAGCCCTTGAAGGGCACATCGCGAGGGACGGCTGGCCAAGCGCGATGTGATTGCCAGACCGCGCCCCGAACAGCGATTTACAACACGCAACGTTGACACCCGCGTTCACGCGACAGAGTGGAAACCCCGTTGTGGCCAGGGCAAGCTGCGTTCCCGGCGGCTCAACTCAGGGCGGGCCACGCCGGCAGGGTCAAGAAGACTCTCGCTCCGGGCTCCGGGGCAAGTCACGTTCTTGAGGGATCAGTTCACCGGCACGTAGCCCGGCCCGCCAAAGGTCATGCTGACCGTGCTCCCGGTGGTCGATTGGCGGACAAACCAGAGGCCGGTGGGCTGGTGGTAGACGGCAATGTCGGTTTGCCCGTCCGCGTCGTAGTCCGCAGGCACCGGGGCGTAGCGTGGCCAGGGTCGACGAGTTCCGAATGAACCACAGCCCCGTGGGCGGATGGTATACGGCGATGTCCGTCTTGCCGTCGCCGTCGTAGTCGCCGGGAACCGGAATGTACCCCGTGCCCCCGTACCCCACCGTCGCCACCGCCCCCGTGGACGAGTACTTGATGAACCAGAGCCCGGTCGCATCGTGGAAGACGGCGAGGTCCGCCTTGCCGTCCCCATCGAAATCACCCCGCACGGGCGCGTAGCCCGTACCCCCGAACCCCGTCGACGAATCCGTCCCCGTCGAGGACGACCGGATGAACCACAGCCCCGTCGGCGGGTGGTAGACCGCAATGTCGGCTTTGCCGTCCCCGTCGTAGTCCGCAGGGACCGGGACATACCCCGAGCCGCCATAGCCGAGACTGGTCGTCGTCCCCGTGGAGGACTGCTTTATGAACCACAGCCCCGAGGACGACTGGAAGACGGCGAGGTCGGTTTGCCGGTCACCGTCGAATTCGGCAAGCTTTAGCTCGGTGGGGACGCCGAAACCGAGCTGGACGACCTCGAAGTCATTGGCAGTCAGGGCGCCGAATGCGGGGTTGAGGACGCCGTTATCCCAGCGGGTGTCGTAGGTCCCGCTCACGTACATGCTGGTGCCGTTGTCGGCGACGATCAGACCGTACTTCTTCATGGCCCGGAAGATTCTCTGGACCTCAGGCGTGTAGGAAGAGATGTCCTTGCCCGCCTTGAGGCGCAGCCGCGCCCCCATGGGGAGGGCGCCGACCGTCGATCCCGCCGTGTGGGAGGCGGGATAGACGTAGCCATTCGTGGTGAGCAACGTGACCCGGAAGGCGTGCCCGATCTCCGCCGCTCCGAAGGCCTCCTCGTAGCGCACCAACCCCGGGAGGATGGCCAGCCCCGCGGCATCAGCCGAGGTCCAGGTCTCCGGCCGCCGATGGTTCTTGTTCAGGTCGAAGAAGGCCCCCGAGCCGGCCAGCCATTGCGCGCTGCCCGTGTCGTAGAAGACGTTGTAGAGCTCGTAGAGGTACTTGTTGTCGGCGTCCACGATCAGCAAGTGCCGGTCATCGGTACTGCGGATGTCCACATTGCCGGGATCGCCCGACTCGATCCAGTGGGCCTGCGTGATCGCCAGGTCCGGTATGGGGTAGAAAGGGAAGCTCAGGCCGCTGGAGTGGTCGACGCCGTCGCTCTCCCCCGCGGTCGCGAACGAAACCGTCTTCTTGGCCTGCGTCCCGCTCACCACCGCGTAGGGGAACCCGTAGATCTTAACGCTGCCCAGGGAAACGTCTCCCCCGAAGTCCGGATGCCCGGGAGTGGAGCCGCCGATGAAGGTGATGAAGTTGGCCGAGTTCGGGTCCACGGGGGCAGCGCTGATGTCGAGGTTCCACCAGTTGTTGCCCGGCAGGAGGGGAAGGGGCCCGGGCAGAGGTCCCCCCATCAGGGCCAGGGTGTCCGTGTCCGTGGAGGTATTGTTCGCCGGGGTCGGGTCCACGACCCCGAACGGCGTCGCGACCGTTGCGGTGTTGCTGAGCGTGCCGGTGGCGGAGGGACTTATCGTACCCGCGAGCGTGTACGTCACCGATCCTCCCACGGGCAGGTTAACGCCCTGGCTGATGCTCCCCGACCCGCTTGCCGTGCACGTCGCCCCGCCCGCCGCCACACACGTCCAGGTCACGCCCGTGATCGTCCCCGGCACCGTGTCCGTCACCGTCGCGGGGTTCGCCGGGCTCGGCCCTGCATTCGACGCCACAATCGTGTAGGTGATCTGTGTTCCCGGCACCGCGGATTCATGCCCGTCCGTCTTCGTGATCGAGAGGTCCGCCACGGGGGTCGGGGCAAGGATGAGGTCGTCGAACCATCCGGACGCCGTACCCGCTCCGAATGACGTGAGCCGTAGGTAGAGCAACGCCGAGTGGGCACCACTGGGTGTCGTGAGACCCTGTGGGTAGTTCGCGGTCAACCAGGTATCGGCAGGACTTCCGCCGCTTGTCAGCCCAAAGGAAGCCGTAAATAGACTCCCGGTGCTGCAAGCCGTATCCGAGTAGGATTGAAAGACTAGGCTAAGGTCAGGTACCACGGAGCTCCCGCTGGAATAGCGACCGCTCCCGGTTACGTCGTAGGCCGTGGAGGCGCTGACCGGGACACACTGCTTGAGGACATAGACGTCCGTGGCTCCAGCCGGGGACGTAAGGGTGAAGAGGGCTGAACCCGCGGCGGCATTTCCCGTGCTGCCATCCCATCCTATGGTGAAGTTCCCGCCAGCAAGCGACGTCCAGCTGCTGAAGCCGCCGGTGAAGCCCGGGTTCTGAATCACGTTTTGGGCCTGAGCATCGAGGACACCGAGGAGAACAAGAAGCAACGATAGCGTTCCCCAGACAATCGTCGCTCTGCCGGTTCTCATTTCAGCATGCCTTTCTTCCCATTCTGAATGGGGCGGGAGGGACGACGAGTGTAGCACATCAGGGCTCGCGGGACGGGATCCCTGTTCACCGCGGTCAGTCTCGAGATCGCGTGGTCGCAGTAGCGGCCGGGATCTGAGAGGGGCTGGTCCCTTAGCCGGTACGAGAGGCCCGCCGCCGGAACGAGCAGGACCGGCGTGAGGGCCGCAAAACTCCCCATCTACACGCCGGAGGCGCGGCCGATCCCTCTCGCCGGCTTGGGCTCGAGGGCCAGGCGTCCTTCCCGTTGTCGGCTCTGCCGCTCCTTCTGCCGCGCCGGTTCAAGGCCTCAGTTGACGGGCACCGGGTCCCGAACGGCGCCGAGTACGTCACCCCCATGGAGGAGGGATGGATGAACCAGAGGCGCTTGCATTGTGATAGACGGCGATGTCCGTCTTGCAGGTGGCAGCACGACGGGGTACACCGGTACGGTCGTCGTGCCCATGAGATGATTGGTGGTGACGGAAGACGCGACTGCCGTGGCTTGGGGCCACCTCGAGATCAAGACTGGGGTCCATGGGAGGGAAATGTGATGCGCAGTGACACCCTGACCCTGACGGCCTGGACCGTGCTTTGCTTGCTAGCCGCGGTGGTTGGCGCGACCCAGCCCCCGCAATCAGTGCCGCCAACAAAGTCCGCGTCCGCTAGGCCAGGACCTCCCCTGGTATCGAAGGAGGGTTGGATCGTCGGCGAGATTCGGGCCTTCGTCGTGCCCAGCAAGACCGAGGGGGCAGGGATCATCGAAGAGTTGAACCGTCGTGGTTGGCTGGAGTGTGACGGCCGGCCCTACGACGTCGGCGCTTATCCCGCCCTGGCTACGATGCTCGGCGAGGATCCCGCCGGGAGCTCGGCCCCCAAGACCTTCCGCGTCCCCGAGCTTCGGGGCAGCACGCACCTGCCGGGTGGCCAACCCCTGCGCCATTTCATCTATGCCGGGGTGCACGCCGTGAAGGCCGAAGGGGGGTCGGGTGCCACCAAGCCCGAAGTGGATCTAACGCTACCCCCGCGCTACAAGATGAACGTCGAGGTCAGGCTCGAGGGCAAGATCCTCAAGTCCGCGGCCATCATCGACAAGGACGCGGCGGTCTCGCCAAAGAAGAGCGGGGCGAAGGTCGCAGCTTGGATCATCAGCCCTCCCGGCTGCGGGCAGCAGTGTGAAATCCCCCGGTCATTGGATGGAGATCGGGGGGCGGGCACGATCGCGGTGCAGCCGTGCGCTGCGCGGACCGCCTGCCAATGGACTCTCGAGAATACGGCGAGCGAGGCGCGGCACTTTGCGTTCCGATTCGAGCACGCCCCCGCCCCGGGGTCCAAGCTCGAGCCACAGCCCCTGGAATCCTCCGTGGTGCCTACCGGCCCCTGCGTGTTTGTGGCGTGGGCGATCGACCCTTGGAGCGAGTCCACCCCCGAGGGTGCCGAGCGCTCGACGTTCCTCGTGAACGTCCAAAACACCCAGGGGGCTTGTGACGCGGCTAGCGTGAAGTGGAACTGAGTTGGAGTCGCGAGCCGTCACGTCGAACCTGACGGTCTCTTTCACCCGGGCTTGGGGCGGATTCAGTTCTTTGGGCTCGGGGCCTCGTTCAGACTCTCCTTCGGTTCCAGCGGGCGGGGGCCTGGACCCCGACCAGGCGCCGGGTAGTGGTCTAGCTACCAAGGCAGCCGTTCAATCTGCGCGGCCAAGGAGGACGGGTCGGAGGACGTCGGCCGCACTTCTCTTGCTCGTTCTTTCTTCCTGCGGGGGTCGAGGCGCAGTCAACGTCGTCCTCATCTCCCTCGACACGCTCCGGGCAGACCGCCTTAACTGCTATGGCTACCGGGCGCGAGTTGTAAGCCCGAATATCGACGCCCTCGCTCGCGATGGAGTGCTCTTCGACGTGCACATCTCCGCCGCCCCCTGGACGACGCCCTCACATATGAGCCTGTTGACGTCTCTCTATCCCACAAGTCACGGCGTCACGGCGTCCATCAGGGACATAAAGAAGGTCATTAATGGAGCCAGCACCACCGGGGAGTACGAGAAGCTCCCCTCGTCGAAAACGACCCTGGCTGAGGTATTCGCCGGCAAGGGGTTCGCGACGGCGGCCTTTACCGGTGGGGGCGGCGTCGCTCCAAAGATGGGCTTCGGTCGGGGCTTTTCTGTCTACGACACGTCCATGGTCAAAGTTGACTCCCGCAATATGCGGACGATGTGCTCGTGGATCGATGGCCAGCGAGATCGCCCTTTCTTCATCTTCTGGCATACCTACGAGGTCCACGCACCCTATTTTGAAACGACCTTTCTACCGGACGTCCTTCCCCCCGATAAGGCCGCGGAGATCGAAAGGGCTTACCAAAGGCTGCCCCGTGATCGGGAATCGCCCCCGGCCGTCCAGATCCTCAAGGATTTCGGGGCGTTCGACCCTGTGGTTTCCGATGCTCTATATACGGGGGGAGTCCGAGCCGCGGATCGGTGGGTCGGAGAATTTGTCGGTTTCCTGAAGACGAGGGGTCTCTACGAGCGGACGCTCATCGTTCTCACGAGTGACCATGGCGAACAGCTGGGTGAGAGAGCGCTCGTCGCAGGGGATTGGTGCTCCTTTTACGACTGCCATGGTCACACGCTCTTCGACGAACTCGTCCGCGTTCCCCTTATTGTCAAGCTTCCGAGTGAGCACCACGCAGGAACTCGTATGCGGTCGGTCTCGAGCGCCCTGGACGTGATGCCGACGATCCTCGATGTCGCTCGCCTGTCAGGCCCCACCACGCAGATGCAGGGGATGTCCTTGAGAGCCCGGTGGGAAGGCCATGCTCAAGTGTCACCGAGCCTCGCCTATAGCGAATCCCTGGCGGGCGACGCGGAGGCAAAGAGCGTGCGCTCGGAGCACCTCAAGTACATTCTGAGAATAGGGGCAGGTACGGTCTCCCTCCGCGGTCGTGCTTTCATCCCACCCACACCCGATGGGCGGGAACTCTACGATCTCGAAGCCGACCCCGGTGAGATTCACAACCTCCTGTTGTGGAGCACCGCCCAAAGCTACGCGCCGCTCGCCGCCGTGCTGGACGCGGCACTTCGGCGCCAGACGGCCGGCCGCGTAGGTCAGGCAGAGGGCCAAGCCCTCGACACGGAGACGATGGACAGGCTGAGATCCCTGGGTTACGTCCGCTAGCGCCTCCGGCGCGCGACCCGCGGATGTCGTCCGCCTCGTTACCGTCGCAGCTCGAATGGTATGAGGGTCCTCCCCGAGCAAGCCCTCTGTCCCGTCAAACCGCATTACGACTCTCGAAGAGCGCCGTAAGCCGCCCCGCCGAGCGCCTCCCGGGTGACGTGTGCCTCCGATGATCGTCCGATGTACCAGAGGCCCTCCGCCGCGGAGGACATCGCCACCTCTTCCAGCCGCCTCCCAATTCCCCCGCAAGGGGACAATTCCACTTTGCGTACATGTGATGTTTCTCAAGTGGTGCCGCCGCGCCTCCTGTCCCGCCGCGCCTCCTTGACCGGTCACAAAATGAGGCGCTAGAGTGGGCTTGTCGGAGGGCGCCCCAGATAGGGCGGGCGGGAATCGCGGCTTTGGCAGGCCCCCTCTTTGGTTCTGCCCAGCTCTCTCTTCTGCGAAAGGAGAGGTCGATGCGTCTTCGCCTTTTCGGTCTCGCATCGTCACTGGGCCTGTCGCTCATTCTCGCCGCGCCCCTGAAGGCCCAACCGGCCTACCGGATCAAGGACATCAACCCGGGGGTCGCATCTTCCAATCCGATCTTCTTGACGAGCGTGAGCGGCACGCTGTACTTCGTCGCCGACGATGGCACGCACTCCGCCCAGTTGTGGAAGAGCGACGGGACCCCGGCGGGCACGGTGATGGTGAAGGACATCAACCCGAACGCCGCCCCCTTGGGCTTGACCAACGCCGGTGGCACGCTGTACTTCAGCGCCGACGACGGCACCCACGGGTACGAGCTGTGGAAGAGCGACGGGACGAGTGCGGGCACGGTGATGGTGAAGGACATCAATCCCGGCGCCGCGGCCTCGCTCCCCAACGGCCTCACCAACGTCGGAGGCACGCTGTTCTTCAGCGCCAACGACGGCACGAACGGGGTCGAGCTGTGGAAGAGCGACGGGACGGCCGCGGGCACGGTGATGGTGAAGGACATCAACCCCGGCGCCACGGGCTCGTTCCCCAACGGCCTCACCAACGTCGGAGGCACGCTGTTCTTCAGCGCCATCGACGGCACGCACGGGGTGGAGCTGTGGAAGAGCGACGGGACGTCCGCGGGAACGGCGATGGTGAAAGACATCAATCCCGGCGCCGTGGGCTCGGCCCCCGACTTCCTGACCAACGTGAGCGGAGTGCTGTTCTTCAGCGCCAACGACGGCACGAACGGGATCCAGCTGTGGAAAAGCGACGGGACGGCCGCGGGCACGGTGATGGTGAAGGACAACCCGGGCGCCTCCGGCTCGAGCCCGATCTACCTCACCGGCGTCGGCAGCACTCTGTACTTTAGCGCCCTGGCTACGAACGGGTATGCGCTGTGGAAGAGTGACGGCAGGTCCGCGGGCACCGTGGTGGTGCAGGCCTTCTCGTCCTTTCCCTCCCTCCTCAGGGTGGTCGGATCGCTTCTCTATTTCGCGCTCGCCGACGTGACCACCGGGAACGAGCCCTGGGCCCTGAACGTCAATAACGACCGCACCATCGACTTCTACGGCGACCGGAAGACGGACCTCACGGTCTTCCATCCGGCGAGTGGGCTCTGGTTCATCCGCAACTCGGCGGACGGCTCGGTGGCCACGGTGGGCTACGGCGGCCCGGGCTACACCCCGGTCCCGGGGGACTACGACGGGGACGGGAAGACCGACATCGCGGTCTATCATCCGCCTTCCGGGCTGTGGTTTATCCGGTCCTCTTCGACGGGCACGGACTCGGTGACGGGGTTCGGGGGTACGGGGTACGAGCCAGTGCGGGGTGATTTCGACGGGGACGGAAAGACCGACCTGGCCGTATTTCACGACGCGACGGGGCTGTGGTTCATCAAGCAGTCGTCGACGGGGGCGGTGGTTACCGTGGGGTATGGGGGCACGGGCTACATTCCGGTTCCCGGAGACTATGACGGGGACGGGAAGACGGACATCGGGGTCTACCACCCGCCGTCCGGGCTCTGGTTCATCCGGTCCTCCTCGACAGGGGCGGACTCGGTGACGGGGTTCGGGGGTATGGGTTATCTGGCCGTGCGAGGGGATTTCGACGGGGACGGAAAGACCGACCTCGCGGTCTTCCACGACGCGACGGGGCTCTGGTTCATCAAGCAGTCGTCGACGGGGGCGGTGGTGACCATCGGCTTCGGCGGCACCGGATACGTGCCGGTTCCGGAGAACTACGACGGGGACGCAATGACCGACCTGGCGGTCTACCATCCGCCCACGGGGCTTTGGTTCGTGCGCTCCTCTCTGGGCGGAGGGGCCACCAGCACGACAAGCCTCGGCGGCCCGGGTTTCAACCCCGTGAACTCGACCACGACCCTGTTGCCCGACCTCGTCATCACGATCAACGGCATCGCCGGCGGCATGTCCTTCTCCCCGAGCGCAGCCGAGGCGCGGGTCGGTCAGAGAGTCGTCTGGCATAACGCCGACGCCGTGAACCACACGGCCACGGCAGACGGGGGCGCCTTCGATGCCGGTTCCATCAACCCAAGCACGAGCAGCCCCCCCATAACGATGGGGGCGGCAGGGACGTTCCCCTACCACTGCTCCATCCATCCCACCATGGTGGGGACGCTTACGGTCAGGCCCTAGTCGCGCCGGCGCCGAGCACAGGGGCGACCTGTCGGGAACGGTGCGTCCCGGGGGGACGACGAGGGGCAGCGCCTTCTCCTGGCACCGGCTTCAACTCCACAAGGGATGGATCGGCCGGAGGAGGGGCGGTGCCCTCATCGCCCGATGGATACCGGATTACCGGTCCTTCGGTAGACATCGGCGTCTCCGCGTTCGGCCTCCGCTGGATCAACCAGTGGAGTCTCAGGGACTTCGACGTGAACGTGCGGACTTGATGCCCGATGAGCCTGGCCAGGGGGGGCCACTCTCTCGGAGATTCTGCGGGAAAATCCGGAAACGGTAGCAAGACACCCTCCGAACCTTCGTCTCAGTCGCCCGCTGCCGTCCCCTCCCCGATGATCCGCCAACCCGCTAACTGCGGGGGGGTTATGAACGGGCGCTGGCGGGCTGAGGGGAGAGGTGACTTCCCTTAGTGCACGGCCATGAAGTGCGCACCGCCAAAGCGCCGGGTGGACGTGACGCCGCTGCGTGACGACCTCATCCACCAGATTCCATTCTCCCGACAGTAGAATGCGAGGTCGGTCCGGCCGTCTCCGTCGTAGTCGGCGGGAACCGGCATGCAGCCTACGTTGCGGGGAACGTCGAAGGTCGACGTCACTCCGCTCGCGGAGCCCCGAATGAAGGAGTAGCGACCCGTGGGATCGACAACCGCCAGGTCGCCCTTGCCGTCGCCGTCGAAGTCGCCGCGCAGGGGAACGTAGTCACGCCCGCCGAACGCCTCCCGAGTGACCCGTCCGTCCGACGATCGTCGGATGAACCAAAGGCCCTCCGCCGGATAGAAGACGGCCACGTCCGCCTTGCCGTCTCCGTCGTAGTCTGCGGGAACGGGCACGCTCCCGGGGCCGCCGTGAGCGATCTGGACGACCCTTCCGTCAGATGATCGTCGGATGTACCAGAGGCCCTCCGCCGGATAGAAGACAGCCACGTCCGTCTTGCCGTCTCCGTCGTAGTCTGCGGGAGCGGGCACGGAACCGGGTCCGCCGTGAGGGATCTGGACGACCTTTCCGTCCGACGAGTTCCGGATGAACCAAAGACCGGTAGCTACATGAAACAGCGCCAGGTCGGTCTTGCCGTCGCCGTCAAAATCGCCGAGCAACGGTTGATACTCGGCCGTTCCATGGTGGAGGCAGAGCTCGCCCGCCGAAGAGCCGCGGATGCACCACAGACCTTTGTCGGGATCGAACGTGATGAAGTCGGCCTTGCCATCCCCGTCGAAGTCGTGGGCGGCGTCACGATGAGCGGCAGCGATCTCTTCCTTAAACTTCGCTGCGGCTCGGGTGGCCTCGGGCACGTAGATCCGGTAGGGCGGGAACTCAGCCACGGGGACGAAGACGGTGCCGCTCGCGGCATGCACGATCTCGGCCGACAGATCCTCGACCACTACCGCCAGGTCGGGCACGGGCTCGTCCTTCAGGAGCCCCTTCGGTATCAACCCGTTGAAGGAGGAGAACGTCGGTGGCGGCTTCACGGCGTCGAGCAGCATCTTCTGGAGGTGGTATTCGAGGTCGTCGCCGGCCAGTGCGAAACCGACACGCGCGGGTCCGAGCCATCGAGCCAAGGCGGCTACATCCAGAGAGGGTTGGATCAACGACGGGCGGTACCGGAGCATCGCCTCCAGCGGGTCCGCGGTGATAACGCTGTCGGGGCCAAGCAGGGGACGAATCGGGTTCCAGAGCACGGTCGGGACCAGAGCCAGGCCGGCCACCATCGCCAGCACCGTCAACAGCTTCTCCCGGAAGGTGGCCGCCAGGACGACGGCAGCCGTCGGGGCCCACAGACACCAGAAGGGGATGTAGTAGCGCGCGTTCCAGATGCTCCACGTGAGGGAGCCGGCTATCCCGACGAATCCTAGGTAGGGCACTGTCAGGTACACCCAACCGAGACGCGCCCCCGACCCTCGCCATTTGACGGCGGCCACGATGGGAACGAGGAGCGCGACCAGCATGTGGAGCGGTGCCGTCATCACATCCTCTCCGCCGTAGAGGGTGCCCCCCACGCTGAAGTCCATGTCCGGGCGCAGGGTCGTACGGCTGTCATTCAGCGGGAACCCGATGAGTCGGTGAAGCTCTACGACGGCGCTCGTGAGCGCGCGGTTCACGACCGGGCTGGGGGTACCCAACAACATGGCCACGTTCCGCGCCACACCAGAGACGAAAGCGGCCGGCTCATGGGTCTGGTTGAACACCGCGTAGCCTCCTTCTTCGAGGCTGACCGGACCCGTCAGCGAGCCGAACCACCGCTCGTTTCGGGCGAAGTAGCCAGCGTTCAGCAGGAGTGCCGCCATCCCAATCCAGGCCGCCTGTCGCCAGCAAGAAAGCCCGTGCTGGAGCAGGAGGACCACGCCCACGAGAACACAGAGGGGTGCCGCGAAAAAGACCGCCGTGCTCTTGGTCAGGAACGACAGGCCGAGGGCGATCCCGATGAGCGCCGCGCGTCCACGACCGCAACTGCCGTCGAGGTGGGTGCGCACAACGAGCCAGGCCAGGATGGAGAGCCAGGCCGCGAGCACGAGATCGTTCTTGGCGTTCGTGGCCCACATGTACACACCGGGATTGGTGGCCAACAGGACGCCCCCGAGGGCCGGGGCGTTCGGAGAGCCACCGAGGTCCCGCGCGATCAGCCAGACGGCCACAATGCTCATCGGCAGAGCGAACCACTGAACGAGGTTTGCCCAGCGGTCGCCGCCGGACAGGATCATGAGGTGGGCGCCCGCAAATTCAGCGAAGGGCGGCAGAATGTCCTGCCGCATGTTGCGGGCGGGGAAGTAGGCAACGCTGCGTTGCTGGATCCAGTGGATCTGGCGCGGGAGGTGGTAGGTGAGGGAGTCCCAGTTGTTGACGGGGGACAGCACGGCCACCAGTCCGGCGGCGGCGACAACGCTTAGGCACAAGAGGACGAGCCATCGCGTGGGGGGCGTGATCTCCGATGGCATCGAGACCCAGGCCGGCAGGCGCCTGCGTTGGCCGAAGACGAAGACCGTCAGAGCGGCAGTGGGGGCGGCCCACCAGGCGAGTATCCATCCGAATTGGAGCTTGTGCCCAAGACTGAGCAGCTCCGTCCCCACCGTCAGCCAGGCACCAGAGAGCAGGCACGCGATCAGGGTAGTCTCGAGGAGCCCAGCTCTTTGCTCTCTATCGCGGGTCCCAATGGCAAGGGCCAGGGATGCAACCACGATGAACAGGAATGGAAGGAATCCCAGCATCTAGAGGAGGCTCTGATCCCACAGGGTCACCGCCGGATTCACTCTGAATGGCGCGAGACGATCAGCTCGCTGTCTACCGGGAAGTACTTGAGCCAAATCAGCCGGTCCAGGGCGGGATCGCCCGTGGCGCGGTACCGGTCGAACACTGCGACCAGCTCTGCCAGGTAGCCGCGCACATGGGCCTCCACTTCATGCCGCAGACCGGGAGCGATCTGCTTCGACTCGCAAAACGCGCTCAATTTCACAAGGATGGGCTCCACAAGACGCAGATACCGGTCGAGGTCTTTCTGGTAGATATGACAGTCATACAAGGGTCGACATTGGAGGCCCTCGTCCCGGAACATCCCCTCGTAGCCGAAGAATGAATGCCACGCTTCGACGCTGTAGTTGAGCCCGTCGTGGGGGCAGGAAGCTTCGTAGTACACCTTCGCCAGCTCGTGGGGCAAGAGCACGAGCCCCGGGATCTGGTAGTGAGGCTCGGCCAGTACATTCTTGTAGCAGAAGGGGTTGCCCACCTTGAGATAGATGAAGCCCTCAGGCTCTTTGGCCAGCAAAGAGGAGAGATGGTGGACTAGGAGCCGCGGGTTTTGTACGTGCTCAATGACATCAAGGCAAAAAATGACGTCGAAGGTCGACAGGGTTCTGATGAAGCCGCCGTTCAGGATGTCATTGTTGTAGACCTCCAGCTGACATCCCTCGCCCCGGACTCCGTCGAGGTTCATCCGGGCGGTCTCGTAACGCGCCTGGTCAATCTCCACTCCCACCGCTGCCCGCGCGCCCCTCTCGCAAAAGGCGAGAAGAGTCTGGCCCGCATTTGCGCCCACGTCCAGGCAGCGCTTCCCGCGGAAGGGGTTCGGGCGGTCGAAGGAGCCGGCCAGGGCATCCAGGAACTGGCGTGCGCGCCCAAGGCCGCCCATTTCCGATTCGAGGTATAGGGTAATAAGAGGGTTCGCCCGGTGGTGTCGGACAAGTTGGTGCACGTAATGGGAAGTGTAGTCTCTGTTCGAGCCGTAGAGGCGCATGACGGCTTCAATCAGTCCCTCGGGATCAGCATCGTAAAGGGCTAGGAACACCACCGGGTTCTTCAGGGCAGATGGCCCCTTCAGCCAAAGCAGCACCTGGGAGCGAAGCCGTGTTAGGGCGGTGTGAAGGCCCATATCCCCCACCCTTCGCAGCCTCTTGACGTTCCCTCCCCACTCGAAAGAGTAGGGTTCCCAAGGAGCTTACCCGTCGCGACAAGCGTGCCCCAGGATCCTTCGACTCGGGCCATCAATACATTGTTGTCTGGACACGCCATCCCGCCCGTACCTCCCCTGCCGTGGGGTTCTTCGTTACGCGCTACAATTCCTGGGAATTGCATTTTGGCTAGACCAGGGAGGTCGCAACAATACCTCGGGTTACCCCGGAGGCTGGCCGCGAGTACGCTGCCCCCCGGGCCGCTGCACCTTAACTATCACAATACGGTCGAGGAACAATGGGGAGTAATCATCGCTCGGGGGAGAGCCTCACCAGAGTTCGGGCCACTCCGAGCTGGATCTCGGCCCTAAAAGACTTAGGTCGCGGCCCTTTTTTCTCCTACGCGGCGCTCTTAGCGCTTCAGGCCAAGGTGATGTGGGGTATCTGGTCATACCGCGACCTCACCTCCGGTGATGAGGCTACCTTCTACTGCCAAGCCTACCTCTGGCTGACCAGGTCCATGGTCGACATCGCCTGGTCACCCTTGTACGCGGCCTTCTTCGGAACCGTAATGCGCCTCACGACCACCGACCCCTACGCGGTGACCACCCTTCACCGCATTCTCATTGTGTTGCTCCTCGACCTACTCGTCCTGGCTCTTCTCCGCCGGCTGCTGCCGCCCGGCATCGCCTGGCTCGTCGCCGCCTGGTGGGCGGTCCTCCCCATCGTTTTCGATGCCACATTCACCGTGCACCTGTTCGCCGTGATACCGATCCTCGTCGCTTGGCTTCTGCTGGCGCTGGGCTGGAACCCCTGGACGCGTGGTGGTGCTTTGGCCGTCTTCCTCGCCGCCACGCTCCTCGTGCGCAATGAGTACATGGTTGCCACCGCGGTCCTGGCGCTGTCCTGGGCGGTTTGGGAATGGCGGGCGCGACTCCCACGTCCACCCGAAGCGCGGACCCGAGCTGCGGTCTACGCGTTGGCGTACGGTCTTCCGCTTCTCTTCGTCGGGATGCTCGTCGGCCTGGTCTACACGCGCGCGGTGTACAAGTTCCCCGCGCTCCACTACCGCCTTAATGATAAACACGTCGTGAACATGTGTCAGGTGTTCGCGTTTGGCTACCAGCAGCGTCACCCAGAGTGGAGGAAGGACCCCTGGGTACAATGCACCGATTTGATGCAGGAGACATTTGGCCGGGAACGACCCACGCTCTCGCAGATGCTGCGGGCGAATCCGAAAGCGGTGGGAGAGCACTTCCTCTGGAACCTTCGCCTTACGCCCGCCGGACTTCAGCTCCTTCTTTTCAACTCGGCCCATAGCACGACCAACCCCGACTACGCGCCCTCGCAGCAGCTGGGCTCTAATCAACAATTGGTCCCCACCGTCGGCCTCGGGCTCATGATGTTGGCCGGCCTGTACAGGCTCTTGCGCGAGCGCCACTACTGGTGGAGAGCCTGGCTGAGACGGAGAGCCGGGGCCTGGTGGGCCCTGCTCTCGGTGCTGCCGGTGGGGGCGGTTGTCGTTCTCTCCCAGCGGCCTCGCCCGGCGTATCTTTTCGTCCAGGGCATCGTGCTCATGACGGCGGCGGGCATGTGCCTGTTCGTGGTGGGCCGGGCGAAAGGCCGCTTCTGGCTCTGTACGAGAGGCTGGTCCCCTTCCAAGAAGTCTTTCGCCGTCCGACCACTCGATTCCTAGCCAGCGAGCACGCCTGGGAACTGTACGACTACATCGGCCGGGACTTTCTGCGCGACTCTCTGGCGAACTTCGACTATTCAATCCTGAGGGAAGCGCCAGGACCTCTTCCGTTCCCGGAATTCCTCGCCCGCCATGGGGTCACCCTCTTGTATGTCAACGAGAGCCTCTGGAGGCGGCTGGAGACGGAGACCCTCCAGCGCCCGTTCATCACATCCCTTGAAACGGCTGGCTGGCGGATCATCGGAATGGGACGGCTTGAGGGAGACCGGTGGATGCTTCTAGAGAAGACCAGAGGCGAGGAGGAACAGGGACCGCCGGCGGGTGCTTGGCAAGGGCTATAATCTGCGCGGCGGGACCCGTGTGATCCCGCCCCTATTCAGGTTTTGCCGGCGGCCTATGATGCCCTACCGGGCCGACGCCCAAACCACAAGCCGCGTCAGAAGGTGGCTCGCTCAATCCCTCACGACCGTAAGCCTTCTCGCGGCCACGGTTGCTCGAGGAGGCCCCACGCAGTCCGGCTGCCGCCAAGATAGACGGTGCTGCACGGGGATCCCATCGTTGGCTGGCCCGTGAGCCACGCCGGCGACACCACACCAGCTAAGAACAGGCCAGTCACGGTGTCGGTCGTCACCCCCTGCTTGAACCAGGCCCCCTTCGTCGGAGAGACGATCGAAAGCGTGATCTCTCAGGAGGGCGACTTCTCCATCGACTATCTCGTGGTCGATGGAGTTTCGACGGACGGCTCTGTCGAGATCATCCGACGATACGCGGAGCTGGTTGCGAGCGGGAGCTGGCAGCTGCGATGCCATGGTGTGAGTTTGAGGTGGGTGTCCGAGAAGGACCGAGGGCAGACCCACGCCATCAACAAAGGTTTAGTGATGGCGCGTGGGGACATCCTTTCCTACCTCAACGCAGACGACCTACACATCGCCGGTGCATTCGCGCATGTCGTCCGGCACTTCGATAAACATCCTCAGGACGATTTCGTGTACGGGGACGGGGATGTGATCGATGAGAGCGGATCGCTGCGCTGGGAATGGCTCTCGCGCCCCTACGACTATTCGGTTCTGAGGTCGTATCACCCGCTGTGGAACGACTTCACCAACTACATCATGCAGCAGGCCACCTTCTGGCGACGCCGGGTCCACGACCGAATCGGGCTGCTCGACGAGACCCTCCACTACTCGATGGACCTCGAGTTCTGGCTTCGCGCCGGCGGTGCCGGCCTTTCGCTCCGCCACATCCCGGTCAAGCTGGGAAGGTTCCGGATGATCGTGGGCACCAAGTCCCTCTCCAGCCCGACCGTTTTCTGGCTCGACAACATGGAGATCTTCCGGCGCCACAACGCGGCCCGGGCCATGACGCGCTACTTCACCTTCTTCCATTTCAACCACGCCCTCCACGCCGGCCTCGACTTCGAGGTCGCGCGCGGGGCGGAAACGAGGCTCTTCGAGCGTTGGCAACACCTGCCTCCGGCGGAGGTGGCCGCCCTGCGGCGGAGGTCCGGTGAGGGCCGGCGGAGGGCCTACCTCCTGGCCGCCCTGGCCGCGCTGCAAGCGGGCAACCGCGAGCAGGCCAAGCGCTTCCTGGGCACCGCCGTGGCCGGCCATCCGGGGATGTGGCTGCATCCCCTAGCCTGGCTCGTCCTGCTGGCACGGGCCCTGGGACGGAAGGCGTCCGCGGCTATGCGGATGTGCTGGGATGAAATAGTAAAGATCTACCGGAACAAGCGGTATCGCTACCGATATGGCTAGCAACGCTCCGGGAGGCACGCCCGTCATCAGCGTGATCATCTGCACCTACCGCCGAGAGACGCTCGCCCTGCGGGCGATCCGGAGCGTGGTGGAGGATGGCTCGGCGGAGTGCGAGATCCTGGTCATCGACCAGGACCCGGAAGGGTCGCTGGAGTCCCGGATCCGGGAGCTTCTCGGCCCCCCCCCGCATCTGCGCTACTTCCGGATCTCAACCCTCGGCTTGAGCCAGGCGCGCAATCGGGGCGCCCGAGAGGCCGCGGGTCGAGTCCTGGCTTTCCTGGACGACGACGCTCAGGCCCGGCCGGGGTGGCTCGCCGGCTACCGGGATGCCTTCGCCCGGGATCCCCCCCCCACCATGGTCGGCGGGAGGATCCTCCCCGAATGGGAAGCGCAGAAGCCCCGGTGGTATCCGTCGGGCCGGATCACGATTCTCGGCACCTACGACATCGGAGAGAACGCGGTGCCCTTCCCGGCCTCCGACCTGCCCGTGGGGGCTAATTTCGCGATCCTCAAGGGGGAGCTCCTCCGCCTCGGTGGCTTCAGCGAGCAACTGGGTTTCAACGCCGAACGCCGCCTCGCGCTGGGGGGTGAGGACAGCCTGCTCGGGGCGCGGGTGAGGGCGGCCGGGGGCCTCATCCTCTACGAGCCGCGGGCGGCTGCTACGCACTTGATCCGAGAAGAAAAGCTCCGCTTCCCATACTTTCTGAAGCGCGAGTTCATCGAGGGAATGACCCAGATCGTCGTCATGGATGGCGTGCGGAGGCTGGAGACCGCGTTTCTCCTCGGCGCCGCGAAGTGGCACTTGATCTCGGTGCTGGGAAGCCCCCTCCGGCTCTGGCGGTGCGTGGCGAAGAGGCACACCGCCACCCTGGAGTGTTTCGGCGAGGGGCTTGCCGCAACCTGCCTGAGCCTCGGGGTGGTGTATCAATGCTGGCGGCTTCGCCGGGATCGGGGGCGCGCCGCGGCCGCCCGGAATCGGGGAGCCGGAGACGAGGGGAGAGCCATGGAGAGGGTGAGAAGCTACGCCGACGACTGGGATGAGTACGTCAAGCGCTGGCAGACGTACGCCAAGCTCGAGCCTACCAATCAGGGCCGGGCCGACCTCGTCTATCCCGGCGACGAGTGGGGCACAGAGGCGGAATGGGATGCCTACGCGGCCTCCTTCCTGCACCCTTGGCTTCCCCCGGACGGCCAGGGGGTGGCGGTGGAGATCGGCCCCGGCTCCGGCAAGTACACCCTCCGCGTCGTCGACCGCGTGGCCCAGCTGCTCTGCTTCGATGTCTCGGAGATGTTCATGAAGATCGCCCAGGCCCGCCTCGCCACCCTCGGAGATAGGGGCAGGGTGCGTTTCGAGCTCCTCAAGATGAGCAACTGTTACGAGATCCAAGAAGCGGTCGCCAGGCGGGGGCTCCTGGGTGAAGTCGACCTGTTTTTTTCCGTAGACTCGATGCAGCACGTGGAGTTGCACACCCTGATCGCATACTGGATCAACGCGGCGGCAAGCCTGAAGCTCGGCGGCCACATCGTCATGACCGTGGCGACCTGCACGACGGAAAAAGGCTTCTCCCGGCTGCTGGACGAAGCCGCTTGGTGCTACGGCGGGACGAGACCGTCGCACCAGTTCTACTTCCTCTCCAAGGACGTCGTACACTACTGCCTCGGCCAGCTGGGCTTCGAAGTGCTGCGCCTGGAAGAGGGCCGGGACATCAACGTGGTCGCTCGGAAGGTCCGGCCAGTGCCCTTCGTGTTGCAACCCGTGCCATGACCCAAGGGTCGCTCGCCGGAGGCTCATGCGAATCGGTGTGAACTGCTTCTTGCTGCAACCGAATATCGGCGGCATCAAGCAGTACTTTCTGACCCTCTTCCGCAATCTTCTGGAGAAAGACACCGAGAATCAGTACGTCTTCTTCTGGTACGAGCACAACGCGGGCGAGCTGGCCAACCTGGGCACGGAGCGCTGGAAGGAGGGGGCCGTGCTCCTGGCCGATCAGCGCGAGGTCTTGTCCCACCTCGACAAGATCGATCTGTACTTCTGCCCCCTGAGCGCCCTCTATCCGCGCCCCCTCCCCAAGCCGAGCGTCGTCTCGCTGCCCGACATCCAGGAGGTCTTCTACCCGGAGTTTTTCACGAAGGAGGACCTTTTCGACCGCGACCTCCACTTTCCCGAGTCGACGCGCATGGCGGACCGGGTCCTCACCCTATCGGAGTTCTCCAAGCAAACGATGGTGGAGAACCACGGCCTCCCGCCGGAGAAGGTCATCGTGGCGACCATCAGCGTCGACCGGCGATTCCAGCGAAGCGGGGAGATCGCGCGTCCTCCGGCCGGGCCCCTCCCCGAGGATTTCGTGTTCTATCCGGCCAACTTCTGGAAGCACAAGAATCACGATGGCCTGCTGCGGGCCTTGAAGATACTCAAGGAGGAAAGGGATCTCGTCGTCAACGTGGTGCTGACCGGGTTCCCGGACGCCAACGGCTATCCGGTGGAAGCCAAAGCGGTTGAGTACGGCGTCCGCGGCCAGGTCACGCGGCTGGGCTACGTGGAGGTCGAGGAGATTGCCTACCTGTACCGGCGCGCTCGCATGCTGGTCTTCCCTTCCCTCTTCGAGGGATTCGGTATCCCTTTGCTGGAAGCGATGACCGCGGGCTGTCCGATCGCGGCCGCCGACGCGACCTCCGTACCGGAAGTCACGGGAGATGCGGCGGTGCTCTTCGACCCCACTTCGCCTGCTTCCATGGCTGACGCCATCCAGAGGGTCTGGTGCGAGGCGGGCCTCCGGGAGAGGCTCGTCGCGAAGGGGCGGGTGCGCGCCGGAGAGTTCTCGGCCGACCGCCAGCTGCGCGCGCACCTCAGGGCGTTCTCGGAGGCGGCGCACGCCTATAAGTACCGCGACTTCCTCTGGAAGCGCTGGGTCTATGGGCCATGCCGCCGGACCCTCCTCGGGCTTCGGTGGCCAGGGCGTAGGGACCCGGCTCTTCTCGGTTTCCTCCGATTTCCTTCGCGAAGCCGCCCCGCCTAGCCGAGGAGTCGGTTTCTATGAATCGGAAGCCCGGGCGGTCCGCTGCGCACCGAACATCGCCTGCTCTCGACTCGGCCGTGTTACCGGACGGGCCGTGTGATAAGATTCCCCTTCGTAGCCCGTATTCCTCCCTCCAAGCACCGCCTTCGTTGATTGGGAGCTCCCGATGCGCAACTTGGGGTTCGCGAGGAGAGTCTTACGGGTCGTCCTCATGGCCAGCGGGCTGGCCGTGGCCTATCCGTCCGCAGCGGTCGCGGCCACCTCCAATATCCTGATCGAACACGATGTCGCCGTCGGCGGCATGGTCAGCGAGCGTTTCACTTGGTACGACGCCGCCGGCCAGTTGCGGGTGGCCGTGTTGGCGCACAACAACGGGGCGGCCGGTCCCGGCGGCACCTACGGCGGCGAGCTGCGCGAGTTCCGCTACCAGACGCCCGGAGGGCAACGGGTCGTCGCCGCATCCGGCTCCGGTGCGAGCGGCTTCGGCTACGTGGTCTCGCACCCCGACGGCAGCGAGGCGTGCATCGGGGGACTGGACTCGTCGACCCTCGGGCATTTCATCGCCGGCACATTCACCCGGGTGTTCGAAGGCCGGCATCACGCGATCCTCCGCTTTACCCAGAACTACCCGCGCTACTGCGCGGAGGGCGGGGCCCCCGCGGCCGCGATTAACTTGCCGGTCACGATCGATTGGGTGATCGCGACCGGCCGCGACCACCCGCTTTGGGCGATCACTTGGGACCTTTCCGCGGTGCCCGTGAACACCCTCATGGACGACTCGCGGGCGCCCTACGGAGAGCTGTTGTTCGACGGCTCCGCCACCGAAGCCGCGCACAGTCAAATCGCGGGGGTGGGCTGGGGCGACGGCTACAAGTTCCTCTCCACCACCGATCCCGTGACGTACGGCAGCGCGTGGACTTGGAACACGCCGAACACGGTCCCCTACGTGAAGCTGTGGACCTCCGCCGTCGACGCGACCATGGGCACGGTGCAGACCCAGACGATCCTGCAGCAGGACGCGGGCGGCTACTACGGGACAAATCGCTGGAACCCCACGAGCGCGGCGGGCAACGCCTGCACGGTTGCCATCGGCGGCGTGGCCCATCTGATGCCCTGCGACTTCAACTGGCCGTACCAGTCGATCAACTACTCCCTCGTCGACAACGTCAGCCCGACCAACAACACCCGCCTGGCCTGGGGCACGAACTTCGGGTTCCTGGGGCCGGCCACCTACTACACCCAGGGTAGCGCGTACTGGGGTGGCCCGCTTCCAAACACGAGCGCTCCCGGCTGGCCCGAGAAGAGCTATTCCACGCTCGTGGTGCTCGGGTTGAACAGCACGGATCCGGTGGGCGCCCAGGTGGCTCAGATCGAGAATGTGCAGAACGCCACCCTAACCGCCGCCGTCGGCACCGTGGTCACGACCGGCCCCGCGGGCGTGAACCGCGGCGACACCGTGACCTATCAACCCGCCGGCTGGAACCACGTCTACGCCGGGTGGGCCCTCCGGGCGGCGCCGAACAACCAGATCGACGCGAACTTCAATGTGGCGGGACTCCCCCTCAGCAACCCGCTCGTGATCGTCTCGAATTGGACCGCCCGGGCGTTGCCCGACAGCGTTCTGCTCAACGGTGTTCCCCTCGCACAGGACGTGGACTACTTCCCCTCGCTCCGCCTGGGCGCCAACGAGCTCTGGATCACGCTCAACCGGAGCCTCTCCGGAGCCGCGAACCAGCTCCAAATATCCACGAGCGCACCGCCCCACCGGGACGGCGACTTCGATGCCGACGGCAAGGCCGACATTGCCGTCTACCACTCCGCTTCCGGGCTGTGGTTCATCCGGAACTCTTCGAACCAGGCTACGACGAGCGTCGGCTACGGCGGCCCTGGCTACATCCCGGTGCCGGGCGACTACGACGGGGACGGTAAGGTCGACCTCGCGGTTTACAACGCGGCGTCCGGGCTCTGGTTCATCCGATCCTCCTCGACGGGGACGGATTCGAGCACCGGCTTCGGTGGCCCCGGTTACGCGCCGGTACGCGGTGACTTCGACGGCGACGGCAAGGCCGACCTCGCGGTGTACCACGCCGCGTCGGGGCTCTGGTTCATCCAGTACTCTTCCACGGGAACCACGACGAGCGTGGGTTTTGGGGGATCGGCCTATCAACCGGTGCCCGGCGATTACGACGCGGACGGGAAGACCGACATCGCGGTCTACCATCCGGCCACGGGGTTGTGGTTCATCCGGAACTCGTCGACCCTGACCACGACGACGATCGGCTTCGGGGGAACGGACTACCTTCCGGTACGAGGGGTCTTCTATGGCGACGGGCACAACGACGTCGCGGTCTTCCACAACCCCACGGGCCTGTGGTTCATCCGTCAGGCCGTAGGCGGTGCCGTCCTGACCGTGGGTTACGGGGCGCAGGGCTACACGCCGATCCCCATGGACTACGACGGGGATGGGCAGACCGAAATCGCCGTGTACCACCAGCCCTCCGGCTTGTGGTTCATCCGCCAGACCGACGGGAGCACGTTAACGATCGGATACGGCGGAGCGGGCTACGTGCCCGTGTTCTGACGGCGTCGTCCCGAGGCGTCGTGCCTTTCCGCCGCCCGGGCCTCCTCCTCCAGCCGGTGACGCGACGGCGGTCGAAGTCTGCCTAGGAATCCGGGTCCGCCTTCTCGGGAACGAGGAGGGGGCGCCCGGGGCGGGGCGTGCTCCCCGGCCCTCCGGGAACGCCGTTCGGCAAGACGGGCCCGCCGGGCGTGGGTGGGCCGCTCTGGAGGTTCGGCAGGCTGGTGTTGAAGCCCGGTGGGAAGGGGACGGCCTTGGCTTCCGGAGAGCCCCCCGGCTGACCTGGGGGCTGCACAACTTGGGGCGGCGAGACCGTCATCCCCGGTGGCGGGGTGAATGCCTCGGCGGGGATGCTCTCCTCGGGGGCGGTATTCGGCAGAACCGTCTCCGGCGTCGGGGCCGGAGGACAGCCTCCACCGGCGTCCGCTTCTGGAGCGACACCGAGACGAGCTGACGGGGGGGTGGGCCCTCGTAAACGACCTTGGTTCCCGTTTCCCGCGAGAGGCGATCAAGGACCTCGGAGAGGGGGGCCGCGCTCACCCGGAGGTCCACCCGGCCACCGGCCGTGCGAACGTCAACCTCGGCCGTCGCGCGGCCCACCCCGAGAAGGAGGAGGGCCAGAGCCAAGCCTCGGCATCTCATGGGAGAGCAGTCTACCTCAGTTCACGGGCGTGAAGCCGGAACCCCCGAACCCAAGGGAGAAGGTAGCGCCCGTGGACGACTGCCGCACAAACCACAGCCCGGACGCGGAGTTGTAGACGGCCAGATCCCCCCGTGCCCAGTCCGCGTCATAGTAGCCTTGGACGGGAGCGTAGCCGGTACCCCCGAAGCCGAGGCTGAAGGTGGTCCCGGTCGTCGTTTGCCGAACGAACCAGAGGCCGGTTGGGGGATGGTAGACCGCGATGTCGGCCTTACCGTCCCCGTCGTAGTCGAGCGCGACCGCCGTATAAGCCGAGCCGCCGAACCCGAGGGAGAAGGTCGTTCCCGTGGACGACGGACGAATGAACCACAGACCTGAGTTGGCGTTGTAGACGGCAAGGTCTGTCTTTCCGTCGCCATCGTAGTCCTCAGGAACGGGCGTATAGCCGGTGCCCCCAAAGCCCATGGAGAAGGTAGACCCCGTGCTGGACTGCTGGACGAACCACAGCCCCGACGGCGGGTGGTAGACCGCGATGTCGGTCTTTCCGTCGCCGTCATAGTCCCCGGGAACTGGAATGTACCCCGACGCCCCGAATCCCACCGTCACCACCGCACCCGTCGACGAGTACTTGATGAACCAGAGCCCCGTGGCATCGTGGAACACCGCAAAGTCAGTCTTCCCGTCGCCGTCGTAGTCTCCCGGCACGGGTGCGTAGCCGGTCCCGCCGAAACCCATCGACACCGTCGTTCCCGTCGAGGATTGTCGTGTGTACCAGAGCCCGGACGCAGAGTGGTAGACCGTGATGTCGGAGATGAGGTCGCCGTCAAAGTCCACCACTCTCCGCTTGTGGTACGCGAGCGCGCCGAACTCGTAGGCACCGATGTCCACCGCCGGGCCGGCGATCCGGAATGAACCCGCGCCATCCAGCGGGGGCAGGCCGGGCGCGCTGTTGGTGCCCGCGTCGATGCAGGGCGATGAAGCCTGGAGCGAGTAGTTGTTGCCGGCGGCGTTGACGAACTTCGGATCCTGGTTGTTCAGATTGCCGGCGGGGATGCTGAAGCCGGCTTGCGTGATGAAGAATCCGCTGGCCGCTTGGTTGAAGTCGTTGTTGAGCAGGTTGACGGGAGAGAAGACGCCGTTCGTGTTGCCGTCGTTGTCGATGGCCAGATCGCCGGATGCCCCCGAGCCGGCGCTGTTGTTCCAGACCACGTTGTTGTAGATGTTGGCCACGTCGGCGTCGGCGACGAGCCGGAGCCAGATACCCCCTCCGAACGAGGCGCCGGAGGTGGCGCCGTTTCCGCTCAAGGTGTTGTTGGTCAGGGTCAGGGTGTTCTGTTGGAGCGAGTACAGACCCGCGCCATTGGCACCCGCCGTGTTGGCGAAAATGACGTTGTCGGTCAGGTTCACGACGTGGGTAAAGAAGAAGGCTAGGCCACCGCCGTTGCTGCTGGCCGTGTTGCTAAAGAGCGTGTTTTGCGAGGCGATGAACGTGTCGCCGTAGCTTATGGCGATCGCGCCCCCGCTGACCGCGCTGTTATGGTCGAAGCTGTTGCCGACCACGGACACCGTGGCCGTGGAAAGCCCGGTCTGGGAGCCCAGGACGAACATTCCTTGCCCCTGGTTGGAGCTGATCGTGTTCTGCGTCAGGGTGACGGTGGAGCTCTTGCCCGTCTCCCCCGTGAGCGGATAAGTGGTGTCCACGTAGAGACCAGCTCCGCCGGGAGGAGGACTCACGAAGGCGACGGTGTTGCTCTTGATCGTGTTTCCGGTGAGGGTGACGTTCTTGGACTCGACCGCATAGAAGCCGCCCCCAAAGCCGGAGCTGTTGCCCTGGATGGTGTTGTTGGTCAGAGTCACCGTGTTGGCCTTGAGGACGTAGACCCCTCCCCCGTCCTGGTAGGCTTGGTTGGCGGTGACGGTGCTGTTGGTGAGGGTGAGGCTTCCCCCCGGGGTGGTGTTGCCGGGGATGGCCCAGAGCCCGCCGCCGTTCATGGTCGAGGGGTCGGTCGTCGAGAGCGCGCGACCGTTCTTGATGGTGACGCCGTCGACCGCAAAAGCCACCGGAGCCCCACTGAAGAGCCGCAGGGTCTGACCGACGGTGTTGCCGTCCAGGACGGTATTGGCGGCACTCACGACACGCGAGCCGCAACCGGAGGCGTACCCACCCTGCACGGTCAGGCCGTGGTTGGCCGAGAAGAGGAAGCTGCCCGTGTACGTGCCTTGCACGAGTTGAATGGTATTGTCGACCCCGTTGCCCTGGGCGGTCGTGAGCGCCGTGTTCAGCTCCGTGGTGGTGCTGACGCAGAAGGTCGCCGCGCGGGCCGGGACGGCCGAGCTGACAATCGCGAGAAGGATGCCGACACTCCGGATCACTGCGGCTCGGCGCACACCCAGCACTATGATTCCTCCTGGAGGGAAGGCGGCGGACAAGATCGAGGTTAGCGGTCGATCGATAGCGGTCAAGTGACGACGCACACAGCCGATTGCCTAGCGCCACAACTCATTGAACCACAGCCTGTTCCGGGGACGGCCCGGGGTCCGGGGCTGGCTTCGCACCGTCTCGCCCGGGGCGAGCACGGGAACCTAGGCGTCGGCGTCCCCGACGGGGGCCTCGGTGAGAAAGGCGCGCGCCCGATCAAGAACCAAGCGGCTCCGCCTCACCTCCGCGGGCCAAGCCAGTCCGAGCAGGGTCCCGGGACGCGCCTCCTCGAGCAAGGCGGAGAGCTCGGCCAGCTGGCGGTCACGTTGGCGGAGCGACTCCAGGTAACCCGCTCGCTGGGCTTCGAGCTCGGCGACCCGGCCGAGCCCCGCGGCCTGGCGCTCGATGACCTCCTGGCGCTCGTCGAGCTGCTTGCGCAGGAACGCTATGTCCGCCTCGAGCCCGCGGATGCGGCCGAGCTCGGAGGCTTGGCGCTCGATCACCTCCTGGCGCTCATCGAGCTGCTTGCGCAGGAACGCTGAATCGGCCTCGAGCCCGCGGATGCGGTCGAGCTCGGCGGCCTGGTGCCCAATGACCTCCTGGCGCTCATCGAGCTGCTTGCGCAGGAACGCTACATCCTGCTCGAGCCCGTGGATGCGGCCGAGCTCGGAGGCTTGGCGGTCGATGACCTCGAGCCGCTCATCGAGCTGGCTCCGGACGAAGATGATTTCCGCCTCCAGGGTGGCGATGCGGCCGAGCTCCGCGCCTTGGCGCTCGATGACTTCCAGACGCTCGTCCAGCTGCCTCCGGAGGAGCCCGACTTCGGCCTCGAGGCGCGGAATGCGGCCCAGTTCGTCGCCTTGGTGCCCGATGACCTCCAGGCGGGCCCGTCGGTCCGCCTCCACCGCATGCAGCCGGCGGGTCAGGTCGATGACCAAAGGCAGCATCAACCGCTTCTCGGCGTCCGCGGCCGTGCCCCTCCGTCGATTCCCGGCGACATCTTCGAAAGCGGAGAGCAGTTCTCGGCCGAAGCGCCGGGCCTGCCGCCGCGCCCGCCCCTGCGCATTCGCCTCCGCTCCCGGATCGTACCCCTCCGGGAGGCGGGACCACCCCGCCTGCAGAAGGTCGGCCAGTTCCCCCGGGTCGTCCGCGCGGAAATAGCGCGCTTGCGCTCCGCATTGCTCGCGGTGAACCGGAATGTCGGAGACGATCAGGGGCTTGCCGAGCGCCTTCGCCTCCTCGATGGTCGTGCTCCAGCCCTCGAACAAGGACGGCTGGAGCACGACGCTCGCGCCCCGGTAGATCTGGATCTGCTCCGCTCGGTCGAGAAAGCCGAGGATCCGGACGTGATCACGCAGGCGGTTGTCCTCCAGAAACGCCTGGAGCTCGGCGAAGTGACCCGGAAACCGGTGCTCGTGGCTCTCCCCCGAGCATACGAGCCGGCACTCGAGGCCACGGTCGCGGAGGAGCCGCCAGGCTTCGAACACCGTCTTGTGGTTCTTGTGCACCCAGAACTGATTGGGCAGATAGGCGTACCGCCGATCGATTCCGCGGGCGCGGAGCGCCGGTGCCGGCGTCCCCACCAGCGATTGCCGGGGAAGACTGGCGGTAAAGCGGAGGACCACGCCCTTGGCCTTCAGATCGGGATAGAAGCACCGTAAGTCGTCCAAGACCGACCGACTGCTGCACGCTATGCGCTTGCAGTGGGCGAGGAGGTAGGACTGGAACTGATCGCGCTCGCGCCGCTCCTCTTCGGAGAAGAACTCCGGGTGGTGTCGGTGCTGGAAGTCCGGTATCCATCCGATCGCGCCGGCGGCCATCACGGCCAGCGGCAAGCTGGAGATGGGAAAGGCCACGTCGCAGGGATGGCGGTCGTACAGCTCCTGGAGAGCGGGCCCCAGCCGCTCGAGCGACTCCCCGGGGACGACGACTTCGCTGACCCATGCCGAGCGACCAGCGTGCTCGGGCAGGAGCAGGGGTTCCCGGAGGGTCGGGGGCCGGAAGACGGTGACGCGGGGCATCGAGCGCTCGGGAAGGGTGGCCAGCGCGTTCAAGCAGTTCCGGACGTAGTAGAAGCCGGCGATCCAACCCCCCGTGCCCGAGAGGTCGGCTTGGATTAGTGGAATCCCTACCCGCACCCGCTCACTCCGCCCCGGCCCGGAGCCACTTCGCGTAGCGCTGGATCCCTTCCTCGATCGCTACCCCCGGCTGCACGCCCAGGGCCCGGATCGCCCCCACATCCGCTCGCCAGCGTCGCGGATCGCCCGGGCGGACCTGCGCGGTGAACTCGAGCTCCTTGCCGCCCCCCAGCGCCTCGAGGAGGAGGCGAGCGGCCGTCCTCACCGAGGTCTCGCGCCCCGAGGCGACGTTGAACACCTCACCCCGGAAGGGCGCGGCCTCCATCACCACTCCGATCGCCTCCACGATGTCGTCACCATAGATGAAGTCCCGCGTTTCTTCGCCGGTGCCGTAAAGGGACACCCTCGTGGCGTGCCGCCACTGCTCGTAGATGTCCCAGAGAAGTCGCTTGCGCAGGCCCGGTCCGTACCCGGAAAAAATCCGCAAGATGGCCAACGGCACTCCTTCGCCGTCGTGCACTCTCCGGCAGGCCGTCTCCGCCATGAGCTTGTGCACGCCGTACGGCGACATCGGCGCAGATAAGGCGCGCTCGTCGATCGGCTGCTGGGCGGGTTCGCCGTAAACGGCCGCGCTCGACACGAAGGTGACTTTGGACCGTGGGGAGCAGGCGGCCACCGCCCCCATCAAGTGCTCGGTGACGGTCACGTTCTTCTCGAAGTCGGCGGTCGGATTCTGAACCGAATCCGCGACGGACGAGCTTCCCGCGCAGTGTACAACGTGCTCGGGCCGCTCCTCCGCGAGAATACGGCCGATATCGCCCTCCGGGAGGCGCAGCCGGTGGCGCCTCCCGGACCGCGGAGCCCAACTCGGAGGCTCCGAGGTCACGCAGGCCACGACGTCGTCACCGAGGGTGGTCCGGCGCTCCCACAGCCGGGCGCCGATGAAGCCACTGGCCCCGGTGATCAGGACCTTCCTTTTCACGGGTCTGAGCGTCGCCTCACGCCCACCGCGATCCCGTAGCCGAGTTCGGAGTAGCGGGCGGTGTCGAAAGAGCGGTCGCTCACCACGACATCCTCCCAGCAGCCGGCCAAGTCCGGGTGCTGGGGGTGGGCGATGTCGTCGAGGACGACCACCCCTCCGAGCTTCAAGCGCGGGAGGACGTTACGCAAGTCCTGGGCGGCGGACGGGGCCGCGTGGTCACCGTCCACCGTGATGAGGTCGAAGTAGAGTTCCGGGTGGTCGGCGAGGAACGCCGGAACGCTCTGCTGCGACTCACCCGTAACAAGGGTGACCCGGCCGCGATGGCCCACGCGGGACAACTCGCCGCGGACGAATTCGGGGCCCGGATTCGGCATCCCGGCGTAGTTCGGTATC
>WNFI01214165.1_pt2 | contig 29228 bp, 37 predicted proteins | sample 5400471 | NCBI WGS metagenome assembly WNFI01 (sample SAMN13153348, study PRJNA577476) | soil metagenome | isolation source: 100 cm saprolite on Douglas fir-dominated hillslope | place: USA:California | collected 2013-09-17
GCGTGCGCGCCAATGCGCACGCCCCACGGGTGCCTCGCAAGCACCCGTACGTCTCTCGGCGCTCCGCCACCCCTTAAATTCGGGGGTAGCGAAGCCAAATGCAAAACCCGGGCGCAAAAACGCGCCGCGGGAACGAGACGGGCTGTTTGACATCGTGAGTAGGGTCGGCGAGGGCGCAAGCTGGATGCTGGCATGTGTCCTGCGCTCTTTCTCGCCACGAAGAAAGGCAACCCGCTCGGCCGCGGGCAGGATCAATGCCGGAAATGCCTCGTGCCCGTGAACACCATGGCGATGCCGTGATCGTCGGCGGCCTTGATCACCTCCTCGTCGCGCACCGAACCGCCGGGCTGGATCACGGCGGTCGCTCCCGCCTCGACCGCGACCAAAAGCCCGTCGGCGAACGGAAAGAAGGCATCCGAAGCGACGACGGAGCCTTTCGTCAGCGGAGCGGGGAGGCGCGCCGCTGCGGCGGCGTCCTCGGCCTTGCGCGCGGCGATGCGCGCGGAATCGATCCGGCTCATCTGGCCGGCGCCAATGCCGACCGTGGCGCAGTCCTTCGCATAGATGATCGTGTTCGACTTCACGTGCTTGGCGACACGGAAAGCAAAGGCGAGATCGGTGAGCTCGGCATTGGTCGGCGCGCGCCTGGTCACCACCTTCAGTGGCGTGTCATCGACCACCGCATTGTCACGCTGCTGCACCAGCAACCCGCCGGCAACGGATTTCACGATCATGCCTCCCGCGCGTGGGTCGGGTAGGCCGCCGGCGACGAGCAAACGAAGATTCTTCTTGGCGCCGACAATGGCGATCGCTTCCTCGCTCGCCTCCGGCGCGATGATGACTTCGGTGAAGATATCCGTGATCGCGTCGGCGGCTTGCGCGTCGAGCTTGCGGTTTAATGCCACGACGCCGCCGAAGGCCGATACCGGATCGCAGGCCAAAGCCTTGCGATAGGCTTCCACGAGGCTTGCGCCCTCGGCGACGCCGCATGGATTGGCGTGTTTCACGATGACGCAGGCCGCCGTGCGCCGCGGGTCAAACTCGGCCACGCATTCGTATGCCGCGTCGGTATCGTTGATGTTGTTGTAAGAGAGCTTTTTGCCTTGGAGCTGCCGCGCGGTGGCGATGCCCGGCCGCTGTTCGCTCGTGCGATAGAACGCGGCCGCCTGATGTGGATTTTCGCCGTAGCGCAGCGACTCGATGAGATGCCCGCCGATCGCACGGAACGCGGGCGCGGTGTCCGAGAGCTGGTCTGCGAACCAATTGGAGATGGCTGCGTCGTAAACTCCAGTGCGGGCATAGGCCTTGGCGGCGAGTCTACGGCGCAGCTCGAGCGTGGTCGCCCCGCCGTGGTCGCGTAGCTCCGTCAGCACGACCTCATAATCGCTGGGATCGACGACGACCGCCACGTCGGCATGGTTCTTGGCCGCCGCGCGGATCATGGCGGGTCCGCCGATGTCGATGTTCTCGATGCAGGTGTCGAAGTCTGCGCCCCGCGCCACTGTTGCTTCGAACGGATAGAGGCTGACGACGAGGAGATCGATCGGCTGGATGCCGTGCGCGCGCATTGCGGCATCGTGATGCTCATTGTCCCGCAGGGCCAGCAGGCCGCCGTGCACTTTGGGATGCAGGGTCTTCACTCGACCGTCCATCATCTCCGGAAAGCCGGTCAGCTCGGAAATGTCGCGCACGCCGAGCCCAGCCTCGGCCAGCGCCTTGCGAGTGCCGCCGGTCGAGATCAGCTCGATTGATTGGTCCGCCAGCGCGCGCGCGAACTCGACGAGGCCCGATTTATCGGAAACGGAGAGCAAAGCGCGGCGGACGCGACGGAGGCGCTCGGTCATGATCGACTAGGGGCTAGCACAGCGAACTAGGGCGTGTACTCATAAATCCGGCTCTGCAAGCGCGGCTCAGCCAATGTCCGCTTCGCTCCCAAAGCGACTGAATTGCTGCGTCGCCGCGAAATGACGCGAAGTGCCAATAAGCGGCTGTGCGCAGATGCAGCAATAGACGCAGCTATTCAATCACCTCGTCCGCGATGCTGAGCAGCGATGGCGGCACGGTGAGGCCGAGCATCGTGGCGGTCTGGGCGTTGATGACCAGCTCGAACTTGCTCGCCTGCACCACCGGCAGGTCCGCCGGCTTGGCGCCTTTGAGGATGCGACCGGCATAAATGCCGATCTGACGATTCGCATCCACAATGTTTGGTCCGTAGCTCATCAGCCCACCGGCTTCGGCAAGCTCACGCAGCGAATATGTTGCGGGGAGCTTGTGGAGCGTCGCCAGGTGAGTCAATTGGATGCGCCGGCTGACAAAGAAGGGGTCGGGGGCAACGAAGAGCGCGTCGACCCGCTCACGCACAAAACTTGCGAAGGCCCCATTGATCTCCTGGCTGGTGCTGGCGTTGAGGACCTGGATTTGCAGTCCAAGGAAGCGAGCCGCGACTTCCGCGTCTCTCAATGTGGACTCGGCAATCGTAGCACTGGCCGGATTAACAAGCACGGCCACCCGCGCCGATCCGGGCACCAATTCGTGCAGGAGCTTCAGCCGCTTTGCGGTCAACTCTGCACTGAAAATATTAATACCTGTCAGATTGCCGCCCGGCCGGGCGAGGCTGGCGACAAGACCAAGCCCGACCGGGTCCTCGTTGACGATGAAGACGATGGGGATTGTCGTGGTTGCCGCCTTGGCCGCGAATGCGGAAGGAGGAGCTGTGGTCGCGATCACGGCCGCGCGCCGGCGAACCAGATCGGCTGCCAGCACTGGCAGTCGATCGATTTGACCGTCCGCCCAGCGGTATTCGATCGCCACGTTCTCGCCCTCGACATAGCCGGTATCCTTGAGGCCCTGGCGAAATCCGCGCAGACGCTCCGTCCACCCCTCAGGCGATGTGGGGCTGAGGAACCCGATCATCGGCATCGCCAGCTGCTGTGCGCGCGCGCGAAACGGCCAAGCGACTGCCGCGCCGCCGAGGAGCGTGATGAACTCCCGTCGCCTCATTTGATCGAATTGCATCCGCTGCCCGCGGCCCCAAACCATGAAGCCACAGGATAGCGGATTGGCAAGCATGAAGTCATGGCTTGCTGCGCTGCGGGATTTTGACGCGGCTTTTGACCGCTCAGGGTCATTCACGTCATTTCCGCCATCCCGGCATGTCCGGTTCGCCCCAAGAGCGGACGTTCGGCCAATGCCCGCGTTTATGAGTACACGCCCTAAACATTCAAAGCTGAGCGCAACGCCATCACAATGGCAGCTGCGGTTCATCATCGCGGTCGCGGCGCGCAGCGCCCGTGGTGGTCGTCGGCGTGGCATGCGGCGCAAAAGCCCAGCGCACCCGCGGCACGTTGCGCGCCCGGCCGTAGATGACCAGCTGCACGGTGCGGCGCGGACCATCGGGCCCGGCGAGATAGACGCTCTCCTCGATCTCGACGCGGTCCCCATAGGCGCTAAACGTCCACACCTCCCTGTTCGGCGTCGCGAGCATCGCGCCGTGCCCATCGGATAGCCGATTGGCCTTGATTGCTGGATGCAGGTGGAAACGCACCGCGAACTGGTCACGGTTCGCGGGGATCAGCTCGCCGTGCGCCGGCGTGAACGAGTCCTCGCCCTCGAGCCCGCGTCCGTCGGCCGTGAGCACGAGTATGCGCTGGTGGATGACGTTGAAAATGTCGGCGTAGCCGTCATGCGAGGCGCGCAGCACCGTGGCTCCGCCTTGCTCCTCGCGCGCGACGGTGACATGGCGCGGACCGGCGATCATAGGCGTGCCGTAGAGCATGCGCCTGACAGGGCCTGCCTCGATAAATCGGCATGACGATGTGTCGTTGAGTGTGACGGTGGAATGCGCGGCGGTTGTGCGCGCGACTTGCCGCCAGCCTTCGCGACTTGCCAGCGGCAGCCCACAGTTGACGGGGCGCGCTCGCGAGCGGGGCGCCGCGGGCGTCGTCGTAGGCGAGAACGGTGGTGACGAGATCGGTCGAGGTCGGGCCCATGCCATTGAAGAGGGCGAAGTTGCCGTCGCCGTGCCGGAAGAAGCGCAGCATCGGCATCATTCGATCGATGGCATTGAGCAGCGCGGGCGGCGGCACGAGGTTGCGAGCGGTGAACGCGCTGCGCAACGGCAAAAGGTCCAACAACGACTCGATCAGCGCGCCGGGATTGCGGCTGATGTGGCCTCCGTCAGGCAGGATCTGCCGCGCCAACTCGTCTGAAAGCCGTTTGGTGGCGGCGCGGATATGGCGCTGCTGGCGCGCCATGCAGAGCGCCGCGTAAGTCAGCGCGATTTGAGCTTGCAGCCGCGGCACGCCGTCGCGCGCTTGAGAGGCCGTGCGACGGAGATGGCGGACTTGTCGCGTGAGGGCACGCAGAAATCGGCGATAGAACTGGCCATGGGCGCCGTCGAGCAGCAGCGGCGCTTGGCTGAGCCACGACATGATCCGCCGCGCGACCACGTCAGGACGCCAAGCGACCGGATCATGGGAACCGCTGACCGCGATCCACTCGTCGACGAGCGCGCGCGCGTTGGCGCGGCTGATGCCCGATTCGGCTGCCCGAAGATGGCGCAGCCAGCCGAAGCCGAAAAGCGCGGCCGCCCACTCATCGGAAGGCGGCGTGATTTCGAAGGGAGAGCGGGAATCGCAGGTGACGACCTTGCCCGCAAACGCGAAGCGGCCTGCGTAAATTTCGCCTGCCCGAGTGCCATCACTCGTTCGCAGGTCTTGCGGCGCGATGACGATACGGTCGGTCTTGGCGAAGGAAAACGGCCAGTTGAGGATCGGATGCGTGGCGACGCGGCTGGTAAGCCTGCCAAGGAGGCCACGCGCCAGGACCACGGACAACTTTGTCCCTTCCGCGACCGAAACGCGCGACATCGAGGCGCGAACTCCCCTCCGTACGGGCGATTCCATCCCCGGAACGGCAACATAGCGAAGGGACGGGCAGTGGCCAACCGCGGATAAGCCCTTCAAATCCTTTGCAGACGGGCCGCGTAGAAGCCGTCCAGGCCGGCCATGCGCGAATCGGGGTCGGGCAGATGGCAGGGGAGCGTACGCAGGTCGCCATCCCCCGTGAGCCATTCGCTGTGACCGAAGACTTCGCCCGCCGAGATCGGCCGACGGGCGAGGCGCGGGCCCTGATCGAGCAGATCCCGGACGATCTCGATGCCTTCCTCCGGCTCGAGCGAGCAGCTGCAATAAACCAGGATCCCGCCTGGCTTCGTTAGCTCCGCCGCCCGAAGCGCGAGCCGACGTTGCAGCGCCGCGAGTGCCGCGATGTCGGCCAGGCGCTTGAGCCAGGGAATATCGGGATGGCGGCGAATAGTGCCTGTCGATGAGCAGGGCACATCAAGGAGGACCCCATCGAATGGCCCCGCCTGCCATTGCGTGGCGTCAGCCGCGATTGTTTCTGCGGTGAGATGAAGCCGGGCGAGGTTTCGGCGCAGGCGCTCGAGCCTTTCCGGCGCGTGGTCAACGGCAATGACGCGGGCGCCGGCGGCCGCGATCTGGGCGGTCTTGCCGCCCGGCGCAGCGCACAGATCGGCGACCGCAAGGCCGCGCACGTCGCCCAGAAGCTTTGCCGGAAGCGCCGCGGCGGCGTCCTGCACCCACCAGGCGCCCTCGGCATAGCCCGGCAATTGCGATATCGGTCCGTGCGCGATCGCCCGCACTGACCCTGTCGGGAGCACGCGTCCGCCCAGCACGCTTGCCCAATGCGAGCGCCGCGCTATCGATGTTGGCCAGCAATTGTGCGCCCTCGCGCGTGAAGCGCCGCAGCACCGCATTGGCCATGCCGGCATAGCGCGCCGACCGGCGGTCGGCCTGCACCAGACGGACCGCAAGATCGACGGCGGCATGGTCTGGCACGTCGAGCCAGAGGATTTGCGCCGCGCCGACAAGCAACGCGGTTTCAAGCCGCGGCGCCCGCGCCGGGAGCTTTACCCATTGACTGAGGAAATGGCGCAAGGTGCCCAGCCTGCGCAGCACCATGGCCACCAAGGCACGCACCAATGCGCGATCGCGAACAGGAAGCGCTGCAAAATCGGCCTGCGCCGCCCCTTCTTCGAGTTCGTGCTCAAGCGGCCGATGCCGGCGCAGCACGCCTTCGAGGATCTCAGCAGCGATCCGCCGCGCGGCAAGTCCGGGCGCATCGACGGCGAGATCGGCACGTGCCATGCCCTGACTTGCATGGCCGACATGAAACCGAAACAGTGGTCGGCTGGCTCGCCGAAAAAGCCAATGTCGCCGGCGGCCGAGCGAGCGCTGGCCGAGGCGGCGGCCCGCCGCGCCGAGCGCGACCGCGTGGCTGCGCAACGCCCTGCGGAGTCGGGCCGCGGCCACGGGCTCGATCCTGTCCGCTACGGGGACTGGGAGGTCAAAGGCATCGCCAGCGACTTTTGACCGCGCGTCGAGCCGTGAGCTGCGGAAGACGCGGGCCGCGGTTTCCAAGCTGGCGCGCAGCTTGTCAAAGAATGAATCGGCTCAAATCCGCGTTCTTGGCCAGATCGCCGATGTGTTTGTCCACGTAGGCGGCGTCGATCGCCACTGTCTCGCCGGAATGATCGGGTGCTGCGAAGGAAATCTCGTCGAGGATGCGCTCCATCACTGTCTGCAATCGTCGAGCGCCGATATTCTCCACGCTCGAATTGACCGCGACCGCGACGTCCGCGATGGCATCGATCGCATCCGGGCTGAATTCCAGCTTCACCCCCTCCGTCGCGAGGAGGGCGATGTACTGCTTGATCAGCGACACCTCGGTTTCCGTCAGAATCCGCCGGAAATCGTCGCGTGTGAGCGGCAGCAGCTCCACCCGGATCGGCAGTCGGCCCTGCAATTCGGGCAGTAGGTCCGATGGCTTCGAGAGGTGGAAGGCGCCGGACGCGATGAACAGAACATGATCGGTCTTCACCGTCCCAGGAACACGATGCCGTTCTGCTCGACTGACTTGATGGACTCGAGCACCAACTGGTCGTTGTCGAGGAGTTTGTCCGACTCCTCGTTGATCAAGATGTCATGGGATTCCGCGACCGTGACCCGACGAGTCTTGGTGCGGCCGCCTCCGAGCTTGCCGAATATATCGCCAATCGAGATCGCACCCATCTGCGCGCCGGGCATCCCGGGAATTTCGAACAGGGGCATGCCGCCACCGCTCGCCTGCACCTCGATCTCGATCTCCTTGTCGTTGAGCTCGCCAGCGCGCAGCCTTTTTCGGAAGGCATCCTTGGTCGAGGGGCTGGCGTGCTCGCCGACCAGTGCGTTCACCACCCGCTCCTCCGCGGCGAGCTGGGCCCGCGCGCGCACGTCCTTGCGTTTTCTCTCTCGCGTCTGAGCGATTGCGATCTCGACGAGGTCGCGCACGATCTGCTCGACGTCGCGACCGACGTAGCCGACCTCGGTGAATTTGGTTGCTTCCACCTTGATGAATGGAGCCCCGGCGAGCCGAGCGAGTCGGCGGGAGATCTCGGTTTTGCCGACGCCGGTCGGGCCGATCATGAGGATATTTTTGGGCAGCACCTCCTCGCGCAGCTTCTCGTCGAGTTGCAGGCGGCGCCATCGGTTGCGCAACGCGATCGCCACCGCCCGTTTCGCATCGGCCTGTCCGATAATGAAGCGATCGAGTTCGGAGACGATCTCGCGCGGGGAAAAGCTGGTCATGGAAGGCCTTATTTGGCTCTTGCCGCCCGATAGTGCAACGGCGTTGGCTGGATCTCGCAACGTGACGCGATTGAACGCAAGATTGCGTTCAATCGTTTCCGATCAGACGGTGGCCAGTTCTATTGTGCCGCCATCGTCAGTGAACCGATTATAGCTTCTCAATCGTGATATTGCGGTTCGTGTAGACGCAGATGTCGGCGGCAATTTCCATCGCCTTGCGCACGATCGTCTCGGCATCGAGCGGGCCATCCATCATCGCGCGAGCGGCGGCGAGCGCGTAATTGCCGCCGGAACCAATGCCGACCACGCCAGCCTCGGGCTCGAGCACATCGCCGGTACCGGTAATGACCAGCGACACCTGCGCGTCGGCAACGATCATCATGGCTTCGAGGCGCCGCAAGTAACGATCTGTGCGCCAGTCTTTGGCGAGTTCCACCGCGGCGCGGGTGAGCTGCCTCGGATACTGGTCGAGCTTTGCTTCGAGCCGCTCGAATAAGGTAAAGGCATCGGCAGTCGCCCCGGCAAATCCTCCGATCACGTCACCCTTGCCCAGCCGGCGCACTTTCTTGGCATTGGCCTTGACGATGGTCTGGCCGATCGAAACCTGACCGTCGCCGCCGATCACGGCAGTGCCGCCCTTGCGGACGGTCAGGATCGTGGTGCCGTGCCAAAGCTCGGGAGACATGGACTGCATGCGCGACTCCGCGCCGATGATGTAAGCCTTGTCCAAGGGAGGCGCAAATGCGGCCGCCGCTGGAGTGGCGAAGGCACTCAACCCCTGATAAAAGGCGCGCGGCTCAATACGAGAAACCTATTCATGCGCAAGGGCTCGATCAGACGCAGCACCAAGGAGACTGACGTGGAGGTCCTGGTCGACCTCGACGGGGCCGGCGCAGCGTCGATTTCGACCGGGATCGGTTTTCTCGACCACATGCTCGAGCTGTTGGCGCGTCATTCCCGCATCGACCTCACCGTGAAGGCCAAGGGCGACCTGCACATCGATCAGCATCATACCACCGAGGACATCGGAATCGCGCTCGGGCAGGCGGTGAAGCAGGCGCTCGGCGACATGAAGGGCATTGTGCGTTATGCCGACGTGCATGTGCCGATGGATGAGGCGCTCACGCGCGTCGCGCTTGACGTTTCCGGTCGGCCATTCCTCGTATTCAATGCCGAGTTCGTGCGCGACAAGGTGGGTAGCTTCGATACCGAATTGGTGCAGGAGTGGTTCCAGGCATTCGCGATGAACAGCGGAGTGACGCTACACGTCGCGACGCTCTACGGCACGAATGACCATCACATCGCGGAATCCTGCTTCAAAGGCCTGGCGCGGGCCTTGCGCGTTGCGCTCGCGATCGATCCCCGTGCAGCCAACGAGGTGCCCTCGACCAAAGGCTCGCTCGGCGGGTGAGAAGGCAAAAGACGATGTCCATCTACGCCGTGTACGAACCGCCACTGAGAGCACACGAATCTGCGTCCGATCCCGAACGTTTCGTGTTCATTCGCGACGGCTTTTCATTGTGGGCGTTTTTGCTGGCACCGTTCTGGATGCTGCGGCATCGGCTGTGGCTGGCGTTCCTCGGCTACGTCGTCGTCGCCCTCGCGCTTTTGGTTGGACTGCGTTTAATCGCCGCTCCGCCGACGCTGACGATCGTGGTCAGCGCGCTCCTTGCGCTGCTCGTCGGGTTCGAGGCGGCGACGTTGCGTCGCTTCACGCTGTCGCGCCGCGGTTGGAGGAATGTGGGTATCGTCGTCGGCGATGATCTCGAATCAGCGGAACGGCGATTCTTCGATGCATGGGTCAACAAACGTTCGGTGGAGAGAGCCAATCCCGAGCCAGCCGCATCGCCGCCGGCCTGGGGCGCGCCTCTGTCTCCGCGAACCGCATCCGAGGTCATTGGGCTTTTTCCGCAGTCTGCAAGGCCGCAATGAGCACGAACGTCGCCATTATCGATTACGGATCGGGCAATCTGCATTCAGCGGCAAAGGCGTTCGAGCGCGCAGCTCGCGAGGAAGGCTTGACGCACTCGATCGTGGTGACGCCCGATGCGGAGAAGGTCGCCCGCGCAGACCGCGTGGTGCTGCCTGGCGTCGGCGCCTTCGCCGATTGCCGGCGCGGGCTCGATGCTCTCGACGGCATGGTGGAGGCGCTCAACGAGCGCGTGCGTGCGCGCGGCCGGCCGTTCCTCGGGATCTGCGTCGGCATGCAGCTTATGGCCGAGCGCGGCCGCGAATATGAGGTGACGCAGGGTTTGGGCTGGATCCCTGGCGAGGTCGAACGGATCGCACCCTCGGACCCGGATCTGAAAATCCCGCACATGGGTTGGAATACGCTCGACGCGCGCCGGCCGCATCCACTGCTCGACGGCATCGCCGTCGGACCGCAGGGTCAACACGCTTATTTCGTGCACTCATTCCACCTCAAGCCGGCTGCGCGCGCCGATGTTATCGCCGAAGCAGACTACGGTGGTCCGGTTACGGCGGTCGTCGGCCGCGACACGATGGTCGGCACCCAGTTCCACCCGGAAAAGAGCCAGCGGCTGGGCTTGCGACTGATCGCCAACTTCCTCAAGTGGAAGCCATGATGCGTCGGCAGGTTGGATTGTTGCAGGGGCTATGGCCCGCTCTTCACCGCGTGCCCGCACGGGTCCGCACTGCGGCTGCAGCGAACGGCCTCAAGCGAGTTCTGTTGTGATCCTGTTCCCCGCCATCGATATCAAGGATGGTGCATGCGTGCGGCTCGAGCAGGGGGACATGGGCCGCGCCACGGTATTTCAGCGCGATCCGGCCGCGCAGGCGCGCGCCTTCGCATCACTTGGTTTCCAATATCTGCACGTGGTCGACCTCGATGGGGCTTTTGCCGGCAAGCCGGTCAACAGGGCCGCGGTCGAGCAAGTCATCGCAGCGACCAAGGTGCCGTTACAACTGGGCGGCGGCATTCGCAACCTCGGCACGATCGAATCGTGGCTGCAGAGAGGTGTCACCCGCGTCATCATCGGCACCGCGGCGGTGCGCGACCCAACGCTCGTTAGGCAGGCGGCAAGGCTCTATCCGGGTCGCGTCGCGGTGGCGCTCGATGCCCGCGACGGCAGGGTGGCGGTCGAGGGCTGGGCGGAAGCTTCGGAGCTGAGCGCCTTCGAGCTTGCCAGACAATTCGAAGACGCAGGCATCGCCGCGTTGATATACACTGATGTCTCCCGCGACGGCATGCTCGCTGGTCTCAATCTCGACGCCGCCATCGCCCTCTCCGAGGCGGTGAAGGTTCCAGTCATCGCATCGGGGGGGCTCGCCTCCATTGCAGACGTCGTGGCGCTAACGCAGCCGCGTGCCAGAAAGCTCGCCGGCGCCATTGCCGGCCGCGCGCTGTACGACGGGCGGCTCGATCCGGCGGAAGCGCTGCGGCTCATTCGCTCGGTGCCAGCAACCGCGTAAGGACATGTTCAAGGTCCGCGTCATTCCCTGTCTGGACGTCAAGGACGGCCGCGTTGTCAAAGGTGTGAAATTTCTCGACCTGCGCGACGCCGGCGACCCGGTGGCGGCGGCAATGGCCTACGACTCGGCCGGTGCCGACGAGCTCACGTTTCTCGATATCACCGCCAGTCACGAGAACCGCGACATCATCCTCGACGTGGTGCGACGCACGGCCGAGGCTTGCTTCATGCCGCTCACCGTCGGCGGCGGGGTGCGCACGGTCGAGGACATCCGCAAGCTCCTGACGTGCGGCGCCGACAAGGTATCGATCAACACTGCGGCTGTCGCCCGGCGGGAATTCGTGAAGGAGGCGGCGGAAAAATTCGGTGACCAGTGCATCGTCGTCGCGATCGATGCCAAGCGCGTATCAAAGGGGGGTCAACCTGAGCGTTGGGAAATCTTCACCCATGGCGGGCGCCATCCGACCGGGCTCGATGCTGTCGATTACGCGCGCGAGGTCGCCGCGCTCGGCGCCGGCGAAATCCTGCTGACCTCCATGGATCGAGACGGCACCAAGCAGGGGTTCGACATCCCGCTCACCCGTGCCGTGGCTGATGCAGTACCGGTGCCGGTGATCGCCTCGGGCGGAGTGGGCACGTTGGAGCACCTCGTCGAAGGCATCCGCGATGGCCACGCCACTGCGGTCCTTGCGGCCTCGATCTTCCACTTCGGCGAATACAGCATCACCGAGGCCAAGCGGTATATGGCCCGTGCCGGTCTTCATATGCGGCTCGATGGCTAGCGTCATTCGGCGGCGGCTTTCGCCCAACGCAGCGCAGGCTGCAGCCGGTCGTTGCCCCAGAACAGTTCGCCGTCGGCGGTCGTGAAGGTCGGAGCCCCGAACACTCCCAGCCGCTCCGCCTCTTCGGTCTGCGCCCGCAGCCGCGTCTTGATCGCGTCCGATTGGGCTGCTGCGAGCACCGGCTGGGGATCGATCTTAAGTCCTGCCAGGACATCGCCCACAGCCGCGGCGTCATCAATCCGGCGCCCTTCGGCAAACTGCGCGCGGAACAACGCGCGGCAAAAATCTTCGCCCCAGGGCTGGTCGAGCACGACCAGCGCCGCGCGCGCCGCCAGTAAACTGTTCTGCGGAAAGGGGTCGGGTCGCCGGAAGGGCAACTTGAGGTCCGCGCATGAGCGCTCGAGGTCGCGCCACATGTTGCGGCCCTTGGCTGGATAGAGATTGAACGGCGAGGTGTCCCAACCCTGGGCCTTGAAAATCGGCCCGAGCAGGAAGGGGCGGAAACGCACGCGGACGCTCGCTTCTTCCGCAAGGGGCCCGATCCGCATGGCGGCGAGGTAAGAATAGGTCGAGGCAAAATCGAACCAGAAGTCGAGATCGCACGCGGGCATCGAGACATGCTAGTCGGCTGCAGCGAAAGCAACCAGGCGGTGTTTACTACGCGGGCTGCGTGCGATTTGCGACAGCGGAGGGAGGTGCTATGGCAAGGGGGAGAAAGCCGATGTCCAATTTTAGTCTGCATGATCTTGAAAAACGCGTGCAGGAGCGCGCCAAAGCCAGTGCCCAGGTGTCCTATACGCGCAGGCTCCTCGACCAGGGCGTGGGCCATTGCGCCAAGAAGCTGGGCGAGGAGGCGATCGAGACCGTTCTCGCTGCCGTCGAGGAGGATCGTGCGCGCTTGATCGCGGAGGCCGCCGACCTCATTTACCATCTGCTGGTCGTGCTCGTGTCGCGCGGCATCGCGCTCGCGGAGGTAGAGGCAATCCTCGCCGAGCGCACGCGGCAGTCGGGCCTCACCGAAAAGGCGTCGCGCAAGCGCGGCTGATCAGGACCATGGAGCAACGCACCGAGGACGGCCTCTCGCCCTACCGCGTCTTCTCGCGGGCGGAATGGGCGGCAAAGCGCGCCGACACGCCGATGACGCTCAAGTCGGATGAGGTGACCCGGCTGCGCTCGCTGCACGATCGCCTCGACATGGCTGAGGTCGAGGAAATTTACCTGCCGCTGTCGCGGCTCCTGTCGCTTTACGTCGCGGCGACGCAGCGCCTGTTCCACGCCCAGCAGAATTTTCTCGGCACCGAGGACACGAAGGTGCCTTTCGTGATCGGGGTTGCCGGCTCAGTGGCGGTAGGCAAATCCACCACCGCACGTGTCCTGCAGGCGCTGCTGGCGCGCTGGCCCAACGTACCGAAGGTCGACCTCATCACCACCGACGGCTTTCTTTATCCGAACGCCATCCTCGAGCGTGAAGACTTGATGGAAAAGAAAGGCTTCCCGGAAAGCTACGACCTGCCGGCGCTGCTGCGTTTTCTCTCTGACATCAAGGCCGGCCGGCGGCCCGTGCGCGCCCCGGTCTATTCGCACCTCACCTACGACGTGATGCCAAATCGATGGATCGAGATCGATCGGCCGGAGATCCTCATCGTCGAGGGGCTCAACGTGTTGCAGGCGGGGGTGCCGCCCAAGGGCGGCAAGCCGACCCCTTATGTGTCGGATTTCTTCGATTTCTCGATCTACCTCGATGCACGCGAAGACATGCTGCAGGGTTGGTATGTGGATCGGTTCCTGACGTTGCGTGGCACCGCGTTCCGCGATCCCAAATCATACTTTCACCGCTACGCGAGCTTGTCGGATGTGGAGGCCGTCGACACCGCGACCACCATTTGGAGGCGCATCAACCTTGTCAATCTGCGCGACAACATCCTGCCGACGCGCCAGCGCGCCGATCTCATCTTAAAGAAGGTCGAGAGCCATCTCGTCGAAGAGGTCGCGTTGCGGCGGCTATGAAGTGGAAACTAGCCTGCCACCATGCTCTGGTCGTCGGCATGGTCATTCGACACCTTGCGCACTCCAAGGCTTTTGGCAAACGACCGTCGCACGGCGTCCCGTGTGTTCATACTTTGAAGTCCGCGCGAAGTCGCGCTAGCGCTGCGTCATCGTTATCGCCGTGAGCTTCAAGAAAGCCTGACGGCCGAGCGTACTCCCCTCGATAGCCTCTTTCATGTTCGACGACGTCGCCCCAAAGGTCGATGATGCCGATAATCACACCCTGCGTGGGCGGGAGCGTGAATTGACAGCGCGCGACAAGCAGGCCAACGTTGTCGCGAATATCGTTCCGCAGATCAGACATCGTCTTGAAACCGTGAATGCCCTGCTCGCCCACAAAGGAGGGTGAGCCGCCTTCTACACGACGACCGGGGAACCAGCGGGTGTCCGACACATAAGAGAGGAGATAGATCGCACCGTCGTACGAGGTGTAGTAGCGCCAAACCCGGTATGCGCTTATCTCTCCAAGTCTGATCATTGCCGAAGGTACCGCCATGCCCAATCCAACCATCAGAAAGGGCTCTTGGGGCGAAGCGGTGAGGAGGGCGCAGAGGGCCCTCATTGAGCGATCTTATCTCAGAGTTGGTGACGACGACGGCGAGTTCGATCTTAAGACCGATATTGCGGTCAGGAAGTACCAAGAAGATCGTGCCAGCGGGCAGCCTTACGCTTTTACATACCCCCTTGTTGTGGATGGCATTGTCGGTCCGCTTACTTGGGGTAGGCTGGACCCTGATCCGATCCAAAAAGGGTCGAAGGGCGTCCAGGTGAGCCTGTTACAGAGGATGCTCAAAACCTACGGGCTGCCCTTTGATCCTGGCCCAGTAGATGGTGATTTTGGCCCCGTCACTGAGACGGCGGTGAAAACGTTCCAGAGCGCCCACTCGCTACCGGTTGACGGGATAGTCGGCCCCGAAGCTTGGTCAACTCTCGACCGAGGCCTGCGGGCCAAACCTTCAGAATTCGCAAAGGCTGCTGACTACTCGACTGCACTATCCGAGGTTCGTGTGATTGATGACGTGCCGTTCTTGGTCTTTCGCGTCGGGATGTACCTTCTATTGTTCGGCTTAGGGTGCTGGCTTGTTGCACTCGCAATGAGTAGGCCACGATTTGCGCTGGCTGCTGCCTTGCTGTTAGCCTTCGGCGCACTCTCGGTGATGTTTGGCGTGCTGTCGGGGCGCCGCAATGTCACAATTTCCGTCCATTAGGTCGCTGTACAACCTTCTGAGGAGAGATGCCCCGGAAGCTGCAATTGGGGTCGGAGCAGTCGGCGTTTCCATTCTGCTGCTCACAGCCTCGTGGCTCACCCGTGCAGGCGGCACCCCCGAACTCATTTTCCATTGGTCTGGTGCTGCATTCATGGTCGTTGGGATCGGCGGCTTTGTTGTTGCAATCTATCGTGCCCGCGCCCGTTGACGCCTCTTGAGCCGCAGACGGTGCAGTGACCTTCTTGCGCCCGACGTTCCAGGGCGCGCATTTTTTAGCCAAGACCCCCCATTCCGGACTGCAAAAAAAGCTAAAGCATTGGTATTGTTGAGAAAGTGAGAGGGCCAGGAAACTTGTGTTTTGTAATGAGTTGGATTACATAGTGTCAGCACGGCTGAGTCGCACGGTGATTGGCGTTAGGCAGGTCCAGACGGTTCTGGCCATCTTAATGCCCTCTCCGCTGGCGCCCAACGTCTGAGGCAGATCGGTGGTCTCGAACAGCAACTCCCACGTCAGCGGCATGTCGGTGGTCTCGAACGGCATCATGCCCAACTGCTTCAACGCCTGCGGCATGTCGGTGATCTCGAACTGTAACGTCAGCGGCATGTCGGTGGTCTCGAACGACATCATGCCCAACTGGTTCAACGCCTGCGTCACGCCGGTGACCTCGAACTGCTACGTCAGCGATACGTCGACGAACTCGAATAGCAATTGCCACGTCTGCGGGACGTCGGTGGTCTCGAACGGCATCGTATCCAACTCCTTCAACGCATGCGGCACGCTGGTGACCTCAAACTGCTGCTACGTTTGCAGCACCTGCAACCTGCTGACATCAGCCTCCATTGCTGCCAACTCTCAGACTTACAGCTCCGCGCTAATCACTAACCGGCCCTTGCAGTCGCCGCACGGCGAAGCTCTTCGCCTGATCCAGAGAGCGGCAGCCGGATGGGTCGACGCTGAGGACGCCTATGAGTGGCGCTCAGACCTGCTTCGGACCTTTCAAGCATGGCAAGAACACGCCAAGGAGGTCTCGCAACGGCACTTCTGGCGAGTATTCAATACGCTTGAAGCGCCAAGCTCCGCGCCCGGTAAAAGTGCGGTCCTGCAGAGGTTTTACGTAGAGCTCGAGGCAGCCCACGAGATCGCCGAAGCGCGATACGACGTTACCCCCTGGAATTCGTATCGCGACCTTTCTGCCCGGAGTATTCGTTCTATCCTTGGCGGCGTAGTGGGGCAGTTGGAAGAACTCGACGCAACCCAGTGTGTTGCTACGATTCTCTCCCACCTGAACGATGCGCTCAAGCGTGGCGTATTGGTTCTTGCTGATCGTCGGCGTAAGTCGACGAACCTGGAGGCCGCGCGGTCTGCTCCGTCGACCCACGATTGGGTTCTCGATTTCTCAATTCATACCGGAAATTCCCCTCCGGCTTTGGCTGATCGGCGCCCCGCCGTAAGCCGGGCGCCTGTGTCACTCAAGGCTCCCCGGACGGTGGATTATGGAACGATTTCTGGACGCGAGAACTCAGCAGATCTACGAAACGAGATTTGCACCCGGAATACGCGAGTGCGTCTCAATCGGCGCTCACAAGGTCATGCGCGTGTTGTTGGCGGCGTGCGACCTGCAGGACGTTGGGGTCATCGGACCCATTGTTCGTTGGCCGAATACGCCTAACCGCTATGGCTTGCATATTCACGGCAAATGGCACGTCACCTTCGCGTGGAGCCTCGGCATCGGGGCATACGAGATCCTCCTCGAACGACGGTAGGGCCGTGCGATGACGCCGGACAAATACATTCCGGCGCCACCAGTCAGTCCCGGAGAGGTGTTGCGGGACTACATTCTCAAGGGCGAGATCACGCAAGAACGCCTTGCAAAAGCAATGCACGTCTCACGATTTTCCGTAAATCAGATCATTAATGGCCGTCGCGCGATCACTGCTGAGATGGCTCTCCGGTTGGCGCGGGTGACGAGCACGACCCCAGGCTTCTGGCTAAACCTTCAGCGCGACATGGACCTTTACGAGGCGAAACTGAAGCTTGGTTCCTCGCTTGATCGTCTTAAGGTGCTGCGGCCCGCCAAAACTGAACGTGAACTTTTCATCGAAGGCTGAACGGCAAAGCAGGGTTGAGCAGATTATTCTGTCAATCTCAAAGACCCTGATTTTGCGCCGCCAACCCCGCCCTAGTCGGCTCTGTTGCGCCGCCCGCCCTAACCCGCTGGGTCCGTAGGCTCCAAAGGCGTCAGCCTGCTGCTGTGCTACGTTGTCCGCATGGCCATTGTGAAGGAGGGGAACCAATGAGCAACGGCGAGCGGGTTACCCTGGCTGATCTACCTGATCTACTCGGCGGGCACATAATGGCCCACGATGTGCTCCTGGCACTTCTGATATACGAAATGCACCAGAGGAATGAGAAATTTAAAAATGAGTGCCGCGAGGTTTTGGATGATTTTTTGGGTCGCTTAATAACCGAGCGAGGAGGGGCAACTGTCCGGTACGAAGCAATCGCGCGCAAGAGATTTCTGCACCTGCTTGATCTGGTGCAGGCCAAGGAAGAGGAATTGCGAAAACGCCCGAGCCTGAGACGACGATTTCTTAGGTGGCTCGAAAGAGGTTGAGCCGCACACGAACGCAATCGTCATTGCATAAATTATCACGACCTATGTCGCGCTTCCCGTTGCCCTGCTGCGCTTTACGGGGCGTTGCGCCGGCCATGAAGTGCTTGACTCACGCCGCGCGGCGCACCTCGTCGACAAGCACGCGATAGGATAAGGCCTCGGCGAGATGCACGCGGCCGACCTTATCGGCGCCGTCGAGATCGGCGAGCGTGCGCGCGACGCGCAGTACGCGGTGATAGCCGCGAGCGGAAAGCCGCATAGCCTCGGCGGCGTCGCGTAAGAGCGCAAGTCCGCCGCTGTCCGGCCGCGCCATTTCTTCGAGCAGCGGCCCGTTTGCATCCGCGTTCGTGCGCAGCCGCGACAGGCCGACCGCGGCGTAGCGCTCGGCCTGCATGGCGCGGGCGTGTGCCACGCGTGCGGCGATTTCTCGGCTTCCCTCCGCCGGCGGCGGCAGGATGAGATCGGCGGCGGTCACCGCCGGCACCTCGATATGCAGGTCGATGCGATCGATGAGCGGGCCCGAGAGCCGCCCCTGATACTCGGCCGCGCAGCGCGCGTTGGCGCCGCGCTTGCAGGCAAATCCCGGCTCGCTCGCGCGGCCGCAGCGGCAGGGATTCATCGCGGCCACCAGCATGAAACGTGCAGGATAGGTCACGCGGTGGTTCGCGCGCGCGATCGCAACCTCGCCGATCTCCAGCGGTTGGCGAAGCGAATCGAGGACCTGCGGTTGGAATTCCGGCAGTTCGTCGAGGAAGAGCACGCCATGATGCGCGAGCGAGATTTCGCCCGGCCGTGCACGTAAGCCGCCGCCGACCAGCGCCGGCATGCTGGCGGAGTGGTGTGGCGCGCGAAACGGACGGGAATTGGTGAGCGCGCCGCCCTCGAGCTCGCCCGCGACCGAGGCAATCATGGAGACTTCCAGCAGTTCCGCGGGGGTCAACGGCGGCAGGATCGTCGGCAGCCGCGCTGCCAACATTGATTTGCCGGCGCCCGGCGGACCGACCATGAGCAGATTATGGCCGCCGGCGGCGGCCACCTCGAGGGCGCGCTTGGCGCTCTCCTGCCCCTTGATGTCCTTCAGATCAACGAGCGGAGCGCAGGGCTCGCGCACTTTTGGCTGCGGACGGGCGAGCACTTGCGCGCCGCGGAAATGGTTGGCGAGCTGAATCAGCGATGCAGCCGCGATGATCTCCATTTCGGGGCTCGCCCAGGCGGCTTCGGGGCCGCAGGCGGCGGGACAGATGAGACCTTCGCCACGAGCGTTGGCGCCGATCGCGGCCGGCAGCACCCCCGCCACCGCGGCGATGGAGCCGTCCAGGCCGAGTTCACCCAGCACGGTGAACCCGGAAAGCGCGTCCGCCGGAATGGCGCCGATCGCCCCCATCAGACCGAGTGCAATCGGCAGATCGTAGTGGCTGCCTTCCTTCGGTAGGTCGGCGGGGGCGAGGTTGACCGTGATGCGGCGGGCCGGCAGCGCCAAACCCGAGGCGACCAGCGCCGCGCGCACGCGCTCGCGCGCCTCGGAGACAGCCTTGTCCGGCAAACCAACGACGTTGAACGCGGGCAGCCCCGGGGCGACCTGAACTTGGACGTCGACGGCGCGGGCTTCGATGCCCTCGAACGCCACGGTGGCGACGTGCTGGACCATGTTGCCCCTGCTCGACGTCAGAGTAGCGGAAGCCGGAGTAGCCTGCAAGAACAATACGAGAACAAAAGACGTTGGCCGGCCTCGTGTTAGAACACCTGCGACGGTGGGGATCGCCGGGACCGGGAGGGATGTCGATGCCTTTGAGGAGCTTCGGCGTTGTTCTTGCCGCACTCGCCCTGACGTCGGGCTGCGCATGCCTCGATGGCTTGGCGGTGACGGCAGCATTCGCGCAAGAAACGCGTGCGGCCCAGCAGATCTGGACCGTGCCGGAAATCGGCGCCCTGCCGAATGATGCGCATGGGCGCCTGGTGCGCCGCGGGCGCGACCTCATCACGGCGACCTACGCCTATATCGGGCCTGAGGTGGCAGATCGCTCAAAACGCTTTGCCGGAAACAATCTCGCCTGCGGCAATTGTCACCTTCAGGCGGGGACGAAGAAATTCGGTATCCCGCTGTTCGGGTTGTTCGGCGAATTTCCACACTACAGCGCCCGTTCGGGGGCGCAGATGACGATCGAGGACCGTTTCAATTCCTGCATGACCCGCAGCATGAATGGGCGGGCGCTGCCGGCCACCGCGCCGGAAATGCAGGCAATGGTGGCGTATATCAAATTTCTGTCTACCGGCCGCAGCCTACCAACCACCGATCTGGGCTACCGGGTGCCGCCGCTGTGGGGCGGGGATAGCTTCAACGACGGCGCCGGAATGGCGCGCCTGATCACGGCGGCAAATTTTCTCCACTTCAACATGCCGCACGGCGCCGACTACCTGAACCCGCAGCTTTCGCCAGAGCAGGCCTGGGATATTGCGGCTTACGTCATATCCCAGCCGCGGCCGCACAAAGCTGGCCTCGACAAGGACTTTCCGGATCTTCTGGAAAAGCCGGTGGACGCGCCGTACGGGCCTTATGCGGACGGCTTTGGCGAGCAGCAGCACAAATACGGGCCTTTCCCGCCGATCCGCGCCGCGATCGCAAAACTCAAGGCCGAGCAGAAAGGCACGTCCACGCGCTGACGCAATCAGACGCCGGTCGGCGCGCATGAGACGCGGCGTGCAACGCGTGCTGCTCTGCGAGTAATCAACCGCGCCCAGCCGTTAGGTGGGTTGTTCATGGGGCCGCCGATGGGCCCCGCCGCTTAGCCTCGATCTTGTCCCAGATCAGTGCCGCCACGTCCGGCCCGCCGAGATCCTTGACCGCGCGAATCCCGGTCGGCGAGGTGACGTTTATCTCGGTCAAATATCCGTCGATCACGTCGATGCCGACGAACAGGAGCCCTCGCTCGCGCAAGACCGAACCGATGCGGGCACAGATGTCGCGATCCCGCGCGGAAAGCTGGGTCTCCTTCGGAATGCCGCCGCGCACCATGTTGGAGCGCAGATCATCGGGCGCGGGCACCCGGTTCACTGCGCCGGCGAACTCGCCGTCGACCAGCAGGATGCGCTTGTCGCCGTCTTTCACCGCGGGCAAGAACTTCTGCACCACCCACTGCTCGCGGAACGTCGCCGCAAACAGGTCATAGAGGGAGCCGAAGTTGAGGTCCTCCTTCGCCAGCCGAAACACCGCTTCGCCGCCCTTCCCGTAGAGCGGCTTCATCACGATGTCGGCATGCTCTGCGCGGAAGGCCTTGATCTCCGCCAGATCGCGGGTGATCAGCGTGGGAGGCATCAAGTCAGGAAATTCCATCACGAACATTTTTTCCGGCGCATTGCGCACGGCGGTCGGGTCATTGACCACCAGCGTGCCTGGATGAACGCGCTCGAGCAGGTGCGTGGTTGTGATATAGGCAAGGTCGAACGGCGGATCCTGCCGCAACAGAATCACGTCGAATTCGGCGAGCTCGGCGCGGCGCGGCGCGCCAAGCGTGAAATGGTCGCCATGCTGGTCGCGAACCTTGAGCGGCTGTACCGCCGCGATCACTTTGGACCCCCGCAACGCCAGCCGGTCCGGGGTGTAATATGCGATTGCATGGCCGCGCTTTTGCGCTTCCAGCAGCAGCGCAAACGTGGAGTCGCCGCGGATATTGATCCGCTCGATCGGGTCCATCTGTACGGCAATGCTCAGACTCATCATTGGCCCGAAAATATTTTGCTAACGCGAGCTCCACGCGATCGCGTCACCCACTCGTATCAAAAGCCGAGGGGATATGACGCGGAAGCCGCCGAGGTGCGATCAGGACGGCATCAAAACGGATATCGCGGATGCGGTCATCAGCATATCGCGCGAGCCAAGCCTCTGCGGCGGCGGCGATACGCAAACGCTGGCGATCGGTGACCGACCAGGCGGCGTCGTCCAATTGGTCACGCGCCTTGACCTCGACGAATATCAGCAGCGCCCGGCGTCGTGCGATGATATCGATTTCGCCGACCGGGCTACGCCAACGCCGCGCCAGGATGCGAAAGCCTTTGGCGATGAGAAACACTGCCGCTCGGCTTTCGGCCGAAATACCGGTCCGAAACGCGATCTGACGCTCGGGACGCGGGGCTTGGATCGGGGCTGCGCGGAACCTCTCATCGGGCATGGCCACGCTCCTTGCTGAGTGCGATCGCGCGTCGATAGACTTCCCGGCGAGGCGCGCCGCTGACGGCCGCGATTTCGGCCACCGCATCTTTGACGGACAGACGATCGAGCGCTTGACGGAGCAGCGCGTCAAGATCGGCTGCGCTCACGTCATCCTGGCGATCGGGGGGCGCCACGACGATCACCAGCTCACCGCGTGGCTCGGGCGTGTCTGCAGCTTGGTGCGCGAGCGTCGCGAGATCGCCGCGCCGGATTTCTTCATAAAATTTGGTGAGCTCTCTGCAGAGCGCAGCCTCACGCGGACCCAGGCCGGCGGCGAGGTCGGCGAGCGAGGCTGCAATGCGTGCCCCGGTCTCGAACAGAACGAGCGTTGCCGGAATGCGCTCGAGCTCGGCGATGCGGGCGCGCCGTGCTGCTTCTTTTGCGGGCAAGAATCCCTCGAACAAGAACCGGTCGGTCGGAAGCCCGCTCACCGTGAGCGCAGCAAGTACCGCCGACGCTCCCGGCAATGCCGTTACATTCGCGCCCGCCGCTCGCGCCTCGCGCACGAGTTTATAGCCCGGATCCGAGACGAGGGGGGTTCCGGCGTCCGAGACGAGCGCGATCGCGGCGCCATCGGCGATGCGTGCGAGCAGCTTGGGACGCGCCTGGGCGGCATTGTGTTCGTGATAGGACGTGAGCGGGGTTGCAATTCCATAGCGGTCGAGAAGCTTGCGGGTGACGCGGGTATCCTCGCAAGCGATGAGATCGACAGCGGCAAGAACCTCCAGCGCCCGCACCGTGATGTCGCCCAGATTCCCGATGGGCGTCGCGACCAGGTAGAGACCAGCCCTCAACGGCGGTGCAACGGCGGTGCGGCCGTCCAGAACGTAATGCCGCCCGGCGCGCTCGCGGGGCGCGCGTGCGGCGATGGCGGGCGCGGTCGTCCTCATGCTCCTTACTGTAACGGCACGACCTTGCCCCGTCATGGGCGCCGTAAAAAATTCATTATCCTTTTCATTTGGTTAACCAGTCACCGACAAAATGCCCGATTGCCGGCCTGGACTGGCATGGAGCAATCTCACGTCCTGGCCGAGGAGATCGATCCCCATGTTCGGAGGACTGCAGGTCCGGGCATCGTGGCCTGCACACGCTGCGTCTCCGGCGCTTGCCGCGCTCGCATCGATGCTCTTGCTGGCGGGCTGCTCGGGAAGCCTTCCCGATCTGGCCTCCTCGTCAGGGGCGCCCTCGCCGCCCGCGACCCATATCGGCGAAGGCGCGGTCAAGGCCGCTCTGATCGTGCCGTTGTCGGGAAGCGGCAATGCGGGAGTCGCCGCGCAGTCCATGCGCAACGCCGCCGAGATGGCGCTCGCGGAGTTCAACAATCCCGATCTCCAGCTGTTGGTGAAGGACGACGCGGGCAGCGTGCCGGGCGCCCAGCAGGCGGCGCAACAGGCGCTCGATGAAGGAGCGGAGATCATCCTGGGGCCACTGTTTGCGCTCACGGTCGCTCCGGTTGCACACGCCGCGCGCGCTCGCGGCGTGCCGGTGATTGCGTTCTCGACCGATACCAATGCAGCGGCGCGCGGCGTGTATCTCCTGAGCTTTCTGCCGGAGTCCGACGTCGATCGTATCGTGAGCTATGCGGCGAGCCAGGGCCGGCGGTCATTCGCGGCGCTCGTTCCCGATAATGCCTATGGCAGCGTGACGGAAGCGGCCTTCAAACAGGCGGTGGCGCGCGGTGGCGGCCGCGTGATCGCGCTCGAGCGTTACCCGCTCGACCGGGCGCAGATGCAAACTCCGGTGCGCAACGTCGCACAGGCAGCGAGCCACGCGGATGCCATCTTCATCCCGGACGGCGCTGACGCCGTTCCCACCGTGGTGCAGACGCTAACGGCGAACGGCATCGACACCAAACGCGTGCAGCTGCTCGGCACGGGCTTATGGGAGGACGCGCAAATCTTCTCCAATCCCCTGCTCGACGGCGCCTGGTATGCGGGCCCGGATTCAACCGGTTTTCGCAATTTCTCGGTCCGTTACAGGGGCCGATACGGCAGAGACCCCGTGCGCACGGCGTCGCTTGCCTATGATGCCGTCGCCCTTGTCGCGGCGCTGGTCAAGACTCAGGGCAGTCAGCGCTTCACCGACAGCGTTCTGACCAATTCCTCGGGCTTCACCGGTATCGACGGACTGTTTCGCTTCCGGCCTGATGGCACCAACCAGCGCGGTCTTGCGGTGTTGCGGGTGTCGCCGACCGGTGGCCAGGTCATCAGCCCACCGCCTAAAGGCTTCGGCGGCTCGGCGACTTAAAGTCTCTCACGCGGCGAGGTCAGCAACCACCGCGTTGAGCACGGGAAAGCCGGCGAGCGTCAGGCGCAGCTTCCCGCTTGCCGTCGTCTCGACGGCGCCGTGTTCATGGAGGAGCGCCACACGGCGCGGATCGAGCGGCCGGCCGGCAAGACGCGCATAGCTCGCAGGGTCGATGCCCTCGGCCAGCCGTAATCCCATCAACAGAAACTCGTCTGCGACCTGCTCCCGCGTGAGCGCCTCATCGCTCACCACGCCATGTCCGAGCGATTCCACCCGCGCAAGCCAGGTTCTCGGCGGCTTGTCGGTCGCGGTGGCGCGGCGCTCGGCCGCGATCTCGAGCCGACCATGCGCGCCCGGTCCGATGCCGGCATATTCGTGCGCGCGCCAGTAAATGAGATTGTGCCGGCACTCGGCCCCTGGCCGGGCGTGGTTGGAAATCTCGTAGGCAGGAAGCCCCGCGCTTGTACAGACTGTCTGTGTCGTATCGTAGAGTGCGCGGCCCATGTCGTCGTCGGGTACGACGAGCTTGCCAGCCGCATGCAGCGCGGCAAAAGGCGTGTTCTGCTCGATGGTGAGTTGATAAAGCGACAGATGCTCTCCGGCCTCGGCGATCGCGCATTTGAGCTCGGCCGCCCACGCCCGCGGGGTCTGATCCGGGCGCGCGTAGATCAGATCGAAGGAATAGCGCTCGAAAATGGAGCGCGCCAGTGCGACCGCTCGAAGCGCCTCCTGCGCCGAATGCAGCCGCCCGAGGGCTTTGAGCGCCGCATCATCCAGCGCCTGCACGCCAAGCGAGACGCGATTGATGCCAGCTGAGCGAAAGCCGCGAAAGCGCGTCGCTTCGACGCTCGTTGGATTGGCTTCGAGCGTCACCTCGACGTCCGGTGCTATCGACCAGTGCCGTGCGATCGCGTCGAGGATCGCACCGACGGTCGCAGGCTGCATCAGCGATGGCGTGCCGCCTCCGAAGAAGATGGTCGATACGGTTCGTCCGCCTACTCGCGCCGCCGTCGTCGCGATCTCGGCGGCAAAGGCGCGCCCGAAGCGTGCCTCATCAACCGCGACATGCGCCACATGGCTGTTGAAGTCGCAGTACGGGCATTTCGACAGGCAGAACGGCCAGTGGATATAGACGCCGAACGCAGGCCCTTGCCGATCACCGCTTTGCAAGACAAGCCTCCGCAAGCTTCAGGAATGCACGTGCCCGGTGCGAGAGCCCTTTGCCCGTGGGGGGTAGACCATGCTTCTCCACGTTCGTCATTTCGCCGAAAGTGCGAGCATGGCCGTCAGGCAAAAACATGGGGTCATAGCCGAACCCCTGATCGCCGCGTGGGGGCCAGACGAGGGTGCCGTGCACCGCAGCGTCGAACTGTTCGACGTGTCCGTCGGGCCAAGCGAGGCAAAGCGCGCAGACAAACTGGGCCTTGCGTTGGCTAGGCGCATGGGCGCCGCGCTCGCGCAATTTGTCTTCCACCGCTTGCATGGCGCGCCGGAAGTCCTTTTCGGGACCCGCCCAGCGCGCTGAGTAGATGCCTGGCTCGCCGCCGAGCGCATCGACGGCCAGTCCGGAATCGTCCGCGAACGCAGGCAGACCCGAGGACGTTGCCGCAGCGCATGCCTTGATGCGGGCATTCGCCTTGAAAGTCGCGCCGCTCTCCGCCGGCTCGTCCAAGCCGAGCTCGCCCGCGGATATCGCGTCGATTGCGAACGGCATGAGAAGCTCGCGCATCTCCTTGAGCTTGCCCGGATTGTGCGTCGCGATCACCAGGCGCCCGGCAATCGGTCGATGAGCGACGCCCTTCGAACTCATCCTCGGTCTCGCGCGATCCGCGATCACATCACCGCCAGTTTCTGCAGGTCGACGAGTTTCATCACGCCCTTTTTCGCAAGCGCAAGTAGATTGAGGAACTGTTCCTCGGTGAAGGGAACTTTCTCCGCCGTTCCCTGCACCTCGACGATTCGCCCGCCCCCGGTCATGACGAAATTGGCGTCCGTCTCGGCCTCCGAATCCTCCGCGTAATCCAGGTCGAGCACCGGCGTGCCGTGACAGATGCCGCAGGATATAGCGGCGACATTGTCGCGCAGCGGCTCTGCCGTCAGCATCTCCCGCGTCTTCATCCAGTTCAGGCAATCGTGTAGTGCGACCCAGGCGCCGGTAATGGCCGCGGTGCGGGTTCCGCCGTCGGCTTGGATTACGTCGCAGTCGATCGTGATTTGACGCTCTCCCAACGCAGAAAGGTCCAATACCGCGCGCAGACTGCGCCCGATCAGCCGCTGGATCTCGATGGTGCGGCCGCTCTGTTTGCCGGCCGAGGCTTCGCGGCGCGTGCGCTCCGAGGTGGCGCGCGGCAACATGCCGTATTCGGCGGTGACCCAGCCACGTGCCTGCCCCTTGAGCCAAGGTGGCAGTCGGTCCTCGAGTGTCGCGGTGACCAGCACGTGCGTATCGCCGAACTTCACGAAGCAGGAACCCTCGGCATATTTCACCACGCCGCGCTCGAGCGAGATCGCGCGCAGCTCGTCGGGCTGTCGGCGGCTCGGTCGCATCCGGGTCTCCTGCATACGGAGGAAGCTTTTAGGGGCGAGCGCTGTGAGCGACAAGAGGCGAGCGGATCGGCTGCGGAACTCAAGTGGTCGGGCTGCGTCGTCGGATTGGCTTAGTGCGTAGAGATCGAGCGGACGTTCAAAAGCCGATGAGGTCAAACTTGGTCAACGTCACCTGTGGGCTGATGCGCGCCGCGGTCGCGAGGTGCCACGCGGTGTAGAGCTCAGGGAACACCTCATCGGCAGACATGCCGTCCACCGGCACGATCACCTTGAATCCTCTCAGCGCGGCCGCGCCGGCTGTATGCAGCACCGAGGTCTGCGCCTGTGTACCCATAGCCACTATGGTCTTGATGCCTTTGTCCTTGAGGATCTTCTCGAGGTCGCTGGCAATGAATTTGTCCGGGCCCAATGGCGGCAGCACCGGCTCTCCCGACGCCGGCGTAAGCTCCGAGAGAATGTCGGCGGGGACCGACCCTGGCACTGCGACGCTATAGACGATGAAAGCGCCCTTGCTCCGCGCTTGCGTCACCAGGTTGAGAACTTTTGCTACGGAGCGCGCGCAACGCGGCCGGCGCTCGTTGGTGCAGGTTTGCTTGGTGAAATCCATTACCAGCAGCGCGGTCTCATTGGGAACGATCGTTGCCGGCTTGAGCGCAGGCGGTGCTGGAAATTTGGCTGTGGCCCACTCGTCGATGACAGTCTGCGCGGGGGAGCCGGTACATAGAGTTGAAAGGAGACCGGCGATGGTGGCTATGCCCACCACAAGCTTGCATACTCTTTTCATCCTTAATCCTCCCGCGGCGAGATAGTCGTAATGCGGGAAGCTAGCAGCCATGGCCGAGGGGGCAAAGGCTGTAAGGCTTGAACTGCGCAGCAGGAATGGACAATTCTGTCGCGTTTGAACGGAGAGAGCGTTGTCCCACGACGTCCCCATCGGCGCGACACAGGTGAGCCTGGCCCAGCTCAACGAGCGCTCGCGCGATATTTTCCGGCAAATCGTCGAGAGCTATCTCGCGACCGGCGAGCCCGTGGGCTCGCGCAACATCTCCCGGTTGATCACGACGCCGCTCTCGCCCGCCTCCGTGCGCAACGTGATGTCGGACCTGGAACAGCTCGGCCTCATTTACGCGCCACATACGTCGGCTGGGCGGTTGCCGACCGAGCTTGGCTTGCGGTTCTTCGTCGATGCACTGATGGAGATCGGGGATCTTGCCGAATCCGATCGGCGCGAGATTGAGGCCAAAGTCGCAGCCGCCGGCAAGTCCATGGAGGCCGTACTCAACCAAGCGTCGGGCATGCTGTCGGACCTCACGCGTGCAGCGGGGGTGGTCCTGACGGCCAAATCGAACGTGCGATTGAAGCACATCGAATTCGTACGACTCGAGCCGGAGCGCGCACTGGTCATCTTGGTCGGGGAGGACGGACAGGTCGAGAATCGCGTCATCAACGTCCCGATGGGGCTGCCCGCAGCCTCCCTCACCGAAGCCGCGAACTTCCTCAATGCACATGTGCGCGGCTGTACATTGGCCGAAGCCAAGGTCGAATTGGAGCAAGCGCTCGCGGCTGCCCAGGCGGAACTCGACCAGCTTACCCACAAGATCGTCGCTGCCGGTCTCGCCAGCTGGTCGGGCGGGGACTCCGACGAACGTAAGCTGATCGTCCGTGGCGCGGCTCACTTGCTCGACGATCTCAAAGTAGTTGAGGACCTCGAGCGGGTGCGCCTTCTGTTTGATGATCTCGAAACCAAGCGCGGTGTGATCGATCTCCTCGGCCGGGCCGAGCGCGCCGAAGGCGCCCGAATCTTCATCGGCTCGGAGAACAAGCTGTTCTCGCTTTCGGGGTCTTCTACCATCATTGCGCCCTATCGCGACGGCGCCGGCCGCATCGTCGGCGTATTGGGCGTCATCGGCCCGACGCGGCTCAACTACGCGAGGGTTATTCCAATGGTGGATTACACCGCGAAGGTGGTGAGTAGGCTCATCGGCGGCTGATGCCAACAAATGACCGTTGCGGCTTGATTTTTGGCCCCCCAACCCTGATATCGGGGGCGAACCGAATTGTTAAGTGGGAACACAACAATGCCGGATACGACCGTTCGCGCATCGGGCGCCGCGACCGATCAGGATGATCAAGGTGCCGATCAGGCCGCGCCCAAGCAGCCGGTCAACTCCCTGGCCGACGAGAGGCCGGCCGATACGAAAGAGGACCCGATGGTCGCGCTTGCCCGGGAAGCCGCCGACTATAGAGACAAGCTCTTACGTTCGCTGGCGGAGATGGAAAACCTGCGCAAGCGAACCGAGCGCCAGGTCGCCGACGCCCGTGATTATGGCATTGCCGCCTTCGCACGCGACATCCTGGCGGTCGCAGACAATATGGAGCGCGCGCTCGTCGCCCTCGACGCGGAGCTGCGGGAGAAAGTCGATGCCGGCACCAAGGCGCTGCTCGACGGCGTCGAACTCACCGAGCGCGAACTCCTGAAGGTGCTGGAGAAGCACGGAG
>WNFI01282549.1_pt1 | contig 29221 bp, 25 predicted proteins | sample 5400471 | NCBI WGS metagenome assembly WNFI01 (sample SAMN13153348, study PRJNA577476) | soil metagenome | isolation source: 100 cm saprolite on Douglas fir-dominated hillslope | place: USA:California | collected 2013-09-17
CGAAAAAAGCGACTACATCAATAACCCGCCTTACTTTGCGGAGTTCTCCCTGGGGACTGGTGATATTTCCGATATCAACGGCGCGCGGCCTTTAGGGATATTCGGTGACTCGGTAACGACGGATCATATTTCGCCGGCGGGCGCGATCAAACAGAGTTCGCCGGCGGGCCAATATTTGATCAGCCGGGGAGTTAAGGCGGTGGATTTCAACAGCTACGGCAGCCGGCGCGGGAATGACCTCGTGATGACGCGGGGTACATTCGCGAACGTGCGGATCAAAAACCTGATGGTCCCAGGGGTCGAAGGTGGCGTCACCATCCATTATCCGGATGGGGAACAGATGGCGATCTACGATGCTGCGGTTCGGTACCGGGAAGACGGGCTGCCGCTGGTGGTGATCGCTGGTCACGAGTACGGGACGGGCTCGAGTCGCGACTGGGCGGCGAAAGGCACGCTCTTGCTGGGCGTCAAAGCGGTGATCGCCCAGAGCTTTGAGCGTATCCACCGGTCGAATCTGGTGGGGATGGGCGTGTTGCCCTTGCAGTTTGCCGATGGTGTCAGCGCCCAATCGCTGGCTCTGGACGGATCAGAGACCTTTTCGATTGGCGGTCTGAGCAATCAGATTAAGCCGCGGCAGAAATTGCCGCTCAAGATTGAACGGAAAGACGGGCGCTCGGAAACTGTAGAAGTGATTCTACGAATCGATACGCCGATCGAAGTCGACTACTATCGACACGGAGGGATTCTTCAGTATGTCCTTAGAGGGTTGGTAGGCAGTAATGAAAAAGCTTCTTAGTTTTCTAAGTTACCTCCCAGTGATCCTGGTGGGTATACTGGGCGCCTATATCGTATTTCATATGTGGCAATTGACGGAGATCGGGCATGGCTCCTCCGCCGGCCGGAAGAATGAGAAGGTCGGGAAACATGCTCAGGCCAGCGGAGAAGGTGCGCCTTCGGTCAGTGTAAAGGGGTCGGCCAGTGCCGGAGATATTACTTCGACTGATCAGCACTAAACTTATCGTTACCCTGCTTTCGCTATCGAAACGAGACCTCGGTTCTTCCGATGGATCTCTTCGACGATTTCCAACACATGGATACCTTCTTTGAGGCCCGGCGTAGGAGTTCGGTGGAGTTCGATATCTTTCTGGAACTCAGCCATCTCGAGCTCCCATGACGGGTCGTCGCGAGGGAACTCGAAAATAACGGTATCCGGGGGGCCCATCTCAGGTCGCATCCGGTAATAATTGAGGCGCCCGGTCCCATAGCTGCGCCCAATTCCGTCAATGTGCAGCTTGGCGTCGCGGAAATAGATTTCGAAGGAAAATAGGTTCTTCCACTCGGTGTAACTTGAGTGGAGCCAGGCGTTGCGATTGTCCGCGGTGCATAGGTTGAGGAACGCATTGTCATCAACGGGCATCTTCCAGAAGTAAGTCGAAAGACGCCCATCCACGCTGGTGAATTCCCCCATAAAAGAGGAGGCGAGGTCAATAAGATGGATTCCCATATCGAGGAGGTTGCCGCCACCGGCGAGTTGGCCGCGCCACTCCTTTTGTAGCCCGATCCTTCCGCCGTGACCATACCTGCCGCGGATAAACATGGGTGGACCTAAGGCTTCCTCCCGGACGAGGGCATAGGCTTTTTGGAAGGCCGGATGGTAGCGGTGATTAAATCCGATCCGCACCAAGCTCCCCGTTTTGGCAGCCTCAGCTTCAACCTGCTTTAGTATGGCGGAGTTGATGGCTCCCGGTTTCTCCACCAAAACATGTTTCCCGGCTCGCACCGCACTTAGCGCTATTTTACCTAGCGCAGCGTGCGGTGTACTCACGATGACCACATCGACGTTCGGATCTGTGATCGCCTCCTTGCTGTTGTCCGTTGCCCTGCACCCCTTGTATCGTCGAGCTATTTCCTCCGCGCGAAGTAGGCTTGAATCGCACGCGACTTGCAGGGCCCCCGGAGGAAGGGCGGCTGCGCGTTTTTTGCCCGCTAATCCACATCCAATGATTGCAAAATGAGGGGCACTTCTGTATTCCATGTCACGCGGATCACGAATGGCGTTCGGCATTTTCTGCTCAGCTAACAAGTATCTGGGTACCGGAAATCCGGTTAAAAGGAAAGCGTATAGCGTATGAGTTGAAACCAACGATGATCCGCAATCCGTAATGGCACAGCCGAAAATCATCATTATTGGGCTCGACTCTGCGACGTGGGATTTGATTAAGCCTTGGGCCGCCCAAGGCCTTCTGCCTAACCTGTCGCAGCTTGCCGAGAAAGGCGTTTCTGGAGAACTCGAGTCAGCAATTCCGCCGCTGACGCCGCCAGCATGGACCTCGTTCATGACGGGCAAGAATCCAGGTAAACATGGGATCTTTTATTTCTTGGAGCCGCAACCCGGAAGCTACGCCATGCGCTATGCCAATGCGGGTTCCCGGCGCTCGAAGACCTTTTTTGGATTGCTTTCCGATGCCGGAGTGTCGGTAAGTTCCGTCAATATCCCGTTCACTTATCCGCCTGAACCGTTGAACGGATTTCAAATCTCCGGAATGGATACACCTTCGGAGAAAAGTGCTTTTATCCATCCGCCGGCGCTCCGTGAGGAGTTAGAGAAAGTGGTTGGCAAAATCAGGTTCGACATCACCCACCTTGGATTCATGTCGACGGATGAGCGGCGCGAGCAGGTCTTAGCGGAGATGAAAGAGGTCGATGAGCAATGGGCCAAGATCGGGCTTTATTTGCTGGATAAACACCCCACTGACGTAATGATGTTCACGTTCATGTCCATTGACACGGTGCAGCATCATTTCTGGCAATACCTGGACCAAAACCATTTCATGTATGATGCCCGCAGCGCGCCGAAATTTGGAGATGCTGTTCTGCGAGTTTATCAAAGGCTGGATGCGATCGTTGGCAAATTTTTGGAGCGGTTGCCCGAGGAGACTACGGTTGTGGTTGTCTCTGATCATGGCGGAGGACCGGTCTCCGATCGAGTGGTCTATCTGAATCGTTTTCTGGCGCAGCTGGGGTTACTGAGTTACCAGCAGCAAAATCGATCGGCATTTGGTCAGGCGAAGCAAAAGTTGGTTCGGTCGGTCTACAAGATCCTTTACGGGACGTTAGGACCTAATACCAAGAAATTCCTGGCAGGGCTGCTACCTGGAGTGCGCGAGCGGTTCGAAGGCGCTTATACTTCGTTCGCCAATATCGATTGGGCCGGGACTAAAGCGCATTGCAGCGAGATTCTGGCATCCCCGCCAAGTATCTGGATCAACAAGAAAGGCGAGAAACCGGCGGGAGTCGTCTCGGAGGCGGAATACGAGCCTTTATTGGCCGAGATCACCCAGAAGCTGGGAGAGTTAAAAGATCCGCGTACGGGAGAGCCGATCATATCGCGGGTATACCGGCGGGATGAATTGTTTCATGGCCCATACGCTAAAGAAGCCCCTGATTTAATCCTCGACTGGTGGAGCGCCAACGCGTTTTCAGCCAAACCGAGTTTTCCGGAACAGAACGACGAACCGGTCGTACAAATTTTGCCTCGCGGACCGGTGAAGGGACCTGAATGGGGAGGAACGCATCGGAAATCCGGAGTTCTCATCGCCAGGGGCAAATCACTAAAGCCAGGCGCCCAGATTCGGGGCGCCCGGTTGATCGATATGGCTCCGACAGTGCTCTACCTGCTGGGACAGAAAGTTCCTGAAGACATGGATGGTCGGGTGCTAACCGAAGCATTCGATCCTCAGTATTTGCAGCAGCATTCCGCCGAGTATGCCGCACCGTCCGAGAGCCCGTCTCCCGGCGATGAAAACGCCTCGTATTCCGCGGAAGAAGCGGCCCAAATCGAAGCGCGTCTCAAGGCACTCGGCTACATCGACTAATAAAGCAGTATGAGATCGTATTCGATAGCGATGGTAGCGGCGTGTCCTTTTCCCGTAAACTACGGGTCGCCGGGAGCGATTCGGGAACTTACGGAGACGCTGTCCGAAATGGGGCATGACCTGCACGTGGTTACGTACGGGGAGGGAGATGACCTGCCCGTGGGGAACGCGCAGCTGCATCGAGTCCACAAGTTCAGTTCCGGCAGTCATCAAGTCGGACCCACCCGGCACAAAGTGTTAGTGGATATCTTGCTGGTAATAAAGCTTTGCCAGGTAATCCGAAGCGAGAAGATCGAGATCATCCACGCGCACAACTACGAAGGCGGGCTCGCAGGGATATTCGCAAAGATTGTGACCTGGAAGCCGCTGATCTACAACGCCGTGAATTTAATGACGGAGGAGTTAATCTCGTACGGGTTCATCAAACCGGCGTTTCTGGCGAAATGGCTGGCAGCATTGCTCGACTGGTTTGTCCCCATCTTTCCGAACCACATCATTGTCGTCACGCAAGAGCTCTACGACTGGCTTTCAACGCACGGAGTGAAAAAAGAAAAACTCACCCTCGTGCCCTGTGGAGTTAAACCATCCATGTTCGACGGGGCTGATCCTACCGCCTTTCGATTGAAGTACAACGTGGGTTCCAGACCGGTAGTCATGTATACCGGAATCCAAAGTGCGTTCCAGCGCGTGGACTATTTGTTGCGCGCTTTTACGGTTGTACTTAAAGAAGAGCCGTCGGCTTTACTGATGGTGGTGAGCCCGTTATCGGATGAACCGAACTATCCTGCGAATGTTGAGCTGGCTAAGTCCCTGGGGATTTTTGAGAGCGTGATTTTCGTCGGCCCACATGAGTTAGAGGAGCTGCCGGACTATCTCGCGATGGCGACGGTAGCGGTAGTGCCGCGCCCCGAATGCCACGGTCATCCGATCAAGCTTTTGAATTACATGATGGCGGCCAAACCGATCGTTTGTTTTGAGGCGGGGGCCAAGGGAGTACGCCATCTGCATGATGCCTATATCGTGCCCAACCACGACTGGGAGAAGATGGGGGAGGCGATCGTAACGCTGATACGCGATCCGGCTTTGGCAAAGAGACTGGCAGCCGAAGCCCGCGAAACGGTTATGAACAACTTCGACTGGCGAATCTTGGCCAAGAAAATCGAGGCTATTTATGCCGAGCTTCTGCCAAAAAAATAGCTTGTTTTCCCTGGCTCATCCGATGCATTGGGTGCGGCTGGCTCCGGCGCTTGTAGCCCTGGGGGCTTTGCCTCTGCGGGGTGCTATTTCCGCCGAGGCTACCTCAGGCGTTCCCCGCGGGATCTTCAGTTTGGGAAAAGCCGGAGACCCCACCGATCCGGCCGTCTTCGCGAATCCTTCCGTGGACGGGATTAGCATTCGGCAAACCTGGAACGAACTTGAGAAATCAAAGGGGAATTTTGATTGGAGTTTCCTCGATTCCGAGGTGGCGAAAGCCGAAAAATGGGGGAAGGCAGTCCTAGTTCGGATTCTTTCCGAGGGGCCATCGACTCCCGGGTGGGTCTATGCTGAACGTGTTCAAACTTTTACCTACCAAGACAGGAATCCTTACCACGATCAGAGAGTCGGCCAATTTGCGATCTTCTGGGACAAAACCTATCTGGCCGAGAAGAAACGAATGCTCCAAGCGGTGGGCCAACACTTATCCGGGAACTCATGGGTCAAGATTGTTGCAGCGGTCACGGCGAGCTCGCGAAGCGGTGACTGGCACGTCCCACATACGCCCGCAGATATCGGACACTGGCATGCGGTCGGCTACAGCACCGAGAAGCTGTTCGACGTGTGCAAACAAATTATCGACGTCACGATGGAGAGCTTCCCGAATCAATACGTGTTGATGTCGGTAGCGCCAAACGGGAAGCTGGATCTGAATCCCGATTATCTTTCTCGTCTTGTGATCGAGTACGGACGTACCCGGTATCCGGGGAGGATGATTTTCGAACGGAATTCGCTGTCCGCGGTCTCACCGCCGGCTGTGCCTGGACGGATGAAGCACTTCAAGGTGTTATGGGACAACCGGCCGAATATCGCAGCGCAGATGCTTTGGTTCACTTACGGCGATCCAACCTGCCGGAACAATGGTCGACAGAAGCCTTGCGACCCTGAGGCGACGCTGCGGAAGGCCATCGATATCGGGGCTGGCTACGGGCTGCGATTCATTGAAATTTATGAACGCGACGTGGTCAATTTACCGGCGGTCATCCGGTATGCGCACGAAGTGTTCACGAAGTAGCTTGTGGCGGAGAATTTTGTGATATAAGAAGTCCGCCGACTTCTTAGGGCAGCTTCATGATAGAATCGAACCGACTGTTAAATGTTGTCGCAAAAAGACGCGGCGAAATCTTTTTGGGTATTCTACTAATATTGATCGCGGCTGCAGCGGTGGTGGTGATGTTAAAATACTTTGTCCAAACCGACGGACTTAAAGCGCGTCCGGTTGGATTACCTATCCCTGTGCAGACATTACCTGCCAAAGTCACGTCGCTTCATGAGGTGATCGGAGCGAGTGGGACACTGGCTGAGAGCACGGACGCATTTTTGACCAACCGGGTGGTCGCTAAAGTACTTAAAGTCCCGGTTGAATTAGGGAATATCGTGAAGCAGGGCGACCTCTTAGCGCAGTTGGACGACACGCTTTTCGCCTCGGCTGTCGACCACGCCCGGCTTGACCTCGACCACGCGACCAAACAGCTTGACCGGATGGTGGCGATGCAGGCGAAGGGGTTCGCCTCTGCGATAGAAGTTGAGAATGCACGAACAGCGAAGTCGGCGGCACAAGAAGCACTCGTCCTGGATGAGTTCAACCTGACCAACACGCGGATCACCGCGCCCGCTTCTGCGATCGTGCTGGAGCGTAATATTAACCCCGGCGAGATTACGTCGGTTGGCGCGGCGGCGTTCAAGCTTGGCATCGTTGAGCCGGTTTATATGGTGGCGCAGGTTTCCGAAGAAAAGATTGGGTATGTGCACATAGGAATGCAGGGAGACGTGAGCACGGACGGCTTCCCCGGGGTCACCTTTAAAGGTGAAGTGGTAAAAATCGATGGCAAGGTCAACGACACCACGCGCACGTTTGGTGTTTACCTAAAAATCCCGAATCCCGATTTGCGTTTGATACCTGGTATCACCGGTTACGCTAGACTGACAAATGATCGCATGGCCCTAGCCGTCCCGAGTACTGCCGTCATAAACCCGGTTGGTGATAGAGCGACCGTTTACGTTGTCGACAAGGATAACCACGCCCACGTGCGCGAGGTTCGACGAGGATTATTGATTGGCGGCATGACCGAATTGCTAGATGGTGTGCAGGAGGGTGAAGAGGTGGTGACCGTCGGCACCCAGGAACTTAGGGACAACGACCGGGTGGAAGTAAACAAGTCGGCACCATGGAACAAATGAGGCTCTGTACGCTCCTGGGTTTCGTTTCTTTGCTTCTGGTGTGCCCAGTGATGGCCAAGCCCAAACCTGGGGACAAGCCGCTAACGCTACACGAGTGCATCAATGAAGCACTGGGGCGCAGTCCTCAATTGGAGGCGGAACGATACAATCTGGCGGCTGCCAATGAAGCCCTCAAGAAAGCGCGAGCTAGTATTCTCCCGAATCTGACTGCAGTTGGGGACCTACAGAATTTGACTGGCAGCCCTGTGGGCCCGTTTTCAGTTCTCGGTGTCAATAATGTCGACGTGACTGGCGTGAGGGGAGGGACAACGGCAAAAGCCCCGATTCGGGTAAGCCTGGCGACCGTTGGTGACGGGACGGCAGTGATCCGATATCCTCTCTATGAGAACGGCAGTATCCTGGGGTTGAACAATGCCCCGGTGGTAGCGTCAGCCAAGAGTATGTATAAGCGCCAACAATGGACAATTCGGCTTTCGGAACAGTCGGTCATTGAAACTCTGGCAAGCGTCTTCTTCAACACGACTGCGTACTTGGAAAAAGTGGACATAGACCGGCAGAAGGTGGAGTTGTCGCAAAAGCGGCTTGAAATTCTGAAACAGGAGCTAACGCTTGATCTGACACTCCCTCAATACGTGGATTTGGCTAAGGCGGAACTTCAAGCAGACCAGCTAGCCCTCTCCGCCAGCGAACAACGGGCGATGGATAGCGCAATGCAGCTTGCTCAGTTGCTCGGGCGCCCACTTAATCGAACCTTGACGCTGGACATGACCGAACCGCGTATTCCAACGTTGCCGCAGTTGCAGGGATTTGTAGACCTCGTCGCGTCCCAGCATCCGGCTGTCGGCGTACAACAGGCGAACATTGATATCGCGCAGCAAAACTTACGTCTAGCGGAGGCGCAGCTTTTGCCCAAGGTTGATTTTATCACCAGCTATACCGGCGCCACGGCTTTTGGACAACAGAATCCGGATCTCTGGTTTTCAGCGTTACGGGTAGAAGTTCCCATTTTCGACTTCGGTCACGGATTGGCAGCCGAGCGAGAAGAACGGGATAAGGTAAAGGCGGCCCAGGCGGAACTGAAGCAAGTTGATCTAGACGTGCGTGAATCGCTGCTTAGCGAGGTGAGCAACATTCACACTACGGAAAGCATGATCGCCGCGGAAGAGAAGACTTTCCTGGAGGCCAAAAACAATGTGGCTCTGGCAACCGAGCGGCATGAACAAGGCATTGGTACTGAGCTAGAGCTGGTTGAGGCGAAGGAAACTCTAGCAAAGGCGAGGGATGAATTGATTCTGGCCAGGCTGACGCAGCGACTAGAATACGTTCGCCTGCAAAGGCTGGCCGGTGGGGTCTGGGCTTGGAACCGATGAAACAATCACAACGCATCGTTAAGAATATTCTTGCCGGCGGCTTCGCCGTTGGCGTTGGCGGTTTGTTGCAGCTGGCAGCCATCGTTTTGATCGCTCGGTCGGTCAGCGTGTCGGACTTTGGGATTTATTCTTTTATCCTGGCTTTGGCTGTCTTTTTTCAGCTGCTCGCTGACTCCGGGCTCAGCAATATTCTGATGCGCGAGCTAGCCAAGCAGCCGGAAAAGATAGCTGAGATTTTGGGCGCCGCCCTCTCTCTCATTTGGGCGCTCTCAATCGCAGTGGAGCTGCTTATCCTGGCGATCGTCCCGTTTCTCAATTTCAGCTTAGAAGTCAAACTGCTAACGCTGGTGATGGGAGTTGCGACGCTCTCGCTATTTCACTGCGCTGGATATGGATCCGCTCTGCGTTCCCAAGAGGATAACGAGCTCCACGCGGCCGGCTTTCTAGTGCACAAGGTTCTCTTTTGTGCGCTAATTTTCCTCGGCGTGAAAATGGGGTTGGCGCTGGTTGGCATCGTTTTTGCCCATCTGATCCCAAATGTCTTGTTGTGCTTTTATTACCGGTGGGTGGTTGTTCGCCGTTACGCGCGCCCCAAAATCCGTATCGATCTTCCGATGTGGAAATATCTGTTGACCAACTCAATTCCGGTTGGCGGTGCGACGATGGTGCGGTTGTTAGCCCAGCAGGTGGACGTCATGATTCTGTCCTGGATGAGTGATCTGCGGACGGTCGGCTTGTTTAGTGGTCCCTACCGCATCTCCATGACGCTCCGGTTTATTCCGCAGACCTTGGCTATTCCACTCTATCCGATGTATTCCCGTTTGGCGGCGGATCCTGATGCCAAACAGCGCTTACAAACGGCATACACGCGAAGCGTCAAATTCTTCGTGGTGGCGGGTTTTCCGGTAGCGACGATCTTTTTTATTTTTTCAAGCAAATTGATCACATTGCTGTTGGGTGACAAATATCTGGTTGCTCTTCCGGCGATGCAGTTATTGGGGATTGCCTTCTTACCTTTTTTTGTTTCTAGCCCATTTCCGTTTCTGCTCACCGCGTTAGACAAGCAGCGCTTCCTGATGACCAGTTCGTTATTCTCGCTTGCCATGAGAGTGGGCCTGAATCTTCTGCTGATCCCATTTTATGGTTACATGGGACCCTGTATTGCGTTCTTTGCGAGTGAAACTGTGATACTGATCGTTTGGGCTAACAAATTGGCCAAGCTCGGATTCTCACTGGGGTTAGCGAAGATCCTTTGGCGCCCGCTGTTCGCGAGTTGCTGTATTGGCGGTGCGCTCTATCTCATAAAGGATGCATCGCTTCTCTGGCTCGTACCGGCGATCCTGTCGTCGCTCCTAATCTATGTTTTGATTCTGCTGGTCCTTGGTGCTTTTAGCAGCAGCGACCTGAAGTTAGCGAAAGAGGGTTTAGGGTTCTTGCAGCCGTTCCTAGCAAAATGGTCCGGGCAACCGGCAACTCCCAAATGAGCGTAGTGAAGTGGTTTTTAGGGATCGTGTTATGGTTCGCGCGAATAGCGGAGATAATCATTCTCTGGTCGCTACGCCAATGGGCTTACTTCGTTGCGCTTCCCTGTATTGGTCTCGTTCTGCTAACCAAATGGGTTGCGTTCACGCTAACCAAGCAAATCACCGGGCTACATCTGTCGCTGCTTGGCTACATCCCTCAACATCACGTAAACCCGCTCTTGTCGTTCGGGGTCGCAGCCGCGTTTTTATTTGCCCTGGCGGCGCTTGCCTATTCGCTGCGTCTTTGGCGAGCGCTCACTCTGGTCGCTGCGCTCATGCTTTTAGTGGCGCTGTTTGCCGTCTCGCAGACCGCGTTTCTTCACAGCGTTCTGTTGAGGGAGTTGCTCGACGAAGAGATCCAGGCGAAGGGCGCCGCGGTTTTCAGCAAACGTTATCTGCCAACCAATGCGGGTAGCGAAGCCAGCGATGCCATCGGTATAAAAAGTTTACCGACCGATACAGTGTGGGAGCGGTTCCTGGCGGCATGGTATTTCATGGGATTCGGTTGGTATGTGACGGTTGCAGGCGGGTTATGCGCTTTCCTTTACGGTGTTTGCCGGATACCGCCCGGGCGCGGTCGTCCGTACCTCGTCGCAGCGTCGGCATTTTGTGCGATACTTTTACTAACCCTCTGTTCGGCGCGACCCTTGCTCGCGCATCTCGCGGTGGTGCGTGGGCAAGAAGCGGAGTCAAAAGGTGACCCTGACCAGGCCATTCGCGAATACCGCCGAGCGATGCAACTCGACCACTGGTTTGCAATCAATCCTGATCTCTATCAGCGCATCGGGGCGATCGACTACAATTTCGGGCGCACCCAAACGTTTGAGTATGGGATCTATTATGCGGAGCTGATGGTTTCAGAGAATAATTACCCGGCTGCGATCGCCGAATATGAAAAGCTGATGCAAACTGCTGGCCCTCATAGCGGATTCTTGAAGACCCGAACCATCGGGATCTGGAATACGTACGGTATGCAGCTTTACGAGGCCGGTGCGGTAGGAGTTGCCTGCGGGGCGTGGCAGAGCGTGCTGGCGTTGGATCGAAAACAATGGTTAGCCGTCTATTGCCTTTCTACCGCTTACTTTGATACGGGTCGTTACCAAGAATCGATTGATCTGATCCTGGAGTTATTGAAAGACCTAGCTGACCCCGAGCTGCGCGCTAACCTGAATAGCAACATGGGCGATGCCTATACCAGGTTAGGCGACTACCAGCACGCGCATCTCGCGTATCGATATTCTTATTTCGTCGACAACATATTGAATTGGCGGGCGCTGATGTCGCTCGTAGGTTCCTGAAGCAGATGCCCGAGCAATCCAGATTTCTTGCGTATCTGAAGACCCGTGAGGGGGCAGTCTCCTTCCTTCTGGTTGCGTTCTGCGGAGCAGTACTAGCCTTTTTTGCGGGACGTACATTTTTTGATCGTCAGGTAAGACTTTACGCCCTCGATTTTGGCAAAGCCCAATGGCTGGAAGCCGCCACGCCATCCCCGTGTAACTACTTCCGCAAAGACCTGTACATTTCCGGCCCGGTAGATCGGGCGTGGATTGAGATCGCTGCTACGGACAATTATACGCTCTACGTTAACGATATCCGGTTGGAGGTGCGCAACTTCTACGGGATCAATGCTACGGGAATTTACGACTTAAAGAAAATATTCAGACCGGGGAAAAACACCGTGGCGATCAGCGTGGATCGTATCTCGTACCCTGGTTCCGCTCAGGTATTGGTACGAGGTTTCTACCGTCAGATCGGATCCCCGCTTGAGGAGTTTGATTCTGACACAAGCTGGAGGGCTTCCAACACCCCGGACGGGATTGTCGGCGGTTATCCATGGCATGCCACGAGCCTTGACGATACCTTTTGGCTTTTCGCAAAAGCAGCGACTAACCAGGGTCCGCATTTCGATTGGGTGAGTTTCGATCCTCGCCTGCTAGAGAGGCCGATTAGCGGCAAATGGATCGCCGCATCTGAGGGTGCGGCACGCCAGGCTTCTTTTATCTACAAATTACACCTGCCGGAGAATCGGCGGGAAACTTGGCTCCAGTTAGGGGCGACCGGGGACTACGATCTAATCCTTAACGGGCGGCTGGTTGTTAGTCAGCCCTTTGCAACGTTATCCAGTTTGCGTACAACGCCGGCGCCGCCGGTTACCCTTCGGGTCAGCGGCAGCGTGGCTCCGACCGACCAAACTGCGAGTCAAACCATTGAAGGGGCTTCTTTGCCGCAGCCGTTCTCAAATCAGCCGTTATTGCTGGCTTACGATGTGTCCCGCTGGCTGCATAGTGGCGAAAACTCGGTGCGGGTGCGGGTCCGTTCACCGGCGCAACCTGCCATGCTTTTGGTTGACGGATATACGGTTCTTTCGGACGGGGGCGTCCGATCATTCAGCACGGACGGTGGTTGGCAGGTGGTTCTATCCGGGCAAACCGAGCTGCCGGCATCCGTGTTTGCCAACTATGGAGCCCAGCCATGGGGCTATTTGGAGCAGATGCTCGGCGGACCGCCGATAAGTCCAGCGTACGATTTCCAAATGGCGCTGACCTGGGGCTTGGTGATTGGGATCGTGGAAGCAGCTTTGCTCCTGAGTTGGATTCTGGTTCCAAGACTGGCCGGCGCCATCTGGCGCTACCCGGCTGAGAGGCTCTGGAGCGTGGATGCAACATTCCATCTTTGCGCTCTGGCAGTGATTCTATTGTGCTGGCTGCTTTCCTTTGACGTGCGTTTTTCCAGCGACTGGTGTTTCGAACCAAAGATTATTCTCGGGTTCGCTTCGATCTTGCTGCTAGGTAAGCTCCTCTTGTTTTTACCGCGAAAGGAACGGGTGCCAGCCGTCGCCACGGCGGAACCGCTTCGGAAAGAAACGTGGTTTCAACGCTATTGGAAAATTGTTGCGTTGGTGGCGCTGGTTCTGGTCGGATTCGGTCTACGCCTCCATAACATTGGGGTGCAATCGCTGGATGTGGATGAGATGGGGGTGATCCAATTCTCGCATGGGATCCAAAAAAGAGGCTATCCGTTCATCCAGATCGGCCCCTTTGAACGCGAAGTCACGACCTACGAGTTGGTTTCCTGTGGTATTGCGGTCGCTCGCCAATTTCTCGGCGAGAGTGAAGCTGCCTGTCGAACGCCAGCGCTAATTTTCTCGAGCCTCACGATTGGACTCATTGGTATCGCCGGAGCTCGAATGATGGGCTGGCGAGTCGGGCTAGTTTCCGCGCTGATCTACACTTTCTTTCCGGCTGGACTTTATTGGGGACATAACGCGTTTTGGCCATCGCAAGACCAGTTCTTTGCATTGATATCGATCTGGTGCTTCTACGAAGCAGCGAGGCCCGGACCGTTACGGCGGGGTTTCCTCACGGTGTCGACGATTTTTTTCTGCTTGACCTATCTGACCTGGGAGGGCTCGGGCTTTCTGCTGCCGGCGTTTTTTGTCTGCATGTTTGCCCTCAGATGGGGCGAATACGAATGGATGAAAGACTGGCATCTCTGGCGGTGCTGTGTGTTCATGGGTTTTGTCGTAATGATCCAATTGACGCATCGGCAGGTGGCGTCATTGCCCATCTTTCTGCAGACCGGTAATAGCCTGTCGGAAGTAACCACTCCTCAGTTGGTCCCGTTCGATCTAACTAAGTTCAATCCGTTTTATTACTTCTATTGGATGTTATTTGCCGAAAACTACGGCGTCATGACGCTGCTCAGTATCCTCGGCATTCTCTTCTGCTGGCGCGATCGGGCGATTCGTTACCTCTTTGTACTGACAGCAATATTGTTAGTTTGTTACACGGAGTTTCTCCCGGCGTATGCTGTTCGTTATTCGTATAATTACCAAGCAACTTTGATCCTGCTGTCGGTTGGAATTATGTTCAAGTTATGGGATGCCATCACCAGTTTGAGAGGGGGGTGGCTGAAGTGGGCTGGGGCGACGGCGCTCTTGGCGCTATTCCTCCTGAGCACAAATGGATTTGTGCTGCAGACGTATCGCCTTTCAAGCAATCCAACTGAACCGTTCTATGGAGAGCGAATGGGGTTGTATCGGGCGGACGCTCGAGGACCATCGCAATTTGTTGCAGCCCATATCCGTCCAGGCGACGGGGTTATTGTGGCGATTCCTCATATGTTTGAGTACTACTCTAAGTTGACGGGTGACTACTCAATTAACACCATGCTCAATAACAAGATAACTTATGACGGCACGATTGCGGTGCCTCATTATATCGACAAGTTCCGGGGCTATCCGGTAATCCGGGGAATCGAAGAGCTAGAGGATGTCCGTTCTCGATATAAACGTCTTTGGATCGTTAGAACGGGAGCTACCTGGAGCAATCCAGCGGTGGAACAATACTTCAATCAGCATTCTCGAGTGGTGTTTCAGAGTTATCGATCGGTTGTCAATTTGTTTGACGGGGAAAGAGACGTAGGCCGGCCGGATTAGGTTGACGGGAGCAGCGAACCATGGGCGATCGAGCTTCAACAGACAGCAGTTTGCAGGGGAAAGCGTTATTGTTCTTGCACGTCCATAAAACGGCTGGAACCACGCTGCATCGCATCATCGAACGCGAATACAATCCCTTCCATATCTATACGATTGAAGGAGGCCGGGTTGAATGGTCTATCGACCATCTAAAGAAGCTGCCGGAACGTCGTCGAGCGGCTCTGCAAGTTGTAAAAGGGCACATGAGTTTCGGGCTGCACGAACAGCTACCGCAACCGTCGACTTACATCACGTTCCTGCGTGATCCGGTGGAGCGGTGTATTTCGTCGTATTATTATTCTAAGGGCAACCCGTTCAATCCTTTCTATAAGCGGATCCGCGAAGAGAATCTGGACATTCCGGCCTTCTTGGACATCGCACCTTGGAATAATAATCTGCAATGCAAGACGATCGCTGGCATCGATCGCCGTGAGTTCCGGCCGGTGGAACTTTTCCGGCGGATGACTCAATCGGATACCGGGAAGGTTGATCCGGACATGGATCGTTGGAGCAGCGCGGCGACTCTCGAAAAAGCGCGGGAAAATCTAATCCGTTATTTTGGCTTTATCGGGTTAACCGAACGCTTTACTCATAGCCTGATGGTGCTGAAACATCTTTTCGGCTGGAAACTTGCCTCTTATTCGAGCTATCGGAAATCTCGCAACCGGCCTAAAACGGAAGCGCTGGATCCGGCGATTTTGGCGGCAGTCGAAGAACGGAACCAATTCGACCGAGAACTTTACATTTTTGGGAAGAAAGTGTTCACGGAATTCATAGAAAGAGCTGGCTTCGATTTAGAAAAAGAGGCGGCGGCGTTCCGCGTGAACAGCGATAACGATCGCTTTACCGCTGCCCGCAATTTCGGTTCCGCTGCCTGGCGCGCTGCAGCCAGCCGGGTGGTCTCGCTGCTCTGAACTAGCCATATGGACACAAGCACGATAACAACGACTCGGAGCAAGGACGAGGCGTTGATTTTTATTCATCTGCCGAAGTGCGCAGGTACGACGCTAAATCGGATCATCGAGTGGGAATATGATCCGATGCGGGTATTTAGCATCGACCCGGTTTTATTCCTCTGGTCGTATAAGAAGTTGAATCGGTGGCCGGCCAAAAAGCTGGCCAAGATGCAGGTTTTCAAAGGCCATATGCCGTTTGGAATTCACAGCCGGCTGCCTCAACCGTCGACTTATATCACGTTTCTGCGCGACCCGGTCGAGCGAGTCATATCGGCCTACTACTTTGCTCGTAATTATCCACTGCACCCGAAACACAAGTGGATTAGTAAGCTAACCCTTGAAGAGTATGTGCGAGTATCGCCAAATCACAACGTGCAGTGCAAATATATTTCGGGGCGCTCTTTCGTGGGTGACTTCCACGCCGGCGATTGCGACGCGAACACCCTGGAAACCGCCAAGGAGAATTTGAACCGTTACTTTTCTCTGGTCGGCCTAACGGAGCGCTTCGATGAGGGCCTGGCGATTCTGAAAGCAATGTTCGGTTGGGAGATCTCGAAGTACGCAAAATTCAATGTGACCAAGAGCCGTCAAGCGAAGACCAGTTTGCCTGCTTCGACGATAGAATTTATCGCCGAGCGCAACCAATATGACGTTGCTCTCTACGACTATGCCGTCACCGTCTTCGACCAAACTTGCGCGAAATACGGCGGCGAGGTCCAAAAACAGATTGACCTGATTTCGCAGGCGAAAGCGCTAAAGAAAACGGAATCCATGTACTACTTCGCGGCATCCGCAACCCGCAAAGCCATCAGCCGAATTCATTCCGCGATCTAGCGTACTTCGATCCCAGCCACTTTCCGCATACCGCCTAAGATGGTTGCTATAATTTCTAATCCAGTATAACATCGGACTCCCCTAGGGTTTGACATGCCTTATCTCCAATATGTTTATAACACGGCAATGCTCGTCCGAGGACGACAATCCAGGTTTTGGTGATCTCTACCGGTTCTGTCGACATCTGTCGCTCAGCGCCGGCATCGTTCTGTTGTTCGGGACGCAAACGTTGGCTCAATCATCGGATCTTACGACCACGCGTGCGGGTCATGCTGCGACGCTCCTCGCCTCGGGTAAGGTGCTCATCACCGGTGGGGTGGATGAGACCGGTAAAACACAAACATCCGCCGAGCTTTATGATCCAGCGACTCGGACGTCGACCAAGACGGGAGGAATGGCGAACGCCCGGGAACGTCATACATCTACCTTACTTACGGACGGCACTGTCCTAATAGCCGGAGGAGAGCAAAATGGTAACCCATTAAGCACGGCGGAAATTTATGACCCTAAAACGGGCCAATTTACCTTAACGGCGACTATGCATCGACCACACACTCAACATACAGCGACCCGTCTACGTGACGGGAATGTGCTGATTGTCGGAGGTGCGGTCGCAGAAATATATAATATCGGGATCAGCCCAAAATTTACTGAGACGACCGGTGCGCCGGTGGTTGTCCGAAAAGATCATGCCTCCGTGCTCCTCGCGGATGGGAATGTCCTGATTACAGGCGGTTACAACGCGAATCAAGCGCAAGCCACGGCTGAGTTATTCTCCCAAAACACCCAAACCTTTGTGCTTCTCAAGTCCGTGATGACCGTTCCCAGGGCGCTTCATAGCATCACGATGCTTAGCAATGGGACTGTCGTGATTACTGGCGGTTTTTCCGGGACCAGTCCGCACACTGATGTCGATTCTTATGATCCAACCACGAAGACCTTCGCGGCGGCCGGCCAGATGCTTTATCCGCGGGCTAGTCATCGACAGGTGCTTTTGTCTAATGGGGAAATATTAATTATTGGGGGCACCACGTTCGAGGGCGGCATCTTAAGTACCAATGAATTGTACAATCCGCAGACAAAGCAATCGACCGCCCAGGGCTCGCTGACGGAAAACCGGGCTGGCCATACTGCCACACTACTTCCCAACGGAAACACCTATGTAGCCGGTGGCATCACTGGCGGTCTAACTTTGCAAAGCGCAGAGATCGTGAATCCTGCCAACCAGAGCTTCACGCCGACAAACCCAATGAAATTCCCGCGCGCTCTGCATACCGATACGCTCCTACCGAACGGTACGGTTCTGTTGACGGGAGGCGGTAATAACGCGGTTTTTGAAGCAACTGCCGAGCTCTTTAACCCAAGCAACGGTACGTTCACTCAGGTTGGATCAATGGGTCTGGCTCGGGAGAGCCATACAGCCACTCTGCTCCAAAGCGGAAGTGCTGTGTTGATCGCAGGGGGAAAGAGTGACAGTGGGGATTTATCCGAAGCAGAGCTGTATAATCCAGCGAGCATGACGTTCAGCGTGACTGGCTCGATGAATGAAGGGCGCTCCTTGGACCCGGCCGTCTTGCTTGAGAACGGCGACGTCCTTGTCGTCGGTGGCCGCCGCGGCGGCCAAGAGTTGAAAACAGCCGAGTTCTACAACCCGTCCCTCGGGATATTCTCCTATACAACAGGCACATTGACCAAGAAGCGGAAACGGATGCCGGCGACGTTGCTCGCCACCGGCTCGGTTTTGGTTAGTGGAGGAGAAGTTATTAATAACGGGGCGGGAGGATCGACTGGCCGCTCCACCGTTACCGCCGAGATCTTTGATCATGCGAGCGGGGTCTTCTCAGTCGTTGGCCTGATGCATCAAGACAGAGAAGACAATGCGTCTATTCGCCTCAATGATGGTATGGTGCTTGTGACTGGTGGGAATACGAACAATGGGCCGCAAGACCTGTATGACCCAGCCACCGCAAGATTCACGGCGGTCGGACAACTCGTGCAAACACGTGCGCGACATCGGATGGTTTTACTAAATTCCAATTGGGGGAACCTCGCGGGGAGAGTGCTCGTTATCGGTGGATCTTCGCAAGGCAGCGCAATATTCGGTGGATTGTTTCAAGCCATGGATTCGGTCGAGATCTACGATCCGCTCACCCAGAAGTTCAGCGATTTCGGCAAGATGACTGAAGCCCGTTGGGGGCACACTGCCACCGAATTGGCGGATGGACGAATTTTGATTGCAGGCGGCACAGGCGCAGTAACTGTGAGCGGCACTGCAGAGGAGGTGGGCCCTTAGTGAAGTTGGTCTCGCCGCAACTGGATCATTACTCCGGCGACGCATTTTTGTGTTGGCGGATGCGCTTTCGGCTCGGTTTTGGGAAACAAGTTGGGGGATTGGAAAATTAGGTGGCATTGAATTGCTGGAACCGGCGTCGGCGCCGAGTCATGGTGATTGGTCTAGACTGCGCCGAGCCGCAGCTAGTATTCGAGCGTTGGTTGGACCGGCTCCCAAACATTCGTTCTCTCATCCAAGAGGGAGCCTATGGTCCTTTACGGTCATGCGATCCACCCATCACGGTTCCTGCGTGGGCCGTTATGACGTCATCGAAGAAGCCGGGCACTCTCGGGGTCTACGGTTTTCGTAACCGGGCCGACTATTCGTACGATAAGCACATGATCGCGAACTCTACCGCGATCAAAGCGGACCGGGTTTGGGACATCCTTTCACGACACAATAAACGGGTGATTCTCCTCGGTATCCCACAAACATTTCCGCCGAAGCCGGTTAATGGGATTCTAGTAGGTGACTTTCTAACGCCGGATACTCAGTCCGATTATACTTATCCTTCCGAATTCAAAAATGAAGTCACCCAAGTAGTCGGAGACTACATCCTCGACGTCAGGGAATTCAGGTCGGACAAAAAGGATTCGATTCTCAAAGAGATTTTCGAAATGACGCGAAAGCGGTTTGCGCTAGCCCGGTATCTCTTGGCGGAAAAGGAGTGGGATTATTTCATGATGGTCGAGATAGGCGTGGACCGGATTCAACACGCCTTTTGGGCTTACATGGACAAAACCCATCGCAATTATTGTCCAGGGAACCCGTACGAGAACGCGATTTTCGATTACTATCAATTCGTTGATGCCCAAATCGGTGAGCTTTTGAAACTGGCTGACAAGGATACCACGGTATTCGTTGTTTCCGACCACGGAGCGCAAAAGATGGAGGGCTCGATCTGTGTCAATGAATGGCTGATCAGAGAGGGTTATCTGACCCTGCTGGAAACTCCCAGTACTCCGACTCCATTCGCGAAATTGAAAATCGACTGGTCAAAAACTCGGGCTTGGGGTGACGGCGGGTATTACTCTCGGATCTTCCTGAACGTGGGTGGACGCGAACCCCAAGGAATCGTTGAGTCTAGTGAATATGAGAAACTGCGTGCGGAACTAATCGCCAAAATCGAAGCGATTCCAGATCCTAATGGCAACCCGATTGGAACGAGGGTCTTGAGGCCCGAAGAACTTTACAAGTTCAGGAATGGAGTGGCACCCGATCTAATGGTGTACTTCGGCAACTTAGCCTGGCGGTCCGCGGGTACAGTCGGCCGAAGTTCTATTTACACATTTGAAAATGACACGGGTCCTGACGATGCTAATCATGGCCAATACGGGATCTTTATTGTCAGGCCATCGGCAGCGCAAAAAGAACAGGAGCTGTCGAACCTTGAGATTCAGGATCTAGCACCGACGATCTTGCAAATCTTGAATGTTCCAATCCCGGATGACATGGAAGGGAAGGTTATCAAGGAAGCGTGTTACTAGAGGGTCCGACCGAAGGCGCGGAAGACACGTCCCGATCGGATCCGTACGCCGTTTGTTAAATGCGCACTCGCATTTCACGGTGTGGTAGTCACCATGTCGCTGAAATCCAGATTCGTACTTTTGGTAATGATAACGGGCGGAAGCGGAGATTGTGAAAAATCGAAACAGTCTCCGCATCGGATTGTTCAGAAAGAAGAATTACTTGGGAGGCGTGGTTGCGCCTTTTCCAATAGCGCGCATTCGCCGGATGGGCTATGCAATGGCTCCGGGCTTCTGAAGTCGAACGAACCGCCCGATCTTGTCCAGATGCACACGGGATCAAGGGTAATGGACTAGCAGAGTTTGGTTTGCGTTCGCGATTGCCGTTTGTTGGTTCGGATCTTCGCAATCGATATCGTACACCTCAATAAAGTGCGCTCCAGCTGAGATGCCGTTGCTCAGAGCTTGTTCGAGAGTTCCCTGCAGCTTACCGCTGGCGACCGTTTGCAACATCTGAAACCCCACGGGCGACAGACCTTGCAGCGGAAGAGTAGTGTGCGGGAAAACGGCGTTTGGGAAAGGGATCGCCGTCAGCTCATTCGATTGAACACCGAAGCGGCCAGAGTAGGTAGTTAAACCATAGTTAATGACCGAAGTCATCGCAACGGCACCATGCCAGTATATTGGTCTCCCTGTCGCGCAGAACACGGGTGTAGTTGGCAGTGCGGATAGGAAAGCATCTGTGTTTTGGTTCGCCGCCTTGATCCATCCATCAATTCCTACGCTCGCTTGAAGCTGCTTGGCGTCTGCGATCGTTTTCGCGAACATATACTCGATGCCCCGGCCTGGGCCTGCTAGCGTCACACAAACCAGCTGCGGAATACCATCATATCGGTTCCCCAGTTGATTCAAAAATTGCGACCATTGATACCTGAAAACCGGATCCCACGGGCACGGCATGGGTCCGTAGTTAGCCAGTGTGAATTGCTGAGCGCCAAGATCATAAACCCACGAAGGACTCGAGAGCCCTGCGGCGACACTGATTATAATCTTTCTGTTATGTGATTGGGCGAGGCCTAAACCAGTATCTAGGAAACTCCAGTCAAATTGGCCCTGGGCAGGCTCGACAGTAGCCCAATCGGTGCGAAGGACGACTCCTGCGATATTAGGATTGGTCCAGCACGGCCAAACCGGTAAACCCTTTAAGCGGTGCGCAGTGGTGTTGGTTCTTAATAGCGCAAAAACACCTGAAGCGGTCTGCTTCGTTCCCGCGAAGGCAGGGGTCGGAGAACTGGTCTCAAACGCGATGAAACCGATACCGAAGAATAGAAGCCCTGCTCTTAGAAACATATGCAAAAAGTCAGAAGGAAAAGTTGCTCGACGAGGACTGCCATATAGATATCATATTATGATAATTATGGTGTCTACTGGAATTCAGCCATTTTGTCAATCCTTTTAGTAAGAGTCGGCGACTTGGCGTTTGTCTCTAACCCCGTAAATAGAAGGCCGATATAGGCTTACGCGCTGCGAGTACGGACGGAAGGGAGACATTAGGAAGCGGATCACGAGGATCCACTGCCTCGCAAATTGCGAGAAGTGCTGCTCGCGAGCGTTGCGAGGGTTATGGCAGATTCGACGGCTGCCCGTCCGCGTCGCCATAAAATGCCATGAGGTTGGGGTTCGCCAATACCGGAATCGGTACCGGCTCCGATCGCGATCCATCCTCAGGTGCGAAGGCTCGTCTTCATAGCACTTGCCTGTGCTAGCTGGGTTGTGTTCAGTCTACTCCGATCATTCTGATTCGAGCAGATATGAAGCGAACCGTACCGATAGGATTTCTTCAACGAGTCTCCACCTGGCTTTTGTTGTCCGCATCCGGCATCGCGGGTCTTTCAGCTACCGAGGCGGGTCCACTCAAGGCCGAAGCGCGAGGGGTCTACTATCTGACCCCCGTCGAAGGCGCTCGGCATACGAACCTGGCGAAGTTGGACGGTTGGGATAACCCGAATGTGGTCGGGATTGCACTAAGAGCTGCTTGGAGCGAGCTTGAGCGCTCGCCAAACCAATTCGATTGGTCCTATCTTGATGAAGCTATCCAAATTGCGGGAGCGAGAAAAAAACTGGTCTCTATCAGCGTCATTGCGGGAATTTACAGTCCAAACTGGGTTTTCGGTTCGGCGAAGCTCTTAGAATTGACCGGCAGAGATGCCAAACGCAGGAGTACTACACCGGCACCGTGGGATCCTAAATATTTGAGTGCCTGGAAGGCATTCGTACAGGCGTTCGGCGCCCGGTATGAAGGCATTCCGGTCATCGGTTAGGGGTCACTCCTCAGTTTGTAAAAATTGTACGTTAAGCCGCGAGCCTAAAGTAACCACAACGCCCGAGCTTGTGTGCGCGGCCTCCGAGTCAGCCTAATTATCCAACTGGTTCGGTACACGCTCTTGGGAAACGGTGTGCCGGATTCGGTCGCCCACGTGGTCAAAGGTGGCATTATCGTCGCGTCGGTCTGGGTTCAGCAAAGGGGCACAAGCGCATGACAGCGAAACGGCGATCGGCTGGAGAGGCCGGCAGAATGGTGCGGCTAATCAGCCGCAACAGTGTGCTCATCGCCCTACTTTTGTTAGTCTTGTTCGGCGCCTGCCGGTACCAAAACTTTCTCGGCTTATTCAACATCCTAACTGTCTTGCGCTACAACTCCATGTTCGCGCTAGTGGCGCTGGGCATGTGTTTCGTGATCATGAGCGGCGGCATCGATCTTTCCGTCGGCGCGGTTGCGGCTTTGGGCAGCGTCGTATCCGCGCTGCTCAGCCCGTATGGATTGTGGGCGGGATTGTTTGGAGGCTGGCGGCTGGCGCTGTTATCGGATTATTGAACGGATTGGCCATCACGCGCTTGAAGATTCCACCGTTTATCTCCTCCCTAGCGGCCATGCTCGCGGCGCAGGGACTTGCGTTATTGCTCGCTAACAACCAGTCTGTTTCCGTTTCGTACGAAACAGCTTTCACGGCCGTCGGTCAGGGCGACTGGCTCGGATTTCCGGTTCCCGCCTGGATCGCCGCTATCGCTTATCTGGTAGGATCAATTTGCTTGAACGTAACTGCGACGGGTCGGTACGTTCTTGCCATTGGAGGGAACGAAGAAGCTGCGCGATTGATGGGATTACCCGTCGACCGCGTAAAACTGTGGCTCTATCTCTTAAGTGGTTTGATGGCAGGACTTGCCGGAGTCATCTTGGCGGCTCAATTCGGCGCCGGTCAGCCCACCGAAGGGGTAGGATGGGAATTATTCGCTATTGCTTCTGTCGTAGTCGGAGGAACCCTGTTGACGGGTGGTCAAGGCTCAGTCGGCGCGACGTTGGCCGGAGTCTTCCTGCTAGGCTTGATTTTTAATATTTTGAACTTCGAGAACGGCTTGGGCTGGATCAGCCTCTCAGCTTACCGGCAATCGGTTATCCGAGGATTATTTCTAATGGTCGTCGTCATTTTCCAGTCAAGGCTCGTAGCTCGCCAAACAGTCACCCGTTGAAGCTGGCGCTCGCCTAACGCGCCCGGCAGCAAAATCCGTGCTTCGGTGAAACTCTTACCGTCGCTATCGATTGAGATGCCGCCTCCAATCCGGGACAATTCGCCGGCACCCGAAACAGCCCTAGCCCGAACGCGTCAGGATATCTTCTGATAGTAAAGAAAGGGTCAAAAATTCGGGGCATTAGCTCTTTCTTGATTCCTGAGCCGTTATCTCGGAACCGGATAAGATAATTCCCAGCTGGTGCCGCCTCTAATTTGCAGGTGATCTTGGTTGCTCCGGCCGAGGCGGCGTTGCGGCACAATTCGTGCAGGATCGCGCGCAGCTTGTCTGGATCCGATTTGACTATCACCCGCTTCTTCTCCGAGTGATTCAACTCGATCGCGATCGGTGATTCTATTGCTGAAATCAAAGCCCATCAGCAGAAGACCTGCGTTCCCGGTCAGAACCGTGGCCACGTTATTGAGCTTGTGAATCAGCCCGGCAAGCAATGACGAATAGTAGGGTGCAGTATACGGGACTTCCGTCTGAGTAGGCTTTTGTTCAGAGTCAGACATACGGAACTCATTTAGCGATTGCACACAACTCCAGAGAAAAATCGATAGACGGCGCAGAATGAGTGAGCTGGCCCACCGAGATATAGTCTACCCCGGTCTCAGCAATCGCCCGAACAGTCGCCAGGGAAACCCCGCCGCTGGCCTCGAATTTGAGCCCAAGCCGGCGTAACGCAACGCACTTCCGGATTTCTTCGGGACTCATGTTGTCCAATAGAATCACGTCGATCGCTTCGAGGCGAACGAATTCGCGGACTTGTTCGGTCGAGTCGGCTTCAACCTCGATCAACAACTGCGGATGTTTGCGTCGGATTTCTTGAATTGCTGCGGGAAGATCAGGATGAGCGAGCAGATGGTTATCCTTCACCATCACGGCGTCAAACAGACCCATGCGATGGTTCCGGGCGCCGCCGGCTTTCACTGCCCCTTTTTCCAAGGCGTGTAGTTCAGGCGTGGTCTTGCGAGTCTCCAGGATCTCGGCTCCAGTTCCGGCAACGGCATCGACGAACTTCCTGGTGACGGTTGCCACTCCGGACAGGCGTTAGATAAAGTTAAGCGCAACGCGTTCCCCAGTCAGAATTGAGCGCGTTCGTCCCGCGATTTCGAGCACTGTGTCACCCCGGCGGACTGAATCGCCGTCCTGTCTTCTGACTGTGATCACGATTTGAGGATCGACCTGACGGTAAACGGCTCGGGCGGCCTCAGTACCAGCTAAGACGGCGTCTTCTTTGGCGAATATCCGAGCTCGAGATTGGTGATCCGCCGGAACCAGGAATGCGGAGGTCATATCTCCGCAGCCAATGTCTTCAGCAAGGGCGTTTTGAATAGGGTCAACCGGAATGTCACCCGGTAAGGGTAAACCGTCGAACGAGATCCTCAACGAAGGTGAGAAGTGATTGGTCTGCGTTGTCGGTCCGGCGGCTGCCTGGCGGCTGCCGGAGCGCGAACGGCCATGTCGGCGTTTCCAACGGAATGGCTAATCAGATATAAGAACGTAGGAATATTTTGTTTGGAGTTAAGAAATGGGAAGCATCGACTAGTTGCCGCTCGGGAAGTCCCAATTATGAAAGTGCTGGCTCAAATTGCGAGACGGCAGCCGATCCATCGGATTCGTTACCGTTGCCACAAATAATATTGACTTGATTCTTTGTTGTAATCAAAATGTAATCCTTACGCAGGGAACCCTTCTGGGGCGAACGTCGCCGAAACTCACCTGCAACAGCAGGTAAACCTATGAATCAGTCAACTAACCCTGAAAAGAGCAAAGGAAAGCCTTGGGAAACCCCGACCTTGCGGGAAATCCCAATCTCATTCGAGGCGACGTCCTACGCCTTGGCAGATCATGACCCGGTGTATCGTTAGTTATCGTTTGATCGGTTAGCCACAGCTCGGAGCTATGGCTGGTTTTCTAACCAGCGGTACGGGACGGAAAGACTCCGGTTGCTAAATGGTCGTGCGTTTGCTGGGTTCTGCTGCAGGAGGAGGAATTCCCCAATGGAACTGTGGTTGTCGCCAATGTATTGGTGCACGGGGCGGAGCCATCGAAGCCCGAACCCAATGTAGCGTTGCTGTGAGCGCCAATGGCGAACGTTGGGTTCTGATTAACGCTTCGCCCGACATCCGATCTCAGCTTCTTTGCCTTCCGACCCAACCATGCCCCGGTAGACGCGAAACGCCGGTTGGAGCAGTACTGCTGACGGATGCTGATTTGGACCACGTACTCGGTCTCTTTCTCTTGCGTGAGAGCAATGCGGAACTACCGGTTTATGCATCGAAAGCGACAAAGAAAGCGGTGGAGGAGGGTCTTCGTCTAAGTGCAGTCTTAGGCGAATACTGTGGCATTCGGTGGCACGAGGTACCGATAGCTTTCGCTCCGCTCGACTGCGACGGCGGCTTTGGTTTGGAGTACAAAGCGGTTGAGATTCAAGGCCTAAGTCCAAAGTACCGGGGAAGGGAAGAAGGCTGCCACCGTATTGCGTACATTTTTCGTGAGCTAAATGCGACTAAATCGGTTCTTATTGCTCCGGGAGTTGCGTCCCTCGAACCACAGCTTCTAACGGCGTTAGCGGACGCCGATACGGTTTTGTTTGACGGTACTTTATGGTCAAGTGACGATTTCCAGCAATCCGGCGTTGCTGCTCCTTGGACGGGCGAACTTCTGCGAAGTCATTTGCCGATCTCCACAGGTAGTCTGCAAACGCTCGCTGCCATTCCGGCAAAGCAAAAAATCTATCTACACATCAATAACACCAATCCGATTCTATGGTATGACGGCCCGGAGCGGAAACAGCTGGAGAGACTTGGGATTCAGGTGGCACTGGATGGAATGGAGTTTGAACTGTGAAACCGGAGCTCTGGAGTAGAGAAGAGTTTCTCGAACGCCTGCGAAATGTGGGAACCCAAGCCTACCACCACCTCCATCCTTTTCAGGTGCGGATGAACGAAGGAACCTTGGATCGAGATTCGATAAAGCTTTGGGTAGCTAACCGTTTCTGCTACCAGCGATGTCTTCCGATGAAAGACGCCGCGATCTTGTCGAACTGTCCACTTCGAGAGGTGAGACGTAAATGGATTAAGCGGCTCGTTGACCATGATGGCTACGACGGGCAAGAGGGTGGAATCGAGAAGTGGATTCGCCTGGGAATCGCCTGCGGCATCACGCGCGAAGCGATCCTGGACGAGCGCCATGTCAGAAGGGGTGTGCGTTTCGCGGTCGATTCCTATGTGAATTTTGCGAGAACGAAACCCTGGCCGATTGCTGTCGCTTCCTCCCTGACGGAGCTCTTCGCGCCGGAACTCATGGCGAAGCGACTCGACGCATTTAGCAAATACTACACCTGGATCGAATCCGATGGCCTCGACTATTTCCGAGCCAGGCTCGTTCAGGCGCGAGAGGATTCAGACTTCGCCCTGAGCGCTACTTTGCAATACTGCGACGACCGGCGTATGCAGGAGGCTGCCGTGGACGCGCTCCGGTTTAAATGCGACGTATTGTGGTCAATGCTTGACGCGCTGTGATGCCTGATCTGAGCAATAGTTCTAGGCGATCTTTTAGCCGACCCTGTCTCGCAAAAAGCGCTCGGTTGCAGATCGATCCAGTTAGCGGGAAACCGGTTTTGCTGTGTCAGGAAGCAGTGATACAAATCAACAGAACCGGGTACGAAATCTTGCTGCAGTGTGATGGGACCCGACGGGTAACCGACATCGTCGAAGAGTTAGAAACCAGATATTCACTCGCGAAAACGACGTTATTTCGAGAGGTATCCGAATATCTCGAACAGATCGATCAGAGAGGGCTCTTGCAATGGAGCTAGCCCATCGTCCTTATGGTCTCCTGGCAGAGCTTACTTATCGTTGCGCGCTGCATTGTCCTTACTGCTCGAATCCGGCGAAGGGCGAAAAACAGTCAGAACTGGACACACTAGAATGGAGGAAGACGCTTCACGACGCGGCAGAGTTGGGTGTACTACAGGTAGGCTTCTCAGGTGGTGAGCCGTTACAGCGAAGAGATCTTGAGCAACTGATACAGGCCGCCCGCGCCGTCGGATTGTATACGAACCTCATAACCAGTGGCGTCAATCTGACGGAAGAGCGCGCCGCTCGACTTCTGCAATCCGGGCTAGATAACGTTCAAGTTAGTTTCCAAGCTGCGGAACCCGGTCTAGCAGACCGGATTGCTGGCGTACCGAATGCTCACCAGCGAAAATTACGCGCTGCTGAGATGGTTAATCGTGTTGGGCTAGCGCTGAGCCTGAATGTAGTGTTGCATCGTTTTAACATCGACAGTCTGCGCGAGATTATTGCGCTCGCGGAGAGCCTAGGTGCAACGCGCCTAGAACTTGCGAACACCCAGTACTACGGATGGGCATATCGAAACCGCTCGCTCCTGATTCCAACCCGCGCGCAGGTCGAAAAGGCAGCGCACATAGCCTCTGATGCTCGCCAGCGCCTTGCGGGCAGGATGAAGGTTTTGTATGTTGCGTCCGACTATTTCGTAGCTCGCCCTAAACCTTGTATGAATGGTTGGGGTCACCGATATCTCACGGTCAATCCCAGTGGATTCGTACTGCCGTGTCCAACTGCCTGGGAAATTCCTGGGCTTCGGTTTGAAACCGTCCGTGAGAGACCGCTGGCCTGGATCTGGACAAAGTCCGAAAGCTTCAACCGGTTTCGAGGAACGGAATGGATGCCGGAGCCATGCCGCTCCTGCCCACAAAAGGAAATCGACTTCGGAGGATGCCGCTGTCAAGCCGCGTTGTTGACTGGTGATCCCGCCAATACGGATCCAGCGTGCGAGTTCTCACCACATCATCGCGTTGTCCGGGAAGCCGCCGATGGGCGGGTAGGTCAGTTTGCGATTGACAGCTGCAGTTATCGACAGAATCCTTAACTCTGGATACACAGGTCGGCCTTTTGTATTTAGCCGCACTACAAGTTAGTAGGTAAAAATACCTACAGTTAATTATTAACAAGGCAACCGCATTCAAGTTTGCCGCCGCTGTCGCGCTCATCCTCAAAATGCGCCGGTATGTAGGTAAAATTACCTGTCACTTTATTGACCGCCGCAACTAAAGGTCTTTACCTTAGGCCGGGTCCCTTATAGAGAGGTACGAGAAAGTCGCAAGGAATTTCCCTTGCCGGCTAACTGGTGCTTCCAATGAAAGTATTTGTTCGGCTGACGAGCTCCTTGCTCGCCTTTTTTTCCGTCCTGGCAAACGCCCCCGCCTCGGACGTCCTGACTTATCGTAACGATAATGCCCGGTCAGGACTTTTCCCGACCGAGACCGCGTTAACTCCTGCAAACGTGAAAGGACTCAAACTTCTGTTCCAAAAAAAGGTTGACGGGGCGGTTTACGCGCAGCCGCTTTGCGTCT
>WNFI01017928.1_pt1 | contig 29196 bp, 21 predicted proteins | sample 5400471 | NCBI WGS metagenome assembly WNFI01 (sample SAMN13153348, study PRJNA577476) | soil metagenome | isolation source: 100 cm saprolite on Douglas fir-dominated hillslope | place: USA:California | collected 2013-09-17
CGGATTGCCCGTGAGAAAGTAGGTCATCGCCAGGGCCCCATAAGACAAACGCCCGATCTCCCACGAGATCGGGCGTTTGCGTTTGCGCGGCTCGATCAGGCGAGACTCTTCTTGAAGAAAGCGACGGTGCGCTCCCACGCGAGCTTGGCCGCGCCCTCGTTGTAGCGCGGCGTCGAGTTGTTGTGAAAGCCGTGCTGCGTGCCGGGATACTGGTGCATCTCGTAACGGACGCCGGCCGCCTTCAATGCCGCCTCGTACGCCGGCCACATCGCGTTGATCGCGGCGTCGTTCTCGGCATAGTGGAGGAGAAGCGCCGCCTTGATGTTCGGCACTCCGGCGGTTTCCGCCGCGGCGCCGTAGAACGGCGCGCCCGCCTGCAGATCGGATCCCAGCGCGACCGCCAGGAAATTCGTGGTGCCGCCACCCCAGCAGAATCCGGTCACGCCGAGCTTGCCGCTCGAGGATTTGTGCGCCTTCAGGAAGCGCGCGCTGTTAAGCATGTCGGTGCGCAGCTTGCCCTGGTCGAGGCCGCCCTGCAGCGTGCGCCCGTCGTCGTCATTGCCCGGATAGCCGCCGGCGGGGAACAGGCCGTCGGGCGCGAGCGCCAGGAAGCCTTCCACCGCGGCGCGGCGCGCCACGTCTTCGATGTACGGATTCAGGCCGCGGTTTTCGTGGATCACCAGCACCGAAGGAAACGGGCCCTGGCCGGCGGGCGTGGCGAGATAGCCGCGCATCGTGCCCGAGTTGCCGCCGGGGGAAGGGTAAGTCACGTACTGCGCCTTCATGCGTTGATCGGTGAACGAGATCGTCTGCGCCTGCGCGTAGCGCGGCAGCAGCGCCTGCGCCATGGCGAGCCCCGAGACTCCGGCAACGGTGAGCGCGCTGGCGCGCCGCAGAAATTCGCGCCGGTCGATGCGCCCGTGGCAATACTCGTCATACAGGTCGAAGACGCGCCGGTCGATTTCGATCTGCGTGATGCCCTGGCTCAGTGCGGCGGGTGTCTCGAACATTGAAGGGCCCTCCTTGGTTATCAACAGTGTACCTAGCGCGACAATCAAGATTTCCCACGGTCAGGCACGACAAGCCGACTTGACACGTGCTCCGAAGTGCTCCAATATCGAATGGAAAGTAAACTTGTCATGGGCGCCGGCATCAGAAATCGAGTCAAGGACCTTCGCATCGATCGTGGCTGGACGCAGCAGCAGCTCGCGGAGGCCGTGGGCGTCTCGCGCCAGAGCATCAACTCGATCGAACGCAACCGCTACGTTCCGAGCCTCACCCTGGCGCTGGTCTTCTCGCGCGTCTTCGGCTGCCCCACCGACAGGATTTTCACGCTGGAGAACGAACCATGAGCATCCTCGACCGGCTTGTCGACGAGCGCTTCCTCACGCATCGCCGGCGCTCCACGAGCATCGCCGGGATGACCGGCGGCGGCCTTGCCATCTGCCTCTTCGCCTACCGTTACTACGTCGATCATCTGCTGAGCTGGGATCTTCTCGCGGTTGGCGTCACGTTTGTGGCGGTGAAGTTGGTACTCATGATCTGGTACTTGTTGAACGACTAGAATGGAGAACGAGAATGAACTTTCCGAATCGAACCAAAGACCCCGACACCGTGATCCGGATCGGACTCGCGGGAATTGAATCGCCGCCGGCGCTCGAAGCATTGAGCAAGACACTCTCGATCGAGTCGGTCCCGGGACACCCTGATTTCCGAGCGTTGCGCGACGTCGCAGGGATCCGCGTGGACTTGCGCTACGCGAGCCCCGACAACTTCGTTGGCGATGACATGTATTCGCCCCACGACTGCGCCTGGCTGCATCGCGACGCGGCCGAGTCGCTGCGAAAGGCGGCGGCCATCCTCGCGCCGCGGCGCGCAGACATCACGCTTCTGGTCCTCGACGCCCTGCGCCCGCAGCGCGTGCAGGAGCGCATGTGGGCGGCCCTCGAGGGCACTCCTCTCACCCAATACCTCGCCGATCCGGTGCGCGGCTCGATCCACTCCTTCGGCATGGCGGTGGATGTCACGCTCATCGCCGCGTCGGGACGCGAGCTCGACATGGGAACGGGCTTCGACGACCTCACGGAACGATCGCACCCCGCGCTCGAGGAAGGCTTCCTCATCCGCGGCGAGCTCGCGCAGGAGCACGTCGACAATCGCCGGCTCCTGCGCGAAGTCATGAACGAGGCGGGATGGCACGGCATCAATAGCGAATGGTGGCACTTCGACGGCGGCGACCGCCAGCGGATCAGGGCGGAGTACCTGCGCGTCCTCTAGCGGCCGCCACCCAATCGACGAGCGCATCGAGGATCGGCCGCGCGACCTGCTTCTTCGCCAGCGGGTGATTGACGATCGCCACCACGATATAGGTCTCGCTCGCGTCGTCCTTCACATAGCCCGCGACAGCGCTCGCGTCGCGCAGCGTTCCCGTCTTGATGCGGCTGCGCTCCGCGGCCGAGCTGTCGCGCAGGCGCTTGCGCATCCCGCCATCCACCGCCACGATCGGCAGGCTCGCCAGGAACTCGGGCGCCCATTCGCTCGCCGCCGCGGCCTTGAGCACCGCCGCGAGCTGCGCGGGCCGAATGCGCTCCTTCCTCGAAAGCCCCGAGCCGTTCTCGAGCACCAGGCCCTCGGCGTCGATTTCCTTGCGCGCGAACCAGGCGCGCACCTCGCGCTCGGCGCGCTGCGCGGTCGGCATGCCGGGCTCTAGCGCGGAATTCGCACCGATCGCCAGGTAGATCACGCGCGCGATCGGGTTGTCCGAGCGCTTGTTGATGTCGCGCGTGACTTCGCCCAGCGGCCGCGAGCGATGCTCGGCGAGGACGCGGGTCTCGGCCGGCGACTCGCCCTCGCGCGTGCGGCCGCGAAACGTTCCGCCAAGGCGCTTCCATGTCGCTCGGAACAAGCGATCGGCGAACGCCAGGCGCTCGACCACGTTGATCGCGGTGGATGCGATGCACCGCCGGGGAAACTCGCCCTGCAGCCGGATCGCGATCGCACCGTCGCGCCGCGCCCTCACCTCCGGGATTACCCAGCCGTCCTCCCAATCGTCGCAGTCGCGATCGACGAGCTTGAAGTCGGACACGACCGTCACATCCTCGAGCGGCGGGGCCGTCGCGATGCGCACTTCGCGCTCGTCGGAGACCAGGTCGAGCTGGATGAGGTTGGTGTTGATGAGGAGCGCATCGGGAATGACGTTGTAGCGGAACTCCGGCGCCTCGTCGAAGGGCGCGGCGCCCACGTCGGTGCGCGCGGGGTCGAAGAGCGTGCGATCGAGCACGAAGTCTCCGCGCAGCTCCCGGATGCCCTGCAGGCGAAGCAGCTGCAGCATGTGCTCGAACGCTCTCCAGTCGAGGTCGACGTCGGCGCCGCCGCGAAGGAAGAGGTCGCTCCGGAGCACGCCGTCGGCGACCTCGCCTTGCGTGCGCAGCTCGGTCCATCCCCGGAACGCGGGTCCGAGCGTCTCCAGCGCGACCAGCGACGTCACCAATTTCACGGTGGAAGCGGGCTGCATGCTGCGTTCGGCGCCGTGCGAGACGACGGTCTTGCCGTCTGACAGCCGCTGCACCACCACGCCAATGGCGTCGTCGGGGAGTCCGGCGGAGCGCAGGCGTGCGAGCACCGGTTGCGGAAGCTCGGCGAAAGCAGGAAGCGCACCAGCGGCGAGGCAAAGTACGCAAATCAGGACACGGAAGTGCATTTGGGCTTGGAGGCGACGACGGCCGAATATTAGGAATTTGTAATATTGCCGGACATTCATGCAGAATCGCCGGACAACGGGCATGGAGGCATGCCCGGGAAGAAAAACCCACCAAAGAGGGAGACCCCACGTGAAACCTGCCAAGCTAGCCCAGGCACTGTCGCTCATCTTCGTCGCCGGCGCCGCATGGGCGCAGCAAGACGTCCAGAAGGGCGAGCGCATCGAGATCACGGGAAGCAGCATCAAGCGCGTTCAGGACGAAGGCGCGTTGCCGATGCAGATCATCACGCGCAAGGACATCGAGCGCCGCGGCATTACCAGCGCCGAGGAATTGGTGATGCTGATCTCGGCCAACGGCACCGGCGCGGACAACCTGTCTTCCAACGTCGGCATCCAGCTCGGCACGACCGACCGCAACAACAACGGCAACTCGAGCGCGAACCTGCGCGGCCTCGGAGCCTCGAGCACTCTCGTGCTGCTGAACGGCAGGCGCATCTCCACGCACGGCGCCAAGGGCAACGCGGTCGACCTGAACTCGATTCCGCTCGCGGCGGTGGAACGCGTCGAGGTCCTCAAGGACGGCGCCTCCGCCATCTACGGCACCGACGCCATCGGCGGCGTCATCAACTTCATCCTGCGGCGCGACTTCAAGGGCGTCGAAATCTCCGCCTCCACCGACATCACCGAGGAAGGCGGCGGCAACATCCATCGCGGTTCCCTCCTGGCGGGTTGGGGCGATCTGTCCGTCAACCGATACAACGTGATGGCGATGATCACCTACGACAAGCAGGAGATCCTCGATCGCCACTCGCGCTCGTTCTCGAACGGCTACCAGCCCGACCGCGGGCTCTCGCCGGACACCACGGGAACGCAATTCGCGACCCAGACAGGCGCCGCCGGCACCGCCATGGGTGCGTCATTCCGCACGCCCACCACCGGAACTCAGACGTTCAACCGCGCGAACCTGCTGAGCTTCCAGAACAACTGCGAGTCGTTCCCCGACCAGACGCAGTACCAGTCGGTCCTGTGGGGCAATCTGGGCTTCCGCTTCGGCTGTGCCTACGACTACGGCGGCGCCGAAGTTCTCATCCAGCCGGTCGAGCGCACCCAGTTCCTCGGGCGCGGCACGGTGCAGCTGAGCAACGACCACACGGCCTTCGTCGAGTTGGTCGCCTCCCGCACCGACGCCACGAAGAAATTCGAGGAGTACCAGATCACCACGACCGGAAGCTTCAGCGGAATGCGGTATCCGGTCGGGGGCCCGTACTACCAGGATCTCTCCGCGTTCATTCCGACATTCAACCGCACCCTGCCGATCGCCTATCGCTGGCGTTGCGTGGATTGCGGACAGCGCACCATCGAAACGGTAACCGATGCCTATCGCTTCCTCGTGGGCCTGGAAGGCATCCTCCTGGGACATTGGGATTACAAGCTCGGCTTGTCCAGATCCGGCAGCAAGGCGGACTCCACGCTGCAGAACGGCTACATGTTCACTCCGGCCCTCACCACGGCGCTCGCGAGCGGGCTGGTGAACCCATGGCTGCTTCCCGGCCAGTCGCAAACGGCCCAGGGACAAGCGCTGCTCGATGCGGCGCGCGCGAATGGCACCAACCTCTTCGCCGGCGAAGCCGGCCTCACGCAGTTCGACGGCTCGGTTTCCGGAGACCTGTGGAAACTCCCCGGAGGGCCGATGGCCATGGCGGTGGGATTCGACTATCGCCGTGAGAGCTACAAGTTCTCCGACGGATCGACGAGTACGCAGCCCATTTTCCAGGCCCCGTTCGACGCGGACTTCCCGAGGGTGTCGCGAACCATCAAGGCGGTGTACGGCGAGGTGGCTTTGCCCCTCCTGAAGGGCTTCGAGACCACGCTCGCGGTGCGCCATGACGAGTACAGCGACTTCGGCGGAACGACGAACCCGAAAATCTCGATGAAGTGGCACCCGATCGAGCCGATTCTCTTCCGCGGCTCGTACAACGAGGGCTTCCGCGCTCCGAGCTTCTTCCAGCTCTACGGCGCCGAGGGGGATGCGCCCGTTCCGGGAAACATTGCCGACCCGGTGCTGTGCCCGAACGGCAATGTGGCGGGCGCCGACCTTTCGGTTTGCGCGATCCGGCCGCTTGCGCGACAAGGCGGCAACCGCAATCTCCAGCCCGAGACCTCGAAACAATGGAGCGTCGGATTCGTGGTGCAACCCTTGCCCTGGATCACCGGCACCGTCGACCTCTGGCAGATCAAGCGCAAGGACCGCATCTACGAGTTGACGCCGCAGCAGGTCATCGCCAACTTCACGACGTTCCCGGATAACCTCGTGCGCGGCACGGATGGGCGCCTCGACGGTCCCGGCGGCTACATCCGCGCGGGCTTCGTGAACGCCGAAGGCGACATCACGCGCGGCGTGGATGCGAGCATGCGCCTCAACGGTACCCTGGGCCCCGGCCGCTGGGTCGCGAGCCTCGATGGCACCTACATCGACAGCTTCCGTTCTCGCGTCTTTGCCACCGACCCTTACACGGAGTTCGCGGGCCAGTGGAGCTCGCGCGACATCTACCCGCGGTGGAAGCACCAGGCGCAGGTCTCGTACGAGACCGGGCCGTGGGCCGTCTCGCTGTTCCAGAGCTATACGTCCGGGTACAAGGACCAGGTGCCCTCGGGCGTCGTTCCGCCGGGTTTCAATCCCAACGTGGACAGCTATATCATTTACCACGTGACCGCGTCGTACACGGGGTTCAAGAACCTGACGCTGACACTGGGCGTGAAGAACATCTTCAACGAAGATCCTCCGTTCACGGCGCACAACCTCGACTTCGCGTCGGGGCGCGGCCGGAGTCGCGATCTCCGGCTTCGCCCTCGCGCAAGCCGGGCATTCGTCGCGGCGTCTCGTAAGACCGCCGCGCGTTCGGGACGGCGACCTCGTGGGGCTCGTAGCGCCGGGCGGCGCCATGGGCGACGACGAGATCGAGCGCGCCGTCCGCAACATCGAATCGATGGGGTTGCGCGTGAAGACGGGCACGAGCATCCGCCTCAAGCGCGGCAATTACGCCGGCACGCCGTACCAGCAGGTGGCGGACCTCCACGCGATGTTCCGCGATCCGGAAGTGAAGGCCGTGTGGTCCGGGCGCGGTGGATCGGGCTGCTCGCTGCTCCTGCCGTTGCTCGATTACCGAATGATCCGCGTCCATGCCAAGGTATTCGTCGGCCTCTCCGACGCGACGGCGCTTCACCTCGCATTGCAGCGCCATGCGGAGCTCGTGACATTCCATGGCCCCGCGGGCATTTCCACTTTCTCGCCCTATTCGGTCGCGCACCTGCGCTCGGCGTTCATGGAGCCGCGTCCCACTTACGCGATCGTGGGCGCCGAGGAGAACCGCCGGCTCGCCGAGACCGATCCGCTCTACGCCGAGCGCACGATTCGCCCCGGCGTGGCGACCGGACCGCTCGTAGGCGGCAACCTCTCCGTGCTCACAGCGCTCGTGGGCACGCGCTACGCGGCGCGGTTGGGCGGCGCCATCGCGTTCCTCGAGGACATCAACGAGGCGCCCTATCGGGTGAATCGCATGCTCACGCAGCTGGTGCAGAGCGGCGAGCTCGCGCGAGCCGCGGGCGTGATGTTCGGCGTCTGCCGCAAGTGCGTGGCGCCTGCGGACGAAGCGTCGCTTTCGCTCGACGAGACGCTCGACGACCGTCTCGAGCCCCTCGGCGTGCCCGCGGCCTGCGGCCTCTCCTTCGGGCATATCGCCCACCAGTTCACGATTCCCATGGGTGTGCGCGCGCGCTTCGATGCGACGGCCCGCGCGCTCACGGTGCTGGAACCCGCGGTCTCCTGAGAGGTCACTCCGCCTTTCCCTGGATCGCGCGGCGGTAGATCGCGGTGAGGATGCGCTCCTCGTATCGGGGCGCCGCCGAGTACAAGCCGCGATCGGTTTCGGGATCGAAGCCGGTGCCGCCGGCGATCATGATCATGCCGTTCTTCGTGGCACGATCGAAGGCGAACACCGCGTCAAGCCCGTACGCATCGCCGTGGTGCCCGACTGCCGTGAACCCGCCGCCTTCGACGAGGCGATCGCCGAAGGCGGGACCCGAGAGGTCGAGGAAGTGCTGGTTGCCCAGGCCCCACGCGTTGAACACACCCTTGCTGTTGCCATAGCCGCTGTCGCCGTTAGCGCCGCCGTCGGTGCGCCATTGCAGCGCGAGCATCGCGTCGACCGTCTCCGGCTTCAGGATGCGCCGAGCGTCGAGAACGCCGCCATTCATCAGCATGCGCATGATGCGGCCGAGATCCGCAGCGGAGGCGCGGAAAGCGCCCTGCGGGCCGAACAACGTTCCATTGCTGCCGATGGCGTAGTCGGCGCGCGCGCGGGACACCGGCGCCTCTGCCGAGTAATCGTCCACCTGCGCAATCCACGGGCCCTGCGGATTCCATGCTTGCGTGTCGCCTGCAGAGGCCTTGCGATAGAGGGTGGCGATGTTCGCGACGCGATCCGCCGGCAGCTCCGCGGGGTTGTAGCCGCCCCTTAGCCCCATCGGATCGATGATGAGCCGCTTCATCAAGCGGTCGAAGCGCTCCCCGGTCGCCTTCTCCATGATCGTGCCGACCACACCCCAGGGAAGGTTGGCGTAGCTGAAGTACGTCCCGGGCTTCGCCTGGTCCGACCACATCGCTCCGCTGCCGTACAACGCGCCTCCGGGCGTGAGGACGTCCTTCAGGTCGCGGCCGGGCTCCAACCAGAAATATCCGGCGTCGTCGCGAAGCGAGGAAGTGTGCGTCATCAGCATGCGCAAGGTGATCGGCACATCCGGAAAATGCGGATTGCGCACGCGATAGCCGAGATAGACAGCGATGTCGGCATCGAGCGAGAGCTTGCCTTGCTCGACGAGCTTCATCGCTCCCAGGGTGGTCACGAGCTTCGAGACCGAGGCGATGCGATAAAGCGTGTCCGGGTTCGCCGGCTCGTCGCGGCCGGATGCTGGCGCGTCGATGAAGCGCCGGCCGAACTGGCGCTGATACGCGACCTCGCCGTTGCGAATCGCGACCACCGAGAGGCTCGCGAGCGGGTATTTCGCATCGCCCGCGATCGCGCCCAGCTCGGCATCGAGCGCCGCGGCGAATGGTGCGCGCGGGTTCACGAGCACGTCGAGGAGCGCGGCCGTCTCCGCATCGGGAGTTCCGTCGAAGCGAGCGGGTCGATACTTCATCTGGAAGGCGATGAGGACGTTGCGCGTGGCGAGATCCAGCTCGCCGTTGAGAGGCACGGCGAAGCCATGCTTCGCGAGATTCTGCTGGAACCACTCGACATCGGGCAAGTGGAGCTCGAATTCCGCGCGGCGGCGCGAGACCGCGGCCGCGTCGGGCCACGGGATGATCCCTTCGTCGGCGAGGCGCTTCCACGGGAATTTCGGTCCCGGATCGACCTTGCGCTGCGGGGCGATGTCGTTGTGGCCGACGATACGGTCCGGGCGAATGTCGTGCCGAGCCACGATGTCCTTCACCAGCTTCACCACGACGTCGATCTGCGCCTTCGGATACTCGTCCCACTCGCCCGAGGGCTTCAAACCCAGGTTCACGATCTCGATGCCGATCGAGGCGGCGTTCAGTTGCGTCTGGCCCTTCCACGAGCTCACGCCCGCGTGGTACGCGCGCCGGCTCTCGTCGACCAACCGATAGACCGTAGGCGGGTCGTCGCGCACCAGGTAATGGCTGCTCACCTGGTCCTGCGTGAGGGTCTTGAGCGAGGTGGGGAAATCCGTGGACGTGAAATGAATTACCACGAACTGCACGCGGCTGTCCTGGCTCGCCGACGAGTAGCCGTTGTCGATCGGCGGACCGCTCGCGCAACCTGCGAGGCAGCAGACGATCAGGAAAAGCAGGATTCTCTTTTTCATCGATGCTCTCGCCAATGGTGCCGTGGAATTCACCGCGCCTCAACCCTCGACGGCCGAGCGCGCGGCAATGCGTGCCGCGGCGTGGTGGCCCTGCGAGGCGCGCACTTCGAGCGAAACGCCCTCCGGCAGCGCGGCGCGCATCGCATCTCCGATGGAAGGATGCAGCTGCGCTGCGCGCCCCGTGAGCGCGATCGGGCGCGGACCGTGCCGCCGCGTCATTGCGAGGGCGAGGCGCGCGAGCTCGCGGCCCGCGGCGGCGAGGATGTCTCGCGCGGCTGGATCCGCGCTCGCGGTTCGGGCCACCACGAGCGCCAGGCGGCCTATCTCGCCGCGATCGCGCCCGTTGACGTATTGCCGCGTGTGAGCCCACTCGGAGCCGCCGATGAGCTCGAAGAGCGCGATCGCCATCGGCGAGTCCCGCCAGCTCCCGGGCTGCTCGTCCTCGAGCCGCCAGGCGTGCCGCAGGGCCTCGCGGCCGATCCAGAAGCCGCCGCCGCCATCGTCGAGAATCGCGCCCCGGCCCCCGGCGCGATGCAGCGCGCCGTTCGCGTCGATGAAGGCGGCCACCGAGCCGGTGCCGGCGTAGACGACATAGCCTTCGCCAGGAACGAAAGCGTCGAGGTAGGCGATCTCGATATCGCTGCCCACCGTCACCGCGGCGCGCGCGAGAGATAGTGGGGCGGCCACCAACCCGCGCAAGGCCTCGATGTTCTCGCCGAATCCGGTGAGCCCCGCGTGCACGCGCGCGGGCCGGCCGTGGGCAAGCACGCCCGCCGCCAGCTCGGCAAGGGTCTCGCGCACGTGCCGCTCTTCGCGCACCTGCAGCGCGCTCATGCCGCGCACTTCTCCTTCGCCGACGATCTCCCCGGGCGCGGTCGCAAGCGCCCAACGCGTGCGCGTGCCGCCCGCGTCGATGCCGAGCCCGAGAAGGTCGGTCACTGGCTCCCCTCGATGCGTACCATCACGCGCGGACTCTCCAGTCCCGCGCGGCTCACCGCCGAGACCACCAGCGCATCGACGGGTTTTCCCGCGATGCGCGCCGCGCCCGCGGCGAGCGGCGCCACCGAGAACGTCCATTGTTCGCCGCGGCGCGCCCACATGGCGAGGAGCCAGGCTGCTTCGGGATGCGGTGCGACTTCGATCATGACCGCATCGGGATCATCCCGGGGGCTTCGCGCGCGCACTTCCGGAGCAGCGGGCGCGTCACCCGGGAGCCATGGAAAGGCGGGCACGAGTGCCGGGGTAGCGTATGCGGCCTTCAGGCGATCGGCAATGCCCTGGCGGTTTTCCATCAGTGCGATCATGCTGAAGTGGATGTGCCCTTCGGTGCGCCGCTCCTGCGTGAGGGACACCTGGTCGATGATCTCCGCCGTGCTCCAGGATTGCGGCGTGTCGTTGATGCGGCTGGTGAAGAGTCCCGGCCAGATCTGCCGCCCCGCGCTGTTCGCGCCTTGCCAGTAGTCGAGCAGCACGCCGAAGGCTTGCGCCGGCGTACCGATCGGCCAGTACAGCTGCGGCGCCAGGTAATCGAGCCAGCCACGCGCCAGCCACAGCTCGACGTCCGCGTAGATCTTGTCGTACTGGCTGAATCCCGAGATGCCGGGCGGGCGGCGATCGGGCCTCCCCACGCCGAACGGGCTCACGCCGAAGCGCAGGCCCGGCTTCTCGCGGTGCACCGCGGCATGGATGCGCGCGATGAGATCGTCCACGTTGCGGCGTCGCCACGCTTCGCGCGCGAGGCTTCCTCCGGAGAGCAGGTATTCGCGCCACGAAGAATCGTCAGGAAAGTCGAGGTCGACCGCCGCGTCGGGAGATGCGACCGGATGGGGATAGAAATAATCGTCGATGTGCACGCCGTCGATGTCGTAGCGGCGCACGACGTCGACGATCACGTCGAGCGTGCGCTGCGAGGCCTGCGCTTCGCCCGGGTCGAGCCAGAGAAGATCGCCGTACGACTTGACCAGGTGCGGCGCCGTGTTCGCGATGTGTCCGGGCGCCAGCGGCGATCGCGCGGATGGGTGGCGCGCGCGGTACGGATTGAACCACGCGTGCAGCTCGATGCCGCGCCGATGAGCTTCCGCGATCCACGCGGCGAGCGGATCGTACCAGGGGTCGGGCGCGGTGCCCTGCTCGCCGGTGAGGTATTCCGACCACGGCTCGAGCGCGCTCGCGTAGAGCGCGTCGGCTGCGGGGCGCACCTGCACGATGAGCGCGTTCAAGCCCAGCCACTGCGCGCGCTCCACGATCCGAACCATCTCCTCCCGCTGCGCCGCGGGAGGCAGGCCGGCGCGGCTCGGCCAGTCGATGTTGGCGACCGATGCGACCCAAGCGGCGCGGAACTCCCGCGGCGCCGCAGGCGGCGCGGGAGTCAGGCGCGGGCCGACGCAGCCCGCGAGCGCGGCGAGCGCGAGAAGGGCGAGGAGGGCGCGCCTCACGCCTTCACGAACCATCGCTTCTTCCACATCGCCCATGCCACGGCGAACATCACGAGATCGAAGGCGATCGCGAAGAGGAGCGAGGCGTTCTCCGGCGCGATCGGCAGGGGCTGCAACGGCGCGTAAAGCCAGGCCTTGAGCGTAAGCGATGCGCCGGCCTCGCCGCCCATGCGAATGATCCCGAGCAGCCGCGCCACCAATCCCGACAGCGCGAAAAGGAAAAGCGCGTTCATGCCGTAGATGGTGAGCGGAAGCAGGATTCGCCGCGCGTTCGTGCGCGACGCGGTCGAGGGCGCGGCATCCATCGCCGCGTGGAACGCCGAGAAGACGACGAGCGACCAGCCCGTCATGAACACGCAGTAGGACGGCGTCCACAAGTTCTTGTTGATCGGCATGAGGAGCGTGTCCAGCGCGAGGCCGGCAAGGAGCGCGGCGATTCCCGCGGCGAACATGGCGGCCGTGGTGGAAAGCCCGGCGCGCGCAGCGAGCAGCCATCGGCCGGTGAGCACGCCGAAGAGCAGGCTGCACGCCGCCGGTAGGGTGCTCACGAGCCCCTCGGGATCCCAGGTGCGCGATTGCGACCACAGATGCCCGCCGAGAAGCTGGCGATCCACCCAAGCGCCGAAGTCGCGTCCCGGCTCGAGCGCTCCGGCGGCCACGATGCCGTCGGGCCCGGGGACCGGCACGAAGAGCATCGGGATGGTGTAGGCGGCGAGCAGCACCGCGATCCACAAGCCGATCGCCGTCGAAGGTGCGTAGACCGCGAGCGGCGCGGCGAGGAGCACGCAAAGCGCGATCCGCTGCAGCACGCCGGGAATGCGCACGGCGGAGAAATCGAACGCGGGGAAGAGATTCAGCGCGAGCCCGACGAGAAAGATTACCGCCGCGCGGCGCGCGAGATCTTTCAGCTGTTTTGGCGGGGCGGACCAGCATCATGCTGGCGATGGCGAGGCCGCGAAAGGCATCGAGGGAGGCGAGGCGTTGCATGTCAGCCAGGGTTGCCAGCCCGCCGCTTGCCGAACGCGGGATCGATGGGGACCAACGCTGCCACGATGAAGGAGGGAATGGTTGCGAGACACACCCAGGCGAAGAAGTTCGCGTAGCCGAGCTGCTCCTGGATCCAGCCGCTCGCCATGCCGGGAAGCATCATACCGAGAGCCATGAATCCGGTGCAGATGGCGTAGTGCGCCGTCCGGGTGCGGCCGTCGGCCACCATCACCATGAAGAGGAGAAAGGCGGAGAAGCCGAAGCCATACCCGAACTGTTCGATCGCCAGCCCCGCGCAGATCGTGACGATGCTCGCGGGCTGCGCGAACGCGAGGTACACGAAGGTGAGGTTCGGCACGTGCATCGCGACCACCATGGGCCAGAGCCAGCGGCGCAATCCGTCGCGGGCGATGACGACTCCGCCCAGGATTCCGCCTGCCGTAAGTGCGATGACGCCGATCGTCCCGTAGACGATCCCCACCTCTTCGGTGGAAAGCCCCAGGCCCCCCGCGGCGCGCGGATCGAGCAGGAATGGCTGGATGAGCTTCAGCGCCTGCGCCTCGGCGAAGCGGAACAGCAGCAGGAAGGCGAGGATCGGGACGATGCCTTTCTTGCGGAAGAAGGACGCGAAGCTCGACACGAATCCACGCGCCAGCGTGTCGTGCTCGACCGCGTGGTCGATCGCGGGTGCCGGCAGCGCGAAGCGGTGCCACCCGCAGAGAACCAGGAACAACGTTCCCGCGACGGCGAACACGATCGACCACGCCAGCGCCACGTTTCCCGTGAAATCGCCGAGGGTGCCCGCGAGGTAGACGAGGCCGCCCTGGCTCGTGACCATTCCCACGCGGAAGAAGGCGCTCCTCACGCCGACGAAGGCCGCCTGCTGGTGCTGCTCGAGCGCCAGCATGTAGAAGCCGTCGGCGGCGATGTCGTGCGTCGCCGAGGCGAAGGCGAGCAACCACAGGACCGCGAGCGACATCTGGAAGAAGTGCGGCATCGGCAGCGTGAGCGCGACTGACGCCAGCGCGGCACCGATCGCAAGCTGCATCGCGAGTATCCAGAGGCGCTTGGTCGCGAACATGTCTATGAGCGGCGACCAGATCGGCTTCACGACCCACGGCAGGTAGAGCCAGCTCGTGTACAGCGCGATGTCGGTGTTGGAGATGCCGAGCGTCTTGTACATGACGACCGAGACGGTCATCACGACGACGAAGGGGACCGCCTGGGCGAAGTAGAGGGTGGGAATCCAGCGCCAGGGGCTCATGGACCGCTACAATACCGCGCATGAGAACTCTACTGTTTTGCCTCGCGCTTTGCCTGTCCTTCGCGGCGCCGGCGAAGAATTTCCGCTGGTCGTCGCAGGGCGACGTGGTGACGCAGGACCCCCATGGCCAGGACGAGACGTTCACCAAATCGATCAACGCCATGATCTACGAGCGGCTCATCATGCCCGGCAAGGACATGTCGCCGACTCCCTGGCTCGCGACCTCGTGGAAAACCATCTCGCCCACGCAGCGCGTGTTCCAGCTGCGCAAGGAGGTGAAGTTCCAGGACGGCACGCCGATGACCGCCGACGATGTGGTGTTCTCGTTCGAGCGCGCCGCCAGGTCGAAGCAGTTCAGGACCTACACTTCCCAGGCGGGAACCGCGCGCAGGATCGACGACTACACGGTCGAGTTCACGACGGCCGCTCCCAATCCCATCGCCACCATCGCGATCGGCGAGATCCCGATCATGAGCAAGGCGTGGGCGCAGAAGAACAACGCTGCCGAGCCGCAGGATTTCTCGACGAAGGAAGCGACCTACGCCTCGCGCAATGCGATGGGCACGGGGCCCTTCCGCCTCGTCTCCTACGAGCCGGGCGTGAAGACCGTGCTCGCGAAGAATGCCGACTGGTGGGGCATCAAGGACGCTCGCTACGAGAGCAACATCGACACCATCGAGTACCGGCCGATCGCCAACGCGGCCACGCGGATGGCCGCGCTGCAGTCGGGCGAGATCGACTTCGTGCTCGACCCGCCGGTGCAGGACATCGCCAAGGTGAAGGAGGACCGCGCCTTGCGTGTCTGGGAAGGCGACGAGACCCGCATCATCACGATCACGCTCGACCAGGCGCGCGACGAGCTGCTGTTCTCGGACGTGAAGGGCAAGAACCCGTTCAAGGATCGGCGCGTGCGGCTGGCGCTCTACCAGGCGATCGACATCGACGCGATCAAGACGCAGGTGATGCGCGGGCTCGCCACGCCCACGGCGATTCCGTTCCCCAATCCCAAGGGCGAGGGCATTCCTGCGGCGCTCGAAAAGCGTCCCGCGTTCGATCCCGCCGCCTCGCGCAAGCTCCTCGCCGAAGCGGGCTATCCCAACGGCTTCGGCTTCACGCTGCACTGCCCGAACGACCGCTACGTGAACGACGAGAAGATCTGCACCGCGCTTGCCGCCATGTGGGCGCGCGTCGGGCTCAACGTCAAGGTCGAGGCGATGCCGAAGGCGCAGTATTTCCAGCGCACGCCGAAGAAGGAGTTCAGCGCGTGCATGCAGGGCTGGGGCGACAACAACCGCGACGCCATGTTCACCCTGAAGCCGCTCTATCACGGCTTGAACGAGAAAGGCGCGGGTGACACCAACTACGGCAATTTCCACAACGCCGAGCTGGACGACCTCATCGACCGCGCCGAGGTCGAGATGGACGCGGCCAGGCGCCAGGCGCTGATCAACCAGGCGGTGGAAGTGCTGCAGCGGGAGGTCCTCGTGATTCCCCTGCATCGCCAGGTGATTCCGTGGGTGACGCGGTCCAACGTGAGCCTGGTGCACCGATCCGACAATAAGTTCGCTCCACTCTGGGTTCGCATCCAGTGAGCGCCGGCGCGTAGCCGCGTGGCGCTCACCTACATCTGGGCCGGCTTCTTCATCGTCGGCTTCGTCGCCGCGCTGGGGCAGTGGATATTCCTCGGCGACGTGGACGTGTTCAAGCGCATTGTCGACGGCACGTTCGACTCTGCCCGTTTCGCCGTGATGGACATCGCGCTGCCGCTCGCGGGAGTGATGACGCTGTGGATGGGCATTCTCGCGATCGGGGAGAAGGCGGGCGCGATCGACGCGGTGGCGAGAGTCATCGCGCCGTTTTTCTCGAGGATCTTTCCGGGCGTGCCCCGCGACCATCCGGCCACCGGCCTCATGATCATGAACTACTCGGCCAACTTCCTCGGGCTCGATAACGCCGCGACGCCGATCGGATTGAAGGCGATGGAGAGCCTGCAGACGCTGAATCCGCGCAAGGACGAGGCGACCGACGCGCAGCTCATGTTCCTGGTGCTCAACACGGCGGGGATGACGCTCATCCCGGTGAGCGTCATGGCGCAGCGCGCGATCCTGGGCGCCAAGGATCCTTCGGACATCTTCATTCCGACGCTGATCGCGAGTTTCGCCGGGACGCTGGTCGCACTCATCGCCGTGGCGCTTCGGCAGCGCATCCGGCTCACCGATCCCGTGGTGCTCGCGTGGCTGGGCGGGATGACCGCGTTCGTGCTGGGCATCGTCTGGTACTTCAGCCAGTACCTCACCAAGGCGGAGATCCAGCTCGTCTCCAAGGTCGCCGGCAACCTGCTCCTGCTCTCGATCATCGTCGCGTTCATCGCCGGGGCGCTCTACAAGCGCGCCAACGTCTACGAGGCGTTCATCGAGGGCGCCAAGGGCGGCATCCAGATGTCGCTCATGATCATCCCGTTCCTGGTCGGGATGTTGGTGGCCATCAGCGTGCTTCGCAACTCGGGCGTGCTCGACGCGTTGGTGGGGGTCGTCACGTGGATGGTCGGAATGCTCGGGCTCAACGCCGACTTCACGCCGTCATTGCCCACTGCGATCATGAAGTCGATCAGCGGCAGCGGCGCGCGGGCGATGGCGATCGAAGTGATGAAGACCTACGGCGTCGACTCGTTCGCGGGCCGCCTGGTGAGCATCATCCAGGGCTCTTCCGACACCACGTTCTACATCATCGCGCTCTACTTCGGCTCCGTCGGGATCACCAAGACGCGCTATGCCGTCACCTACGGGCTGCTGGCCGACCTCGCCGCGGTCGCCGCCGCGATCGCCGTGGCCTACCTCTTCTTCCATTGAGCTGTTCTCCCTCTCCCTTGGGAGAGGGCGGGGAGAGGGTCAGATTTGTTCGACAGGTTCCGCGAGATAGAACCATTCGTGCCCCGGCTCGGCCTTCGCGTCGGGAAACATCATCCAGCCGTCGGCAGGCGCGGTCACAACCGTGCCGTCGTTGCGCGTGGCGATGACGTCGCCTTTGGCGAGCGGGTCGAAGCTCGACCATTCGCGCGCGAACCGGTCGCCGGCGTGCGCCTTGTCGATCACCTCGTGAACGCGAAGCGCCTCGTACTTTTCGGCGGCGTCCGGCGCGGCGTCCTGCGCGAGCCCCAGGAACACGAGCGCATTGCGAATGGCGCGATACGCGACTTCGGGCGATGACGGGTCCTCGTGCTGCCCGCATTCGAGCGTGATCGCGTAGCCGCCCACCGAGCGCATGTACTCGGTGGTTCCGACGCCGTAGCGCGGATCGGTGTTGAGCGCGCTTCCCCGGCCTTCGCGCTTGCGGCGCGTAACGCCTCGGGCGTACGTGCCGAGCCAACCTTCGACGAAGCGGCGGACGCCGAGCCTCTTTGCCAGCGCCCGCTCGCGTGTTGAAAGCTTGAAGGGCTCCACATCTCCGGCGTTGTCGCGCGGGCCGAGCATCGCGAACGGAGCGCTCTTCGCCCGCGTGGAATGCAGGTCGAGCAACACCTCGTGGCGCGCGAGGAGCGGGCAGAGCCAGTTGGCGACGCGGTCCTCGAAGTCCGCGGGGTTGTCCTTGGGACCCAGGTTACGGTTCAAGTTGCGCTCGCCGACCCGCTCGCCGCGCGCGTAGGCGAGCGGGTTCGTGATCGGCACGAACGTGACTTCGCCCGCGGCGATCTCCAGCGCGCCGGAGTCGATCTCCTCCATCACGCGCTGGATCCCGCGGGTCCCGCAGGTCTCGTTGCCGTGCACCGCACCCAGCACGATGAGGCGCGGGCCGGGCGCGAGGCCTTTGTACGACACCGACTTGAAGTGCAGCTTGTCCGATGGATTCATGCCGTGATTCTAATGGGGCGCTAGCGCGTGCGTTCGAGTGCCAGCGACACCAGGCGGCACATGAGTCGCTCCTTCAATCCGCGCGGAGCGGCAAGCCCCATCCGCGCGAGCGCGCTCGACTCGTCCGGGGTGGGCGCGACTCCGGCGAGACCCGCGGCGAGTGCCAGCTTTCCGCGCCACCCCGACGCGTTGCGCTTCAACCACTGCAACGCGGGGACGAGGCGCAGCTCGTCGGCATCGAAATCGGTTCCGAGCGGAAAGAGCGGCAGGAGGCCACCTTCGGCGAGAGGCGCCATGCGCGCGGCGAGGCGCTCGGGTGTGTTCTCGAGCGCTTCCTGCGGAACGCGCCAATCGCGCGGAAGTTTCCCGGCAGCCTTCGCGCGCGTGGCGAGACCTTCCTGGAAGCGTGCGTCGGCGATCGTGATTAGGGCCGCGGCCACTTCCGCATCGGTGCGCCCACGCAGATCCGCGATGCCGTACTCGGTGATGACGATGTCGCGCAGGTGCCGCGGGATCGTGGCGTGGCCGTAGTTGAAGACGATGTTCGATTCGACCCCGCCGCGGGCCTCGCGCGTGGCGTGCAGGAGCAGGATCGACCGCGCGCGCTCCAGCTCGTGCGCCATGGCGACGAAGTTGTACTGGCCGCCCACCCCGCTCACCACGCGGCCGTCGTCGAGGGCGTCCGAAACCGCCGCGCCGAAGAGCGTCATCATCATGCAGATGTTGATGAAGCGCGCGTCGTGGCGCTGGCGCCGCGCGAGGTTCTCTTCGCCGAAGAGATCATTGACCCGCGACACGGACGTCATCAGGATCTGCCCGCGCTGCTCATCGGTCATCTCGCAAAGCTCGCGGTAGAAGTCGCGCGGCCCGAGGAAGAACGCGCCTTGCAGCACTGGTCCCGCGACTTCGTCGGCGCGGCGGCGGATCACGCCGGCGCGAAGGAGCGTCATGAGGCCCCACGTGAACATCTCGCTCGAGGCGAAGAGGCCCTTGGCGAAGGGGAGGAGACCGCCTTCGCTCTCCACGAGCACGCAGTCTCTCACTAGGCCCAGTGCGGCTGCCGCGGACGCAAAGGAAGCGTTCGCGACGTGACGCTGGCGCAGCCAGTGCGCGACCGCGTCTCCGAGCGAACCGATGCCCAGCTGCAGGGTGCCGCCATCCTTTACCAGCGCCGCCGCATGGATGCCGATCGCGTGATCGGCGGGCTCGATGGAGGGGTTCGGAACGCCGAAGAGCGCGTGCTCGTGCGCCGGGGCGTCGACGATGATGTCGAAGAAGTCCGCGTCGACCTCCGCGTCCCCGGTCATGAAGGGGAGATTGCGGTTCACGAGCGCGGCGACCACACACGGGGCGTTGCGAGAGCGCAGCGATTGCACCAGGTCGAGCGTCAGGTCCGGATTGCAACTCAAGCTGTAGCGGCCCGAGCGCTCGGAGACCATCACTGCGATCGCATTTACTCCTCGCGCTAGCAGGTCGCGTCCCGCGTGGGTGTAATTGCTGCTGATGTAGTTCTGCTGCGCGGCGGGGATGCCCAACATCGCGCCCGGGCGGAAATAGAACTCGAAGAGCTCGACGTTCTTCGGCAGCGCGCCGCGGCGCAGGTCCCGCAGATAGTCGAGCTCCGGCACGCCGGCGAAGACGCGGCGCAGGAACGGTTCGAGAAAACGCCGCTCGAGCTCGCTGCCGGGACGCGGAATCTCGAGAGACAGCACCGGTGCGGGCGAGGATCGCCTCGATGGCGGCTTCTAGATCGGAAGTTCGCAAGTTGCCCATGCGCCTGTGTGGATAACGCCCGCAATTGTCGCTCGATATTGCCCCTTATCCACAACGATTTTTTCTTATCACCAGCACGCCCACCAGGGGCCTTTCCTTGCGTAAGATTTCATCATGCCGCTGAAAACCACAGCCGGGACGCATGGCGAAGTCGTGAAGGGCCGTGGCGCGCCGTCGAACATCGAGGGCCGCTTCGAGGTCTGGAATCGCGAGAGTGCCGACGATGGCTGGTTCCAGGATCCGGGCGACGAACCGCTGCGTCTCAGAACCATCATCCACATCGAACACGCGAAGAGCGTGATCTCTCGCAACAACTCTCCCGACATCGGATTCTCGCAGTCGATCAATCCATATCGAGGATGCAGCCATGGTTGTAGTTATTGCATGAGCCCGGACACGCCCATCCTAATGGGAGATGGTCGCACGCGAGCCATATCTGAACTGCGGGTTGGGGACGAAATCTATGGGACTAGGCGCGTTGGAAACTATCGCCGCTACGTGAAGTCTCGCGTTCTCGCGCATTGGAGCGTAATCAAGCCGGCCTACAGGATCACGCTCGAGGACGGGACGAATCTTGTCAGCAGTGCTGATCACCGATACCTCTCCGACGGGGGTTGGAAGTTCGTGACCGGAACAGAATGCGGTGCGTCTCGTAGGCCGCATTTGACGGTGAACAACAAACTGATGGGAACGGGCGCGTTCGCGGAGGGTCCCCTGGAGAACGACGATTATCGCCGCGGGTATCTTGGCGGGATGATTCGTGGCGATGCTCACTTGAACGTCGGCAGTTGCGTGAGCCACGGCGCTCGCTCTTGGCAGTTGAGTCAATTTCGGCTTGCTCTCTGCGACGCTGAGGCGCTCCTGAGGGCTCAGGACTACTTGGTCGACTACGAAATTGCTACTCAAGAGTTCTTGTTTCAAGCGGCAGCCGGTGCGAGGAAGGCGATGCACGGCATCCGTACACAGTCATATTTGAAGGTTGAAGCAATACGCCAGCTCATCGCTTGGCCTTCGGCACCTTCGAAAGAGTGGTCGGCCGGTTTTCTAGCCGGCATTTTCGACGCGGAAGGAAGCTTTAGCCAGACCATCCTGCGAATCGCCAACACGGATCCGGAGATCATCGGATGGATCACTCGCAGTCTGAGGGCATTTGGATTCAACTTCGCGGTCGAGCACACAGACTATGAAGACCGAAAGCCAATCGATCGAGTACGACTGATTGGTGGGCTGACGGAGCATCTGCGTTTCTTCCACACGGTTCACCCGGCCATCACACGCAAGCTCGATATCACCGGGCAGGCCGTGAAGGGCGACGCGAAACTCGGCGTGGTCAGCATCGAGCCCCTCGGAAAGGCGATGCGCCTCTACGACATCCCCACGGACACCGAAGACTTTATCGCCGACGGAGTCATTAGCCACAACTGCTACGCGCGCCCGTCCCCGGCTACCGGTGCGAGACGCTCGTGATCGGCGTGAACACCGATGCGTACCAGCCTATCGAGCGCCACCAGAAAATCACGCGGTCGATTCTCGAGGTGGCATCCGAAGCGAACCATCCCGTTTCGCTGATCACGAAGTCGGCGCTCATCGAGCGTGACCTCGACATTCTCGCCCCGATGGCGAAGAAGCATCTGGTGAATGTGGCGCTCTCGATCACCACGCTCGATCATCACCTCTCGATGAAGATGGAGCCGCGCACGAGCGCGCCGGCGCGCAGGCTCGAAGCGGTGCGAAGGCTTTCCGCCGCCGGCATCCCGGTCTACGTCAACGTGGCCCCCGTGATCCCGTTCCTCACGGACTCGGAGCTCGAGGCGATTCTCGAAGCCTCGGCCAAGGCGGGCGCGAGCGGCGCGGGCTACGTCCTCGTGCGCCTGCCGTGGGAAGTCCGGCCGATCTTCAAGGAATGGCTGGAGAAGCATTTCCCCCTGAAAGCCGAGCACGTGATGTCGCGCATCCGCGACATGCGCGGCGGGCGCGAGAACGATCCCAATTTCGGCTCGCGCATGAAGGGGCAGGGCGCCTTTGCCGAGCTTCTTTCGCAGAGGTTCCGGAAGGCTATCCAGCGTTTCGGCCTCGAAAAGCCGGGTTACGAGCTGGATTGCAATCTCTTCGTGCCGCCCTCACTTTCGGGGCAGGCGAGGCTTTTCTAGGCGGGAACTTCCCCTCTCCCCGGCCCTCTCCCAAGGGAGAGGGTGAACGGCGTAAATGGAGAGGGCGAAGTGCCTATATAATTTGCCGCCTTTTCCGGTTCGAGGACACAATCCTCAAAGCCGGATGCATGACGCCCCAAAGCACCCCTTTTGAGGAGCCGGAATGTCTGCACTGCCAGTCTCGCTGGAGGACAAGTACACCCTCACCTCCGGACGCGTTTACCTGAATGGAACCCAGGCGCTGGTGCGCCTCGCGATGATGCAGCGCGAGCGCGACCTTGCGGCCGGCCTCAACACCGCGGGTTTCATCTCCGGCTACCGCGGCTCCCCGCTCGGCGGCTTCGACCAGGCGCTCTGGAAGGCGAAGAAGCACCTTCGCGACCATCACATCTATTTCACCCCCGGCGTGAACGAGGAGCTTGCCGCCACCGCCGTCTGGGGAACGCAGCAAGTGGCGCTCTTCGAAGGCGCCAAGTACGACGGCGTCTATGCGATGTGGTACGGCAAGGGCCCGGGCGTCGATCGCAGCGGCGACGTCTTCAAACACGCCAATGCCGCTGGCACCGCGAAGCACGGCGGCGTGCTGCTGCTGGCGGGCGACGACCACGCGTGCAAGTCCTCGACCCTTCCGCACCAGAGCGAGCACGCCTTCGACGCGGCGATGATCCCCGTGCTCTATCCTACGGGCACGCAGGAGATCATCGACCTGGGGCTGCACGGTTTCGCGATGTCGCGCTATTCGGGCTGCTACGTCGCCTTCAAGGTGGTCTCGGAGACGGTGGACTCCTCGGCTTCGATCTACTGGACTCCCGACAGCCCGAACGATTCGCCGAATCCGCGGCTGGGAATCATCGCCTCGGGCAAGAGCTACCTCGACGTCCTGCAGGCGCTCGAGGACCTCGGCATCGACGAGGCGCATGCCGCGCAGGTCGGCATCCGGCTCTACAAGGTCGGCATGCCCTGGCCGCTCGAGCCCAACGGCGTGCGCGAATTCGCGCAAGGACTCGAGGAGATCCTGGTAGTCGAGGAGAAGCGCCAGGTCATCGAGTACCAGATGAAGGAGCAGCTCTACAACTGGAGGGACGACGTGCGTCCGCGCGTCATCGGCAAGTACGACGAGCACGGCGAATGGGAAGTGCATCGCAGCGATTGGTTGCTGCCGGCCGCCGGCGAGCTCACGCCGGCCATGGTCGCGCGCGTGATCGCCCAGCGCATCGCGAAGTTCTACACCTCGAACATCATCCAGGCGCGGCTCAAGTTCCTTGAGGCGAAAGAGGCGGCGCTCGCAAGCCCGCGCGCCAAGATCGCGCGCATCCCGTATTTCTGTTCCGGCTGCCCTCACAACACCTCCACGCGCGTACCGGAGGGCTCGAAGGCGCTGGCGGGGATCGGTTGCCATTACATGGCGATCTGGATCCGCCCCGACGAGACGATGACCTTCACCCAGATGGGCGGGGAAGGGGTGCCATGGGTTGGCATCTCGCCCTTCACCGAGATGAAGCACGTGTTCGCCAATCTCGGCGACGGCACCTACTACCACTCGGGACTGCTCGCCATCCGCGCGGCCGTCGCTGCGGGCGTGAACATCACCTACAAGGTCCTCTTCAACGACGCCGTGGCGATGACGGGCGGGCAACCGATGGATGGGCCGCTCACGGTGCCGATGCTCACGCGGCAGGTGGCCGCCGAGGGCGTGAAGAAAGTGGTCGTGGTCACCGACGAGCCGGAGAAGTATGCCGGCGTGAAGGATTTCGAGCCGGGCGTCACCGTGCATCATCGCGACGACCTGGATGCGGTGCAGCGCGAGCTGCGCGAGATTGCCGGCACCACGGTGCTCGTCTACGACCAGACCTGCGCCGCGGAAAAGCGTCGCCGGCGCAAACGCGGCACGTTCCCCGATCCGGCGAAGCGGGTGGTCATCAACGAGCTCGTCTGCGAAGGCTGCGGCGATTGCAGCGTGAAGTCGAACTGCTTGTCGGTGGTGCCGTTGGAAACCGAGTTCGGGCGCAAGCGAGCCATCGACCAGAGCACCTGCAACAAGGACTACTCGTGCGTGAAGGGTTTCTGCCCGAGCTTCGTCACTGTGGAGGGCGGCCAGCTGCGCAAGCGCCGCCCGGTGGTGAAGGAAGTCCTTGGGGCGCTCCCGCAACCCAGCCTTCCCGTGATCGACCGCCCGTACGGAATCCTCGTCACGGGCGTTGGCGGGACGGGGGTCGTCACCATCGGCGCCATCCTCGGCATGGCCGCGCACATCGAAGGCAAGGGGGCCGCGGTGCTCGACATGGCGGGCCTTGCTCAAAAGGGCGGATCGGTCTATTCGCACATTCGCATCGCCCACAAGCCCGAGGAGCTTCACGCCGTGCGCATCGCCGCGGGAGACGCGAAGCTGGTGCTGGGATGCGACATGATCGTCGCCGCCTCCGACGAGGCGATCGCGAAGATGCAGTCGGGCTTCACGCGCGCGGTGATCAACGGCGACGTGGCGACCACGGGCGGGTTCACGAAGGATCCGGACTTGCAGATGCCCACGACCGAGATGGCCGGCGCGATCCGCGAGGCGTGCGGTCCCGGCGCGGCAGACTTCGTCGATGCCGGGGCGCTGGCCACCGCGCTCCTTGGAGATTCGATAGCGACCAACCTCTTCATGGTCGGTTACGCCTGGCAGAAGGGGCTCATCCCGATCGGCGAGGCCGCGATCGTGCAGGCGATCGAGCTGAACGGCGCCGCGGTCGAGTCGAACCAGAGGGCCTTCGAGTGGGGGCGGCGCGCGGCGGTCGATGTGGTTTCCGTGCAACGCGCCGCCACGCCTCCGGAAGCGCGCCCAGAAAGCCAGCGCCTTTCCCAGACGCTCGAGGAAACGATCTCGCGGCGCCGCGAATTCCTCGTGGCCTACCAGAACGACGCCTACGCCCGCCGCTACGAGGAATTCGTGGCGCGCGTGCGAACCGCGGAGCAATCGAAGGCGCCGGGATCCACGCAGCTCACCTCGGTCGTCGCGCGCTACCTTTTCAAGCTGATGGCGTACAAGGACGAGTACGAAGTCGCGCGGCTCTACACTGACAGCGATTTTTTGAAGAGAGTGGCAAACCAGTTCGAGGGCGACTATCGGCTGAAGCTGCACCTGGCGCCACCGCTGTGGGCGAAGACGGACCCCGCCACTGGTGAGCCGCGCAAGCGCCAGTTCGGCGCATGGATGTTGAGCGCGATGCGGGTCCTGGCGCGGCTGCGCTTGCTGCGCGGCACGCCACTGGACGTGTTCGGCTACAGCAGCGAGCGCCGGATGGAACGCCAGCTCATCACCGATTACGAGCGCGTCGTGACGGAGCTCCTCGAAAAGCTGGATGCCTCTCGCGTGCCGCTTGCGGCCGAGATCGCGGCGATTCCGGAGTTCGTCCGCGGCTACGGCCCGGTGAAGGAGCGCCACCTCGCCGATGCCAAGGCTCGCGAGGCGCAGCTGCTCTCGCAGTGGCGCGATCCCGACAACGCCGCGCCCACCCGGATCAGAATTCCGATTCGCGCCGCGGCCTGAAGCCGCGGCCGATGTCGCCCGCAATCCTCCTCGGCGTCGTCGCGGCGTATTTCCTGCTGCTCTTCGCCGTGGCGTGGAAGACTTCGCGCCACGCCGACAACGACGCGTTCTTCATCGGCAACCGCGGCAGCCACTGGATGCTGGTGGCCTTCGGGATGGTGGGGACGTCGCTCTCGGGCGTGACCTTCATCAGCGTCCCGGGCGCGGTGGGCGCGACCGGGTTCACCTACTTCCAGATCATCCTCGGGCACTTGCTGGGCTATCTCGCCGTCGCCTTCGTGCTGCTGCCGGTCTACTACCGCGCGCGCGTCATCTCGATCTACGACTACCTCGGCGAGCGGCTGGGACCCCGGTCGCATCGCACCGGCGCGGGATTCTTCATCCTTTCGCGCACGCTGGGAGCCACCGCTCGCCTCTACCTCGTCGTGAGGATCCTCCAGGACGCGCTCCTCGAAAGCTCCGGCATTCCTTTCGCGCTCACCGCCATGGTGACGATCGCGCTGATCCTCGCCTATACCTACGAAGGCGGGGTGAAGACGATCGTGTGGACCGATTCGCTGCAGACGCTGTGCATGCTGCTCGGCCTCGTCGTGTGCGCGGCGATCTTGCTGGGCGCGCTGCGGCTATCGGTGGGCGAGAGCCTCGCGCGCATGAACGAGGCGGGCCTTTCGATCCTCATCGAGACCCACGTCAATGATCGCCACTTCTGGCTGAAGGACTTGCTGGCCGGCGCCTTCATCGCGATCGCCATGACGGGGATGGACCAGGAGATGATGCAGAAGAACATCTCCGTGAGGACGCTCAAGGACTCGCAGAAGAACGTCGTCACGCTGGCGCTCACCATGGTGGGCGTGGTGCTGCTGTTCCTGTATCTCGGCGGGCTGCTGTACCTCTACGCGCCCGCCGTCGGCGTGACGGCCACCGGAGACCGCATCTTCCCCGCCATCGTCCTGGGACACCTGGCTCCCGCGATCCAGGTCATCTTCATCGTGGCGCTCATCTCCGCGCTCTTCCCCAGCGCCGATGGCGCGCTCACCGCGCTCACCTCGAGCTTCTGCATCGACGTGCTCGGCTTGAAGCGGCGCGACGGTCCCGGCGAGGCCCGGGTGAAGCGCATCCGCCGGCGCGTCCACCTCGCGTTCGCGTTCCTGTTCCTGGCGCTCGTGCTCGTTTACCACTGGGCCGACAACCCCAGCATGATCGGCGTGATCCTCCAGATCGCCGCCTACACGTATGGGCCGCTGCTGGGCCTGTTCGCCTTCGGGATCCTCACGCGCAGGACGGTGCGCGATGCGCTGGTGCCGTTCATCGCGCTCGCCGCGCCGCTGCTGTGCTATTTCCTCGACGCGCACCAGGCGCGACTGTTCGGCGAATACCAGCTCGGTCTGGAGCTGCTCCTGCTGAATGGCCTCATCACCTTCGCGGGCCTGTGGCTCGCCTCGAGGCCCGCCGGCGAATCGCTACCGCTGCACGTGGCCTGAAAAGCGCAGCGAGTATCCGCCCTCGCGAATGGTGAGCGCGCCGGGCGCGCCGAAAGGCAGCGTGGTCTTGCGGGCGACGTGCCCGAAGGGCAACCCGGTGAGAACGGGGAAGGGCAGGACGCGCCGCAGAGTGTCTACAACCTCCTCCATCGAATAGGGATAGCGCGCGGTGTTGGTCGGCTTGCAATCGGAGAAGTCGCCGAGCAGGAGGGCGGCCTGGCGCCCCAGCGCCCCGCAGTGGTAAAGCTGCAGGAACATGCGCTCGACCGCGTACGGCTCCTCCGAGACCTCCTCGACATAGAGGATGCCGTCGTCGATCGCGGGGAAGTACGGCGTGCCGGCGAGGTGGGCGAGCAGCGAAAGATTGCCGCCCCATAGCCGCCCATCGACGCGCCGCGCATCGTAGCCGTGGTCGCACGCGATGTCGTCGATGACTTGCCAGTCGCGCGTGAGGGCGAGCCAGAAATGCTGCTCGGTGAAGATGTCGAGGTCGATCTTGCCGAAATCGCTGCTCAGCATCGGGCCGTGGAAGGTGACCAGGTTCGCGCACGTATAGGCGGCCATGTTGAACGCGGTGAAGTCGCTGAAGCCGACGAACGCCTTCCCGCTCGCCGCCACGCGGTTCCATTCGATGCGGTGCAGGATTCGCGAGAGCCCATAGCCGCCCCGTGCGGCGAGCACGAGATCCACCGCCGGGATGTCGAGCAGCGAGTGGAAGCCCGCGACGCGCTCCTCGTCGGTGCCGGCGAAATAGCGCCACGTGTGCACGGTCTCGTCGGGGACGATCACGCGGTGGCCGAGGTCGCGCAGGTAGGCGATGCCGCTCGCGAGAGAGTCTTCGTCGACGCGGCCGGAAAGCGCGCAGATGCCGATCGTCGCGGGCTCGGGGAGCGCGCGCGGCAGCCGCGGCGAGGCGCCGCGCTGTGCCATCAAGGCGTTCTCAGCTACGGCGGCCATGCACCTCCTCGAACGCGATGCGGTTGCCGTCCGGGTCGCGCACTACGAACCATCGGGTGCCCCAGTTCGTGGCTTCCGGCTCGATGACGACGTGCGCGCCCTTGGGAATCGCCTTGAAACGGCTGTCGATGTCGTGAATGTCGAGATGCACGGTGGGGCGCGAGCGGTCCGCCTCGACTCTCTTGCCGGCGGGCTCCGCGCGCTGCGCGAGCACCACCTTGATGCCGCCGCCCGAAAGGATCGCGCCGCGCTGCGTTCCGTTCTCGCCCCAGTTCTGCGTCACCTCCCACCCGAGGACGTCGCGATAGAAGGCGAGCGACTCGTCGAAATTCGCCGGCTGGATGAAGAGGTGATGGAAGCGGTCGATCATGCGGCGCGCGCTCCCGCCTTCTTGCCCTGCTCCTGCGCCTCCACCACGGTAAGCGCGGTCATGTTGATGATGCGCCGCACGGTCGCGGTCGGCGTGAGGATGTGCACGGGCCTCGCCGCGCCCAGGAGGATCGGTCCCACGGTGATGCCGGCGCCGCCGACCACCTTCAGCAGGTTGAACGAGATGTTCGCCGCGTCGAGCGTGGGCATGATGAGGAGATTGGCCTCGCCCTTCAGGCGCGCGTTGGGGAAGGCCTTGTGGCGGACCTCTTCCGAGAGCGCCGCGTCGCCGTGCATCTCGCCTTCGACCTCGAGATCCGGCATGCGCGCGCGGATGAGCTCGAGTGCCGCGCGCATCTTCACCGCCGCCGGCGCGTCGCTGGTGCCGAAGCTCGAGTGCGAAAGCAGCGCCACCTTCGGCGCCAGCCCGAAACGGCGGATCTCCTCGCTGGCGAGCATCGTCATCTCGAGGATCTGCTCGGGCGACGGGTCGACGTTCACGTAGGTGTCGCCCATGAACACCGTGCGCCGCGGCAGCATCAACAGGTTCATGGCGTAGAAATTCTTCACCCCGGGACGCTTGCCGATGACCTGATCGACGTAGTGCAAATGAAGATCATGGGTGCCGAACGTACCGCAGATCATGCCGTCGGCTTCTCCCTGGTGCATCAGCATCGCGCCGATCAGCGTGTGGCGCCGTCGCATCTCGATCTTGGCGTACGGAAGCGAGACGCCGCGGCGCTCGGTCAGGCGGTGGTACTCCTTCCAGTACTCGCGATAGCGCGGATCGCCTTCGGGGTTGACGACCTCGAAGTCCTTG
>WNFI01415208.1_pt1 | contig 29190 bp, 26 predicted proteins | sample 5400471 | NCBI WGS metagenome assembly WNFI01 (sample SAMN13153348, study PRJNA577476) | soil metagenome | isolation source: 100 cm saprolite on Douglas fir-dominated hillslope | place: USA:California | collected 2013-09-17
GGCGGCGGCCGGAGGCGTGATTGTGGGCGCTGGGCTGGGCCTGTTGCGTGACATAGCGGATCGCGTCTTCCGCACCAGCGATCAGGTTGCAAGCATCCTACGCACGGACTGCATAGCGGTGCTGCCCAAGGTCAAAGGTCCGGTGACCTTGCGGCCGTGCCAGCCAAGGACAGACTATGGGGACTTGGAGCACCGAATCATCAAGCGTGACCAGAGCCTGTTCTGGGCGGTCATTGATTCGCCGTTTTCACGCTTTGCCGAGTCGATTCGCGCGATCAAGATCGCGGCGGACCTCAACAGGTCAGTCAAGGGTAGCAAGGTGCTGGCGTTCACTGCGTCGTTGCCGAACGAAGGCAAATCGACGATCGCGATGGCGCTGGCGCAAAGCATCGCCAATGTTGGCGGGCGGGTGATCCTGTTAGATGGCGACCTGCGTAACCCCGGTCTGTCGCGTAAACTGATCCCGGAGGCGAAAGTCGGCCTGTTGGAGGTTCTGGCCAATCAGGTGAGGATCGAGGACGCGCTGTGCGTGGATCCCGACACGCGTTTAGTGTTTTTGCCCGCCGTCGTGAACGAGCGGATGGCTCACAGCAGCGAGGTGCTCGCCTGTGAAGGCACGAAGATCCTATTCGAGCGGCTGCGCCAATCCTACGAGTACATCATCGTCGATCTGCCGCCATTGGCGCCCGTGGTGGACGTTCGCGCCATGACGCACCTCGTCGATTCGTTTGTGTTCGTGATCGAGTGGGGGCGCACAAAGATCGACGTGGTGGAACATGCGCTGAGGATGGCGCCGAGCGTATATGACAATCTGCTCGGGGTCGTACTCAACAAGGCCGATCTCAACCTGTTCGGCCGCTATGAGAGCCATCGTCGCAACTACTACTACAATCGGCAATATGCGCGCTACGGCTACGTGGATTGAGGACAGCGGGTGTCCAGGCCTCACGTCATCCTGCGGTCGAACGGTGGAGGAGCTCGCTCTCCCTTCTGATTGCTGGGTGCATCAGTTCTTGTCCAAAAGAGCATTCAGGAGCGGACGCCGCCACCGCTGCGTGGCGGAGTCGTACGCGCCGAACTCGGAGCAGAACTCCCAATATGACCAGCTGAAGCCCCATTTTTCCGCCTCACGCGCCACAGCCCGCGTCCATAGCGCCCGATCGTCCATGTTTGCCTCCCGAAAGGTGCCGAATTCTCCAAGGTAGAGCGGGCGGTGATTTTGTTGGGACCATGCCGCCGCCCGCTCGAAGTCGTTGCGCAGTTCCTCCCGCTGCTGCGGGGTACCTGTCCATCGCGTCCCCCGCCAGGGCGCGCTGTCGTTGAGCCAGAAGGCACCCTGGTGCGTGAACTGGAGCGGCTTGTAGTAGTGAAACGTGCCGACGATCCGCCGGTCCTGTGGCGGGAGCTGTATCTTGTCCAGCCTGTCGACGGCATTCAAATATGCCGGGCCAATCAGGATTATGCGGTCTGGGTTGCTGTCTCGTATGGCCTTGAGCAGCTGGGAAAATGCCTGCTGCCAGCGCTCGTCGTCGAGCCGGTCGTACGGCTCGTTCAGCAGCTCGAACATCAGGCTCTTGGGCTGATTCTGATAGCGCCGCGCGATCTGTTTCCAGAGTTCCACCAGGCGCGGGAGATTTTGGACTGGATCTTGGTTCATCTCCACGTAGTGATGCACGTTGATGACGGCGGCCAAATTCCTCGACAACGCCTGCGCAATGGCCCAATCGACGCGCTGGAAGAAGTCTGTTTCGATCTCGTATGGAGCGGTGGTGCTGGCATGCGCCGACCAGCGGATGGGAATACGCACCGAATTGAACCCCGCCTCCTTTATCAAGCGAAAATAGTCAGCCTCGAGCGTGACACCCCAGGCTCCCTCCTGTGGCCCGTCCAAGGCGTTCCCGAGATTGATGCCTCGGCCGAGCAGGCCATTATAATGAAAGGCGTCGTCCTGCGCGAATGCCGATGTACTGGTTGCCGCAAACAGTGCGATGCCGAGGATACCGCTGGTCATCCGACTGATGACCCAAAAAATCATCGAACCGAGTTCGTGTCGATGGTCTATCTCGAAAACCGGCAGCGACCTGCAATTGTTCCTCTTGAAGGTCATTCCGAAGGCTCCATTAATCCAGCACAAGTCTCACCCGAACCGTATGATCCGCTCCAAAGAACACTCCGGCCACTACTGTCGCCTCGAGCTTGGAACCAACCATGGCCGAAGTGCTTAGCTTGGCCATTTATCTACTTGCAGGAGATACAAGGTTCGAAGCTTATTGCTACGCATCAGTCGACAATGTTATGACAGCGATATGTTAAGGAGTTGCACCAGAACGAAGGTATGAGGCGCCGAACTCCATATAGCCCTCACCGGGTCTCGATGTGAAGGCGCATGCAGTGCGATTCGTCTTCCTCGCTCGAAAGAGCAATTGCAGACAGAAAACTGATCCTTCTCTTCTATAAGGAATTCGAGAAGGACAGTTTCTTCCGGTACGATCGCTATCTCAAGCGCGTTGTGCGGCCGATCTATAATCTCACGCATGCCAGGCAGAAGAAAACGGGATTTGGCGTTTCATTCGAGCTTCTCAAACAGGCCCTTGAAAAGCAGGGCTGGCTCGTGCGGATCAATGATTATGCGCTTGCACGCAAGCATCCTGAGTACCCGGTTGGGTTGGTTGGATTTACCACGGTTTTGGAGGGCTGGAACTTACCGAATCCTGCCATACTGGGGCCTTCCCTGTTTGACCACCCGATGCTTGCACCGCGTCTGATGGAAGATCCTCGATTTCGCATTTATCTCGTTCTCGCGCAATGGATGTACGACATGTTTCGCCCCATCTACGGCGATGCATGCGTGCGATGGTACGCTGGGATCGATACCGACGAATGGATCGATACGAGCTCGCATGCGAAAGATGTCGATTTCCTTGTTTACGACAAGATCCGGTGGAATCACGAGAGGCTGGTGGTCGAGCTGCTACAGCCAATACTCGATGTGCTTGCTCGCCGTGGATTACGGACCCACGTAATCCGGTACAAATATCATGACCACAAGACTTATCGGCGGCTTCTGGAGAGGTCACGCGCAATGATTTTCGTCTGTGAGCACGAGACGCAGGGTCTGGCCTACCAGGAAGCGCTCGCGTCGAACGTTCCGGTCCTCGCGTGGGATAATGGGTATTGGCTCGATCCGCTTTGGAAGCAGGTCAGCAACGCGATGATCCCGGCATCGTCTGTACCTTTTTTTTCCGCAGAATGCGGTGATCGGTTCGCCGATCTTACCCAGTTCGAACAAGCGCTGGATCGATTTCTCAATCACATGAGCTCTTATCAACCAAGACAATATGTGCTAGGCAATCTCTCCTGGCAGCAGTCAGGATCGATGTACTCGCGTGCATATTTCTCGTTGATGACCGGTGAGCATCAGGGTGAGAAGTCGTGCGCTGGATGCGTGTCGTCTTGAAGAACCTCATGCGTCGTAATCCAGCGATCTTCAACCCTCTGTGGGCATTTGTCTATCCTTTGATATATCGCCGCGACGGGAAATATTTTGGCTCGGAGTATCTCAATGGTCAGCAAGCTTTCCAGACGATCTTTGAGGAAAATCGCTGGGGATCATCCGAGTCACGCAGCGGTCGTGGAAGTACCGTCGCGTACACCAAGCCGTTGAGGCCGTTGCTAGAGCGTTGTCTAAAGACGCTTAATGTGAAGGTTTTCCTCGATGTGCCTTGCGGAGATTTCAACTGGATGAAGTACGTGACGTTGCCACATGGAACTCGGTATATTGGCGGAGATATTGTCGCCCCCCTTGTCCATGATTTGCAAAACAAATATGGGAACGAAAGATATTCCTTCCATACAATTGATATTGTAGAAGGGCCGCTGCCAAACGCCGATCTCTGGCTTTGTCGAGACGTACTCTTTCACTTGCCTAATCAAGATATACAGAGGGTATTTAGAAACTTAGTCGCTGCTGCTATACCATATATACTTACAACGACGTACAATTTCTCTAGGAAAAACGATGATGTAAAGGCCGGCGGGAGGTCAAATTAATCCCTCCATGCCAAATCGTCCAATTTAACTCTAGCTTGCTGAGCGCACTGTGACATTGCATCAAGTCGCTCACTCTTCCCGCCAGAATATCCGGAGCCTAGCTTTGGACTTCTCGTGGTGGGTTTGGTTTGTTGCGATTACGCCCCTCATCTTCTTGGATATTATACCGACATTACCAGTAATCGTGTTTATGGCCGGATCGATGGTTTACGTGCTAGCGCGTCCGGGCTTGGCGCTAAAAGCCATGTTTAGTTTTTGGCTACCTTGGATCTATGTGCTCTTCGCAGCGATGTCGGTACTCTGGTCGCAATATCCCGATTGGACGCTGCGAGCTTCGATCCAATTCGTATTTTCGACTGGAGTTTTCCTGGTGATGGTGCGTGCACTGCCCGCGAAGTCGTTCCTGACGGTATGTCTGTCGGCGATCCTGCTCGCGGATGCGGCGAGCCTGGCGAACCCGAGAATGGCATGGAACAGCGGCGGATTGGCTATGATCGGGATCTTCGGCTCGAAAAACAGCTTTGGTTTGACGCAAGCTTTATTGATTCAAGTTGGCGTGTGGGTGCTTCTGGACCATGGGCAGCGGAGGCTTATGCGGGCACTAGCGCTTATCGGCGTGCTCGGCGGGTCCTTCCTTATCGTGGCTGCGCTGTCCGTGGGCGCTGCTGTGGCGGTCTCCGGAGCATTGGCTTGTTCGCTTCTGGCATTCAATTTGCGCCATTTCCCGCCCCGTTCGCGGGTCGTCATTTTGTGCGCCGGCGCCGTATTGACTGCGATATTGTGCAGCTTCCTTATTGTTTTGGGCGACGAACTGTTTCAAGGAGCCCTGCAGCTTTCTGGAAAAAGCGCCAGCTTGTCGGACAGAACACCACTTTGGGATGTGGCTAACAAGATGATGCAAGAACATCCCATCGGGGGCGTTGGATTTCAAGCATTCTGGCAGCAGGGGAATCCGTACGCTGAAGATTTGTGGATGCGGTTCCAACCAGGGCGAGCGGGGTATCATTTTCATAATCTTTGGTACCAATCGGGGGTCGACCTCGGTTATATAGGACTTGGTTTGGCGCTTCTCACGGTCGCTATAACTGCCATCGAAGTCATGCGGTGGGTAGTCCACTCTCCCAGTCCGGCGAGCTGTTTTTTCCTTGGATATGTGATATTTATCATACTGCGGTCTTACTTGGAGGTCGATTTATTCGCTCAGTTTTCACTCACGGGGGCCATTTTTCTTGCAGCTTTCGTCTATGCGCGACAGTCGCGAGAGCGATCCGAGGCGGAACAGAGAGTTCGCATGGAGGTCTAGGAGCAGATTGGTGCTATTTCCAATCAGCCTTCGGCCCCAGTTTAGCCGATCGGTCTTCCTATTCGAGCACACGCAACGGTGCCCTGAGCCTTATTGCGGGGCCAGGACTTAGAAACGAGTTTCATATGAGCTTATGCAAGTTTATATGGGGCTTATGCTAGGGACCTAAGATAAGGAATATTAGTGCTTGGACTGCAAGCATGACCAAAGATCTCGCTCAATTCCGACTTCTGGCCGCTAACTTGTCTGGCGGAACTAGCAACAGCGAAATAAAGAAGATGGTGCTGGAGATTATTACGGCTCACGGAATCAAGGGCCGCGTACTGGACTTTGGTGCGGGAAAAGGTGAGTTGATCAAATTATTGTCTCGTATCGATGGTATCGAGCTGCATGGAGTTGACATTATGAAACGTCCTGAAGATATTCCGATAGGGGTCAGTTGGCGTCAACAGGACTTGAATGATGAACTCTCATGTGCTCCGGAATATTTTGATGCAGTCATTTGCAGCGAAGTCATCGAGCACTTGGAAAATCCGCGGTCTGTGTTCAGGAGTCTGTTCGCAGCGTTGAGGCCGGGCGGGAAGTTGGTATTGACCATGCCCAATCAGGAGAATGTGCGTTCTTTCTTGACTCTCATCTTTCGTGGTCATTTCGCGTCGTTTCAGGAACAGGACTATCCGGCCCACATAACCGCATTGCTGAGAACCGATCTTATTCGAATGTGTCAAGAGACGGGATTTTCAGAACCGTATTTCTACTATACAAACTGTGGATGGATGCCGAAAGCACGAACAACATGGCAAAAAGCTTCGCTGAATTTGCTTCGAGGAAGGCTATTCAGCGACAACTTGGGCATGGCGGCCACCAAGTTGCAGCCACATAGGCAATGAGCGGTTGCGAGGTCCTCGCTCGTTCGATGACCGGCGCGCCTGACCGACTGACTGCGGGGTACCATCATTGCGTGGCCGAAGCGGCGGCGTTAGGGTTCGCCAGGCTAAGGATGGGGCAATGTTATTGTCAGCAGCGACTTTGCTGGTAGCCAGGTCGTAAATGTGAATTGGATCGACGCCGACAGCATCCAATGAAGTTAACATTTCCGCCGCCAACTCTTGGGAGAGCCGATTGATAATCTGTATTGCGGAAAATCGCCCAAGCTTTGAGCCCTCTGTTAAGCTTCTCCTCATGAGCCTGACGAGGCATTGTCCCGATCTCTCGATACGTCTGTTCTTTTCGCCGGCAAAAGAGGAGTTTGTCTCGTGGGTCAAGCAATATGCACAAGTGAAACTCGATGTGGATCCGCTGCCGACCGCATATAGCCACAACGTCAAGCCACAAGCTCTCCTACATCTGATGGACGAAGGTTACGACGATATCGTATGGATTGATTCCGACATTATTGTTGCGCGGGATATTTCCCGCCTGTTCCACAAGCTTGACCCTAATGTGCTGGTCATCACAGAGGAAGCTATGTGCAGGGCCCGCTACGATCCCGATGGGCTGCGGGCTCGTCTCTGGGGCTTAAAGGTCGGACGAACTCATCCATTCGTTCTCAATACGGGTGTAATTCGCGGCACAAAATCACACCGCGCCCTCCTGAGCCGATGGCGCGAGCTTCTCGAGTCTGATCAGTATGCAAAATTCCAGTATCTGGATTGGCAATGCCGGCCCCCACACATGATATCGGATCAAGACGTGCTGACGGCTCTTCTTGCGTCCCAGGAGTACGCAAATGTACCCCTAAAAATACTCGAGCGGGGCAAAGATATTATTCAATATTTTGGCTCACACGGCTACACAATTTCCGAACGGCTTTCGAACGTGCTAATCGGCGGGCCCACTTTCATCCATTCACAAGGCCCAAAGCCATGGATTCACAACTGGCAGCGCCACACGGCAAGAAGCGTCAGGGAAAGCTGGGAAATGTTGCATCTCGACCTGTCGCCCTATACTCTTACCGCACGCAAATACCGTGACAATTTAGGCAGGGACACGTCGTGGATGGAGCCACACTCGACCTTCAGTTCTTTTTTGCGCGGTCTTGGCCTATGGTACCCGCCTCTTGTTGGTCTTCCTTTCGCGGCTGCGGCCGACCTCTTTCGCTTGGCGGGAGGATTTTCTGCTAACAACCGAACAGCAGCTCGCTCGGCTTCAAACCAATGACGGGCGCGATCTCATTTTGAAGCAGGGTTTCTGGGCTTTGTTCGCCTTCAGATGCATTTGGTAAGTTGCTTGCCTAGGATCATGCTCTAGTGGCCGCGGCGGAGAGCCACGGGACCTCCAGAACGAAGCGAAAAATTATCGGTGCTCTAACACCGCGCTTTAAATCAACCCTGATATTGCCAGTGCACGATGCTGCAGTATCAGCGAGTCCGCCGTGCCGGACGACGCAGGCACCGGGCTAGCTCGAGCCCGACAAGCGAGATGGCGGCGAGCAATAAGAGACACTAAACTGGCGATGGTTGTCTGGAGATTGCCACCGTATTTGCCCAGCTGGTATTCACAACGCGATATCCATGTGCCGTCAGTAGATCGGCAGCAATCCTTCTGTCGCTTTCGGTTAGGTGCTTATGTTCGTACACAATCAACTCCGGCTTGAACCGAACGAGATCAATCTGACGCAAAATCTGAAGATCATAGCCTTCAGTGTCGATGACCACGAGATCGATTCGCGGCGGTTGATAGCGATCGATGAGCGAACGAAATGAGATGGATTCAATCGATTCCTCAACGATGTGGCTTTCGATGTCAGGCACGGCGTTTCTGTTGGAGAGAATAACATCTCGACTGAAACTACCAAGCATTCCGCACCAAGCGGGCAAGTGATCGGCCATTCGTACTCGGTAGAAAGTGGCGGAGCCATCAATTTCAGACAGTGCCGCATTCACAAATATGGGTCCATGAACGCCGCTGTAGTTGGCCTTTAGGCGATTGAAAAGAAACGCGACAGGCTCCATCAGGATTCCCCGCCAGCCGTACATGCGCACAAGATAGTGGATCGGGTCATCGAGAAGGCCGTCGTTTGCGCCGACTTGGAGAAAGAACACGTCCCGGCCTCTGCGACGGGCAAGATCAAAAATGTAATCGTAGTCTATTGGCGAGGTAAAGCCAAAAATATTGCCGATACGGCGCGCCCAACCAAAGATCGATGGATGTGGTCTCAACCGCCGCCCGATTGATGCTTTGATAGTTTTGATGCTCATGAATCGGAGTTCCCCTGGAGATTTTCACCTTAGAATGAATGATATACCCCGTGCACGTCATGACCCAACTGAGCGTCGCATCGGTCGAGCCCAGCTCTCTTTTGATAATCCTCGGGGGTGCAACGAGAATTCTCAACGTTGGTTCCGGGCCCCCTTGTTGCGACAGGAAGTGTGCGTCATGCTAGGGTCTTGCACTGTGCCGTAACGACGTTTGATGGACGGCGTTGTCATGAGCTTCGCTCGCATTGTCCGAAAAACTGTTAAGGTCGCCATGCGTGGACGGCGCCCGCTCTGACATCTTTCAGCCGGGATTCCCCGGATGACTCCCGAACTGGCGTGAATATTCGCGCTTTTTCGGCCTTGCAGCAAGACTGACGCGAGGTGTGGATGGCTACCAGGAGCTCGGGCAGCGCGAACGATGGTCGAGGGGCTGATCTGGCTATTTTCACTGGCATCTGGACGCATTCCTCCTGTCGATTGCGCTTGGACGCGTGACAATCAAACGCTTCATGCTGGGGCGCGGGTGGTGGCTGCGGCCGTCGTTCACGTCCTCATATCCAGCGAGACGACCAAACACCGACTGAATCGGCGTGCGAACTGCTCAACTTAGGCATCATCCGGGGAATGCGGGATTACAGCCCTACACTCATGCTGCGAAGACAATGTCGCAAATGGATCTCATTGCTGTATTCCTCGTGAACACGGAGCCCTAAAGCATAACTGATTGTTCCCGAATGAAAGACACCGCGCATCAACCACCACATGGCGCGCGGTCGGTTTGGAATCGTGACGGCTGCCATTATGGCGCAGATAGCCACTTTCAACGGTGCTGTCCATGAGAGACGGGCGTACTCAGAACGGTCAAATTTGTGTGACACGAGCGCGCGAGCTTGCCCGGCCCGATAGCGGCGCTTCACGACCCATGCAAAATTGGCACGGGACGGAACGACACTTTCGTACACAACCGCGCTGGAGGCATACCTCAGCACGCCGCCTTTGCGGTACATCGCGTGGAAGAACATTGTATCTTCTCCCCCGGTTCGGCCCAGCTCGGGATCGAATCGAAGTCCGTGCCGCCGAACAAAAGCCATATCAATCAGCACGTTTGAAGTATAGCCAGTGGTGATCCGCCTACTTTCTGTAATTCGGTTGGAGTGATAGTCGCCTTGCTGGATCCAATCAGGGGTCCCATCGTCGTAGATCGCCTCGCACGGGCCGAATATGGCGGTAGCGCCGTTCCGGCTTGCGACTAGCTCAGCAAGCCAGTTTGTTGACGCGTATTCATCGTCGTCCACAAAGGCAAGCCAAGGTGTGGTGGCCGCATCGAGACCTGCGTTGCGCGCCGTTGAAATATTCTGGCCGGGAACATGTCTGTAGTCCACGTCAATGTTTGTTCGACTACGGAATTCTGTTACGATGTTGCAGGCCGTCGGTTCGGAATCATTATCGATGATGAGGATGCGAACACTTACGTTCGGTAGTTCTGACTGCTTAGCGATACTGTCGATCGCGGACAAAACGCTCTGCCTTCGGAAAGTACAAATACAGACTGTCAGTTCAATTGCTTTGGAATGCGTAGGGTTTACCATATCATGCGTTCAGAACTAACGGGTTGCCTGCTCTACCTCCGGGCGCGAAACGGAACGGGGACGGACCGCTTCCTACGGCGCTGTGGCGCGCCGGTACGCGCGTATCCAATCGATTGTCAAGACGGCAGGGAAGTGGGTGGATTCATCGGGCCGACCGACCCAATGTCCTCCGATCGGAAGACCTGCCAAGATATACATTGGCTTGTGCATGTCTGCCGGAGTAGGGGCGCGAGCGACCTCGAAGCCGTCGAAATACCATCTGATTTCATCTTTTTGCCAATCGACCGCGTATAAATGAAAATCCGCAGACGTGTCTGGAACACGAATGACATCGGGAGCATCAGTATGTACGCCGGTCGCCTTGCTATGTGCATTGGTATGAAGCACGGTCGGCTCCTGCCCGAGAATTTCAAGAATGTCGATTTCGGGCGGCCACGACCCATCCTTTGGCAAGAGCCAGAACGTTGGCCACAATCCACGTCCCTTTGGCATGCGCGCCCGCATCTCGAACACTCCATAGACCTGCGAAAGAGAAAATTGGGTGGTAATAAGTCCGGACGTGTACTCGTAGTTGGATATGAACGGCCGAACCTTCTCAGGAGCCTTGTCGCCGACTATTTCAAGGTTGCCATTGACGATGCGAAAAGGATGGATCCCGAGCGGCTCGGGCGCGGTACCGCGAAAGCCGCGGTCGGTATAGACCTGCAATTCTCCGTTAGAACCTAGCGTCCTGCTCCCGAGATGCTGGACGGGAGCATATCCGAAGTTGGTTCGCCAGGTTCCACCTCCTTTTGAACCATTGTCCAGGCCTTCCGCGTACCAGCTGAACTCGTTGAATTCGTCGGCGAACGTCGGGATGAGGCCGCGACGGTCAAGCTCCAATCGAAACGTGTTGGGGCCCAGGGTGCCAATTTGGGTCTTGAGAATCCACACGATTTGTCTGCCGGGTAGCCTGAGCTGCACATCATTTCCGACTTGCCGCATCATGCCCCGTACTGTGTTAAAATCCGTCAGACCAAAGTCAAGCAGCCGGATCTTATCGCCCCTCTGCGCGTCATATCCGGCGATAATCTTGTTGCCCGAGCCGCGCCGGATTTCGAACACGTAGAGCTGACCATGAGGTTTGACGTCGCCCTCGATTAAGTCTCCCTTCGGGGGTAACTCTTGGGCAAAGGCCCCGCTAAAAAAAGTGGCATTCTTACTATCTGTGGGACTGCCAGTCACCAAGGCGCTGACTAGCAGCATACCGGCTATTCGAAGAAGTATCCCGCGTGGCATGTTATATCCGTCTTTGCTTTGTCGGGTGGCGTGGGCTCGCGATCCCTGCGATGCTACGTTACGACAGATCTGTTGTACGGTGGGTCCCTTTTTGTTTCTCATGTGACAACCTGGACGTTGTTAGAACGAACGGATGAGCGACGGTGATGTGGGGCCCTCGCGATGGAGCGAGACCGCGCAGGCGAACGCCGAGCGGGAGGCGGAGGAGCGCGACGGCCCGTGGCTTTGTCAATGCAATGCCGATGGCAGCCGGCCAGTTCCGGGACTTGAGTGCGTTGAGCAGCTTTTCAAAGGCCAAGGCAGTCTCGACTGACTTCATGCGGCGTTTGACCGCTTCAGCAACTGGTTGATTTTCGCGAGAAATCTTGCCGAGAAATCGCACATCAGTCGCCTTGAGCGCCTCGAGGGCCCTTTCATTCAAGCGGTGGGATATCGAGGCGCTGTGTTTGCGATAGAAATACAGGGACAGGGGATAGACTCGCATCTGCCTGCCTGCATAAAGCAACCGCAGCACCAGATTATAATCCTCGGCAATCCTCAAAGTCTCGTCATAGCAGGCTGTTGAACCAGTAAGGATCGTTTTCCGGAACAGCGGCTTGAGATAGCCGAGTGCCGGTCCGGGGCCATACAAGTGATTGAGCTCGATATAGCGGCAGATCTCGACCCAGAATGGCTCGCGTGCCCAAGGGCCCGAGAGCAGTGGGCGTGGCGGCTTGGAACCGCTCGAATCGAACTCGATGACGTTGTCGGCCACCATGTCGGCGTTGTCGCGGCGGGCCACCTCGACAAGCGTCGTCAACCGGTCGGGGTGCATGAGGTCGTCGCTGTCCATGACGGCGATCCATTCGCCCTGGGCAAGCCCAAACGCTCTGTTGCGCGCGGCAGCTGGTCCTCCATTATGACAACTCCGCACCAGGCGAATTCGCGGGTCTTCCGCCATCAATCCCGTCACTATCGCGATACTGTCGTCGCTCGACGAATCATCGGAAACGATGATTTCGAGATCGCGCAAGCTTTGGCTTTGGGCCGACCGGATGGCATCGGCAAGATGCGCCGCGCCATTATAGTTGGCCATGATAATGCTGACGGTCGGCGGAGGGCCGGTATGCTCGTGCGCGTCTGATGCTCTCATCGGGTGATCCGGTCGCGCCTCTGCGTCTTGTCCGTGCGGCTGTCGACCTCCCTGGTACCGTCGGGTCGCCACAGTCCCGCCTTGAGTCCCTCAAAGAATCCGACTGACCAGCCGACCTGCATCGCGATCGCTGCGACGCCTGCCGCGGCGGCGCAGGGATCGCGTTGGCGAACACCGAGCAGAAGGCCATAGCCAAGACAAGACAGTGCCCAGCTCAGCGCTGGCAGGGCGAAGACGAAAGAGAACGGCGTCAGCAGGAGCAAGCTCAGCACAGGAGCAATTCCAGCCAGAATCAGATGTCGAACCTTCGCGTCCTTTCGATGCTTGAGGAAATTGCGCGCTCGGCCACGGCCAACGTTTCGATATTGCCGAAAGAGAGCAGCCATCGTCCGGCGAGGGTAATAAGTAACTTCAACTTCACCTGTCAAAAAAATCGCAAATCCGGCGGCCCTCAGCCTGACATCGAGTTCAACGTCCTCAACATGAGAAAATGAATCATCATAGCCACCCACTGTCTTGAAGGCTCTGATCGTCATCAATGCGTGATGTCCATGATCGACCCAACCTTCCCGGGCGACATTGCGATGTGACGCGCCACCGTTGCCGAGGACCGAATTTTGTGCAGCGGCGGCTGCACGCTGAAAACAGCTCCTTCCCACGGTATGCATGCTCACAACAATGGAATCAGCCCGTGTTCTGGCCTGCACGTTCAATAGGCGTTCACAAAACCGATTTGGATACCTCGCATGGGCATCGACACGGATGAGGAAATCAAAGTCGCTTCCATACCTCTCAACTGCACTGTTCACTCCTGCGCTTTGAATACGATAATCGCTAGATCGATGCGGTCTGCGTCGGCCAGTAGCTGGTCGATCACCCCCTCCAGGTGCTCTTCTTCATTGAGGCAAGGAATGACGACCAGGACTGATGCCGTCGAGCCTTTGAATGTTGCCTGGTGTTGTATGGCCATGCGCTCACGCTTCGGTGCCGGCGAAGATATGGTATGTAGGTACGGGGAACGTGTTCGTCATGAGGTGGAACGCTGAGTCCGCATTTCATTTGGCTCCATTGGGCGAACGGCATCCCCTTGGCTCTAGTGTTTCAAGCTTATCTCAGGCAGGGGTTGGTCTGAGCGAGCCAGCGGAACACTATATTGAGCGACACGTAGTGCCCGCACTAGCGCGCGGCAGTCGGCTTGGTCACTTACCAAGTCTGTGCGCGGCAGCGCTTCAACTTGGCCTGCTAGCTTCGAGTAGGTCTCCTTGTCGAGGTATCGGAAGAAATCGATGAGCTCTTGCTCCAGGGGTTCGTCTAACACGACGCCCGCGCCTCGCTTCGCCAACCAGCGACCGGTCTCGACCCCCGCTACTCCGATCGGCACCGTGCCATAGAGGCTTCCTTCGTAAATGCGATTGGGTAGCAGCCAGGTCGAGTTCTGTCCGACTTCATAATAATCGATCGCCCAGCTGAAATGGACGTCGCCATAAATGGTCGGCAAATCGGCCGGGCTGTGGTAGGGGCCGCCAAAATGAACATGCGGAGATCTGGCGATCAATTCATCGAGGTCCTGAAAGACCGCTTTGGTGGGGCGGCCTCGGATTATTATTTCAATCTTACCGGCAGCGCCTCGTGCAAGCGAGCACAGCATCTCCAGACTTCGGCGACAGCGAATGATCCCGAACCATCCAATGCGCCAAGGCGGCCCCGAGAGCGGTCTCTTTCGGTCTGGTTCGATGAGTTCATCGAGCATGAGCACTTTGTTTTCGACGAGATGTATCGGAGACCGAAAGCCGCGGGGGATGAAATAATTATGGACGAATGCCGGTGAGCTCGTGAGCAACAGGTTCACCTCACGCCAAAGCCTGGTTTCGAGCGATCTCAGCAAACGCCCCTCGAGGCGCTTGGACAAGAGCATGCGATGGATATCGAGGCATTCGTACACGACTGCCGCCGTGGGAGCGTAGAGCTTCCGAGCGCGAATTGCGAGCGCCAGCATCTCGAGGTTGCGGGCGAGGATCACGTTGGCTCCGCGCACATGCTGAGCGAGGCCGCCTAGCCTAGCTAGAGTTGCAGCGACCGATAACCCCCGTCTCAACAGCATGCCGTCTGCGGTGCGGCCGAGGTCGATCGAGGCGATCCCCTCCACCGCTGCTACCGGCTCAGAACTACGCCGGAAACCAATGGCGGTGACGGCGGCCCCGCCCGCCAACAGCATTCGGATGCGGCGGTGAACGGCCGGGTCCGAAAGATCATGGGTGAAATAGGCAATTTTGGCAGTCACTGCAGAATCCAAGTCAACGTTCCGTGGGGGTGTCACAATACCGCAGACAGACCAATTACAGTGTTATCGAAACGATATGCTAAATTTCCTACGCCGTCTCATCGTCGCTAAAGTACCCAAATCTGATCTTTCTTTCCAACCAAAGTGTATGTTATCAGATCCGCCAGCGAGCACCGATTAACATGGGTACCGAGCCGATCGCCCAAGCGGCTTGGGTTACCGGTAGGGTGTTCCTGCTGGGTTGCCCGCGGAAGGCGTCATCTCGGACGTGCGTTATGCTGTGAGAAATCCAGTGGATGTCGTGTGAGACACGAAGTACTCTTACCGAATTGACAATCCTAATGCCTTGTCTAAACGAGGCGGAAACTATTGCCGCGTGCGTGAAAAAGGCATCGAGTTATTTGTCAAGGTCTTACATTCATGGTGAGATACTGATCGCCGACAATGGCTCGACCGACGGTTCCCAGGGCATTGCGCAACGTCTAGGCGCGCGCGTCGTATCGATTTCTGAACGCGGCTACGGAGCGGCCCTTATTGGCGGCATTGAAGCAGCAAAAGGGCGTTTCGTGATCATGGGTGACGCCGATGATTCGTACGACTTTTCGCAGCTCGATGGATTCGTAGCTAAGCTGCGAGAAGGATACGATCTTGTTATGGGAAACCGGTTCAAAGGTGGGATAGAGCCGGGGGCCATGCCCGCGCTCCATCGCTGGCTGGGCAATCCTCTCCTGAGTTTCATAGGCCGTATCTTTTTCAAGGCAGAGCTAGGCGACTTCCATTGCGGGCTGCGTGGCTTCAACACAAGCGCCATCCGCAATCTCAAGCTTCGCAGTCGCGGGATGGAATTTGCCAGCGAGATGGTCGTGCGGTGCCGTTTGGCACGCATGCGCATCGCGGAAGTGCCGACCACTCTGAAGAAAGATGGACGTTCACACCCCCCTCACCTGCGCACATGGCGTGATGGCTGGCGGCACTTGCGGTTCTTGTTGATATTCTCGCCCCGTTGGTTGTTCTTCTACCCAGGACTCGCTCTGCTGATTCTCGGAATTGGGATCTCGATCCTGCTTCTTCCCGGCCCGGTTTACATCACGCCGAACATCAGTCTCGACATTCACACCTTCCTGGTCAGTGCTGTCACCGTTTTGATCGGCATGCAGTGCATTTCCTTTGCAGTCGTGGTCCGTCGCTACGCCGCCGCCCGCGGGCTCCTGCCACGTTCGAAGGTCGTGGAGCGGTTCCTTGTTCCGCTCACATTGGAACGAGTGCTGCTCGTTGCGCTGGTCATTGGCATGCTCGGTCTCGGCGGCATGATCTGGTGTGTCGCGCAATGGGCGGATGCGGGTTTTGGGCCGCTTCAATACGATGCGATGATCCGAGTATTGACGGTGTCGATCACGGGCATCGCTCTTGCGCTGCAGCTCGCCTTCACGGCATTCCTTTCTGCAATTATTGAGGTTGAGATATGATGGCGGTTCCAAGTTCAGTGACCTGCATGGTTGAGGGCCTATGTCCAGTCACTGCAATGTATGTCATTGGCCAAATGCCATGATCGCTGGAAAGGACATTTTGACTAGAGCCCACGGTGCGCTTGTTTTCGGTCGGCGAGTACGAATTCTCGCGGCAAACCTAGCAAAAGAAATTCCTATCAGGGCTGAGGTGCTCGATGTCGGCACAGGCGACGGCTCGATTGCCAAAGCAATCGCACTGCACCGGCCAGACATCAAAATTGAAGGCATCGACATCCTGATCAGACCCTATACCCACATTCCAGTTCACCCATTTGACGGCGAGCATATTCCCCTTTCTGAAAAAGCAGTCGACGTTGTTTCTTTCGTGGACGTATTGCATCATACCAGCAATGCCAGAGTTCTCTTGCGTGAGGCAGCTCGGGTCTCTCGCCGTTACATAGTGATTAAGGATCATCTGCGCGAAGGTCAATTTGCCAAAGCGACCTTGCAAGCGATGGATTGGATCGGTAACTATGGACACGACGTCGTATTGCCGTACAACTATCTGTCAGAACAAGAGTGGCGTGAACACTTTCGAGACACCAATCTCAGTCCGGAACACTGGAGGGAAAGTCTGGGATTATACCCATTTCCGTTTTCGTTGGTCTTTGGCCGACGGCTTCACTTTATCGCACGTCTAACGATCTCATCGCCTGACCACGCATCTTTCCGATGACGAGTGTAATGGGAAAATTGATAAGGAAGTTGGATGAGTGAAGCATTGCGTTAAGTTATCCCACGAGGGCAGACACATGCGGGATGGCAAGCGGTCGCTCGGTCGCGCATCGTTTTGGTGCAGTGCCCTTTTGATGATCGCGATGGGGGCAATCGTTCTTTTAATACCGGCATTCATCAATGGATTTCCTCTGGTATTTGAGGATTCCGTAGATTACCTAGTATTTACCCCATACCTCTATCGTAGCCCCTTCTATGGAATTTTCCTGTCACTCTTTCATTGGAATCGCTTTATCTGGGCGCCGATTTTTGCGCAGGCCTTGATCGTAAGCCATGTGCTTTGGGTGCTCGTCCGGATATTCGCAGGCGAAGTAAGCTTCAAATATTTTTGTATAGTGGTTGCCATTCTCGCTTTCTTTTCCAGTCTTCCCTTCTTCGCAGCCGTAATCATGCCGGACGTCTTTACGTCACTTATGGTCCTTGTAATTTACCTTCTGAGCTTCCACTTACCAGCTTTGTCGCGATTGGAGATAATCTACTTCACCTTATTAGGCTGCATAGCAATAACTGCGCATAGCTCGCATCTGCCACAGGCCTTCGGCTTGGTTTTTGTGGCGCTCGTTCTCAATGTTGCCGTTGGAACGCCTCCACGATCCTTATTGATCCGTGCCGGGGCGCTATCAGTACCATTAATCCTCTCGGCTACGGCAATTCTTCTCTACAATATTGTCATTCACCATTCCGTCACCTTATTTCCAGCGGGACAGAGCTTTCTCCTTGCCAACATGATCGAGCATGGCCCCGCCCGACGCTATCTTCAAGAGACGTGCCCGGCCGCGGGTTACAAAATCTGTAGCATCGCCAAATCTCTGCCTGCGACGTCAAACGATCTCCTGTGGACTGAAGCTTATCGAGAGCTCGGAGGATTCGACGGCATGCGAGAGGAGGCGAAGCTAGTCGTCATTGGTACGCTCCGCTCCCGCCCGTGGGACGTGCTACTGATGGCGGTAGATACAGTTGGTTCATCTTTCGTCACACATGCGCCCGGCGCCGAATTGACTCCGTTGGGGAACCACTCCTGGATGATCAATGTTCTGACCAAGAAAAAATTCGGATTGTCTACGGTTCGCGCATACGAGGACAGCCTTCAATCACAAGATGCTGTTCCGCGCGCGCTGTTGCGAGCCGTCGACAATATCAGTTTCCCGATTGCCGCCGTCGGACTGTTGATCTCGGGCATACTTGCTTTTCGACGCGGGTTTCAGGAAGCAACGGCACTCGCCATTCTGGTACCTGCAGCCTACGCGATCAATAATACGCTTTGCGCTTTTGCATCTGGGGTATGGCATCGGTATCAAGCGAGGGTGACGTGGCTTTTTGCTCTTGCAGCATTGCTTATTATCATCCAACTCATCGAGTCCAACCCAAACAGGTCTATGTTTAGGAAAGTTCGACCTGGTGGAAGTGCGAGGGAGCCGAGCGTCTGAAGTTGCCAAGGATCTTCACGCTATGCAGTCCGCAACAATCAACCTATTTCGTCGCAGGTGGGCTGACCGTGCTGAGCTACTGGGAGCATGAAATTGATGAGTGTCCATGCGGACGGAGGGCCGTTGAGTGCGCAACCGATTGCCTGGGGAGAGGCGGGGGAAGCCCGTACGGCCGCGGTCGTAGCCCGTACCATCGACGTGATAATCGCTGCCTGGAACCGATCAGATACGATCGAGCGCGCGATCCTTTCGGCGCTGGCCGAGCCGGAAGTGCGACACGTCATCGTTGTCGATGATGGATCGAGCGACGATACGGCAGCTCGCGCAAGGCAATGTGGCGCCAAGGATGGCCGCGTTATTGTCGAGCAATTGTCTTCAAATTTGGGACCCGCAGCAGCACGCAACGTCGCACTCAAGATTTCCACGGCTCCCTGGGTGGCAGTTCTGGATGGCGACGATTTCTTCCTTCCAGGGCGAATTCGAAGACTGCTAGCGAAGGCGGATGGGTGGGATTTTGTCGCGGACGAACTCCTACAAATTCACGAAGATCGAGTTGGCAACGAGACCCCGACGCCCATCCTGTCCGATCGGCATTTTGAGCCATGGAGCCTCAGTTTGGAGCAGTTCGTCTTGGGTAATGTCACGCGGTATGGTATTGTGAGAAAGGAGCTGGGATTTTTGAAGCCATTAATTCGTCGCTCATTTCTGGACCATCATCACCTGCGATACGATGAGGCCCTCCGGCTCGGTGAAGACTACGCTCTTTATGCCCGCGCGCTGGCGCTACGGGCTCGATTTCTAGTCGTTCCTGCGAGAGGTTACGCATCCGTCGTGCGAGCCGATTCGATCAGCGCACGACACGACAAGCGCGACCTTGAACGACTGAGGGACAGCGATTTAGAGCTAACCGTAAGTCGAATTTTGACCCCAAGAGAACGTCGGGCGCTGAAGAAGCATTATTCAAGTGTGGATTGTCGCGTTCAGTGGGTTGCCGTGATCGAGGCAGTCAAGTTGCGCAGATACGTGCAGTTCATGGCGGCCTTCTTTCGCTCGCCAAAAGTCTCCGTGTTTCTGATGAGACGCTTATTTGAACTGCTGTGCCAGAGAATTGGAAAGGCTATCCGAGCCTGACGAATTTGCCGGCGAAGGATCAAACGATGTGCTGGTGCCAGTTTGTCATCGGGGCAATGGTCAAATGGGCAAGAGGCTCAGACTTGGGGCCCAGTAATGGCTCGCGCCAGGTGCCATCACCGCGTGAGCCAGGGCCGGGCGCCGCTCAACGTAGCTAACCCGATGCTGACCAATGCTGGTGCTGGCGGGCATGCACTTGGACTCCGACTCTCGCCAACGGTCCGCAGCCGTGCCCTCCGTTTATCGTCTGCGGCGAGGTTCGACAGCGCTCGGGATGGGGGCAAATCTTGCCGCAACGCCCTATAATTTGGACATTGGCACGCGGGATTATTTCGGTAACACGCTCGCAACGAGCATCAACATTGGTGCTGATGGCGGGAACATCCGCGCCGCCAAGATGGCCACGTCCGCCGGCGTCGCGGCGCTCGGCCGATCCTATCCTGCAGGACGCGGTTCGCTGGTAGCTGGATCGCATACTTGATCCGCTCCGCTTCGAGAAACTCGTAGACCTCGGGATTGGCGAAGCCCGCGTCAGCGCGAAAATAGATGCGCGCCGCAAAAATGCATGGCGGCACGCGTGGAGGAACCCGCCGGCATGCGGCGGTTACCCGCTCATAGCGATGGCTTGCGCAGGCCTAAAAAGCAAGCTTCTTTGGGAGTGGAAGCGTGTTATACCGCTCGCGTGCGATGTCCTTCCGCCACGACGCGGCATCGCAGGGCTTAAGGGAGTCCGGATGTGGTAGGTGTCGACCTAGAAAATAAAGTCCAAGCTTCCGTTGTATCCTCCAGTTCGCTTCCGCTGGTCATCGATCTCGACGGCACGCTCCTGAAGACTGATTTGCTCTATGAGAGTTTTTTCGGTGCCATCGCAGCAGGCAACGCAAAGCCAGTGTGCTTCGCCTGCGAATTTTGCCGCGGACGGGCAGCGCTCAAGCAGCATCTCGCTGGAGAGTGTACTCTCGACTATGCGACGCTGCCCTATGATCCGGAGGTTTTGGCCCTCGTTGTGCGCGCCCGCAAGGAGGGCCGCAATGTCTATCTCGCGACAGCCAGCCATGAGACGCATGCGCGCGCGATCGCGGACCACCTCGGCATTTTCGACGGCGTGTTCGCGTCGGACGGCCTTGTCAACCTCAAGGGCGCACGAAAGGCAGCCAAGCTCGTCGAGTGCTTCGGCGCCCGTGGCTTCGAATATTGCGGCAACAGCTCCGACGATTTGCCGGTCTGGGCTCAATCCGCGAGGGCCTATACGATCCGGACACGTCCCTCGGTCCGTAACAAACTGATCTCCATCGTCTCGAACGTCGAACATCTCGCGACACCGTATGCGTCCGCGCGCCCTTGGTTCAAGGCGCTCCGCGTCCATCAATATGCGAAGAACCTACTTCTGTTCGTGCCGATGTTCACGGCGCATCGCTTCGATCTCTGGACCTTTTTTCATGCCCTCCTTGGCGTTGTCGCGTTCTCGCTCTGCGCGTCCAGTGTCTACCTGCTGAACGACCTCGTGGACCTGAAAGCGGATAGAGTCCATCCGAGCAAGCGGCGGCGTCCCTTCGCGAGCGGCGAACTTCCCATCAAAGCGGGATTGTTTCTGATTCCTGTGCTCTTCGTCCTCGCCGTGGTCGTCTCAGCGTTCATCTCGCTGAACTTTATACTCTGCCTGCTCGGCTATTTCGTCCTCACGACCGCTTACACCTTCGCGCTTAAGAAGAAGATGATCGTCGATGTGATCGTGCTTGCGACGTTATACACGGTCCGCATTATCGCAGGCGGCATCGCGACAGACGTCGTCGTTTCTCAATGGCTGCTGATGTTCGCGATCTTCGTGTTTACATCGCTCGCCCTGATGAAGCGCTATGTTGAGCTTTCAGCCCGGCTCGAGAACAATCTTCCGGATCCCGAAAACCGCAACTACAAGACCAGCGATCTGCATATCGTGGCCACGCTGGCCGCGGCGAGCGGCGTTAACTCGGTTACCATCTTCGCGCTTTATTTATCCTCTCCCGCTGTCGCTGCCGCCTATTCCCGACCCGGGGCTCTATGGCTGATCTGCCCGATCCTGCTGTACTGGTTCGCACGGGCCGTTATGATGGCTCATCGAAGGACCATGGACGACGATCCGGTTGTCTTCGCCCTGAAGGACCGGGTGAGCCTGATCGCAATCGTCAGCATCGTTGCGCTGGTTCTGATTGCGATATAGCAGATAGTCATCCCACGGCAAATGTTCCAGGAGATTTTGCGGCTGACGGCCGCAGCCGTCACCAGCGCCAGCGTGAGAAGCCAGCGTGAGAAAAGCGTGATGGTCATGCGTCAGGTGGAACCACCTGATCCAAATGCTTGGGGAAATCGCCCGATCAGGCCCTCGACCACTGTTCGGGCTGCCCAAGGTGACGGTAGCCCTTCCATACCCCGCGTCTGCCTTGCTGGTAGGCGCAAAAAACGCGAATACCATCATCCGGGGAATCCCGGTTCACATCGATTGACCTTGTCGCACATCGGCATATCATGGAGGTTGCAGGAGCAAGACAAACAATCGCAAGATGAAGGCTCGGAAAGCGCGGCGGTCCGGCAGGGATCGCGCGTGAAGATGGGCCCAAAAACCTAACGATTCAGTCCAAGTATGGGGGCTCACATGGCTACCAACACGCCTGACACCAGTGCCGTCAAAAGCGACGCAACGCATTCCGACTAAAAGCGCCATAAAAAAAGAAAATCGCAATATGGCTACAACCCTAACCAATCCTGCAACCTTAACGAACAGGGATCTGTTACGCTATCTGAAGAGCCTGAATTTCCAGGCGGGATTCGTGGATCGCCTGAAAGTCTATTACCGTCCGCTAGTCTGTCCTTTTGTCGAATTGATCAGCCTTGTAAAGGAAGGCGAGAAGTTGGGAGATATCGGCTGCGGATCGGGTCAGTTCGGCTTATTGCTCGCAGAATTCGCCCGGCCTTCCTTTGTATTCGGCATCGAGATCAGCGAACGGCTGGTGAATAATGCCCGTCAACTCTTTGAAAAGTATGCGAAGACGGATTACGCCTTTGAAGTATTCGACGGCGTCCGTTTTCCCGACAGGATCGGCGAACTCGACGTGATCTTTTTAAACGATGTCTTACATCATGTCCCGCCTGCCGCCCAGCAACAGTTCGTCCAGGATCTCATCCGGAAAATGAAGAGCGGGACTCGGCTTATCCTGAAAGATATCAACGGCGGCAGTCCGCTGGTGTATTGTAATAAGATGCATGACCTGCTGTTCGCGGGGGAAGTAGGCCATGAACTGCCCTACAGGACGGCGCAATCCTGGCTCGAACAAAACCATTTAGTCCAGTCGGAATTTTCAACAAAGAGAATGTATGTCTACCCTCATTACACCATCGTTGCAAAAAAACCGTAGTAAAAAGCTTGTCTTTATCGTTTTGTATCTCCCTGTTGTCCCAGTACCCTATCTACCGGAACTTCTATAATGGCAGGGCTATTACTACCTATGAGCGGCATATTGCGATGATACACGGAGTTCGGAGTTTTACAATCCCTGGCAATATCGCATTAACATGTCTGTTCCAATCGTCCTCGTGCCGGCGACGTTCATCAGTCGTCCGTGAAGAATTCTGAATCCCTTGAGCGGGCTGGCTGGTTGGGTGTTCTGAAGTAATCGAATTTGCCGGTTTTTGACCTTTGGAGGTCGATTTCCATCGTGGTCGGCTCCGGGGTAGTTAGAACAAGATAGATTCTCGCCAAGGTCACCGCCTCGGCAACCCGGACGCTTCAAAACCGCCTTGCCCTGCAATAGCCAGGCTACGACATGGAACAGCTTCCACGGACGCATTACCACAACAGCTAGCACCGATTCGACAAGCAGGTCCGTTCGCAGCAAAGTGCCATCCAAATCGAGCACGAGTGGGAGCGACAGATCTCTCCGCCTTCCGCAGAAGAGGCCGTCAGCTTTGTTTCCCTCGACTCGTACGTTATTACGTCCGAGCGTTACTCCTAATCAAAGAAATTCGACGACCCGCACGCAATAGATGACGGTTCTAGTTATCGCGGGACTCGCACCTACAAATCTGTCCGCCCACTCGATCTGGTCCGTACCCCGCTAAGGGTTGCAGCTTCGAGCAAGTCGCATCGGCTGGATTCGCTAATGGCGTGATCACCAGGGCTGCCTGTCTAAACAGCACTATGCGTGATTGCGCCAAATCAAAGAACACGCAGGAGCGGCCTCCTTCATTTCTCATTTGGCGAATTTGCTCGGTAACCGCCACATGCCTCTGTGCACCGAGCTTGGCAGTCGCGGCCATTACGATCGTCGAATCCACCAGCAAAACCAATATGATGACCCAACCAGCCCAGACAATGTACGGGCTCGTAGTCAGCGCCGCGGCAATTCCGATCGCCGCTGGTACGATCCACAGCTGGGGCACGTAACGCGCCCACCAATTCTCTGGAAAGAGCAAAACCAGCACTGAAACCGCAGCGCCAATAAGCAGTATGGAGGAAACCATGGGAGCTCTTTTTTGAGCCGTTAGAACAGCGAGCAGTGAAATCAGCGCTATCGTGATTGCACCCGAGAATAGCGGACCAAAACCAGCAAGGCGGACATCGATACCTCCTGAATGCCGAATCTCGCCTGGAACAATCCAAAACGGCACTTTCAGGTGCGGCACGTTACCGTAACCGTAACCGCTGTTTGTTTCGGAGAATAGCGAAAATAAGAAGCGCTGAATGCCCGACATCGGTCGGAGCACTTCGGGCATATTGCTTCCGATGAGGTCAATCGAATTGGCCCCCATCAGAGGATAGAGAGGATGTCCGTATGCAAGGAGGTTCGTGACATACGGGGCATATCCGAGGATGGCTATAGCGGCCATGTATACGAGGCCAAGCACAAGTAAGGCTCGTAGCCCGGCTTTCGCGCCGCACTGGATAATCCAAGCAACGCATACAAACGCGCAGAGACCGAGGAATATAGGAGCAGCCGAGAACTTCAGGTTCAGGGCAAAGATCATTGCGGCGCAAGCACCGATAAGCGCGCGCGAATCGCGTAAAGCAAGCCAAAGTACTGCGAAAGTGATGAATAGAAGTATGCTTTCTCCGAGCAATCCATCATTCATGTGGGTAAAAAGTTGGGCGACAGCAACCGCATTGGCAGCCCCAGCCAGAGCTGCAATTGATGACAACAGAAATGACAATTTCAGCCGCAATAACGCACCGGCCAGGGAAAAAAATGAGGCGAAGAACATAATGAAGTTTTCAGCCTTTGTGGCTTCGAACGAAAGGCCAGATGAAAGCTGCACCGCGGCGACAATCCAGGAGGCCTTCGGGTAATAGATAACCCACGGAATTGCCGGCAACGGGGCCAATTCGGCGGGCATCTGATATGAGCCATGAAAAGGATTCCATCCGCTTGCGAGTGCATAGATTGCTTGGAAATGATAATGTTGACCGTCTATCGATGTATCGTACAGCTGCGAAGATAGGAGCACTGACGCGAAATACAGCAAGATCGTAAGGACGGCAGCGGACAGTCCTGTTCGCGGTGCGTACAAGATTGGCAAACTTATCGAGATCAACATGCCGCCAATCAACAGAGCCCGAGAGGCGATGGGCTCAAGCGACTGCCCCGCAATCAGCCATATTGCGGCCATCACATAGGTTACGGATATGGACAGGAGCAACCCGGCACCGGTCTGCAGAGACAGGTTCGACACCTTGTCACCGAATGCAACGTTGGCCGTGGCGGCTATCTTACTTTTGTCAACTAGATCTGTCGCCATCGGTCCCTAATTGCATCAGTTCGTGTGGGCTTCGCCTTCGACGAGTGGCAAGAAGCCGAGAATCATCCGGGAAGAGCGGTATCTGCCGTCACCCCACCCTCCTGCGCCAACACGGAAACACATCGGAACACGGGGAACATCATTGATCCCAAACAACGGTCCCGACGTTTCATCCAAAATAGGAATACTCCAAATCTCGCAACCCGGACAACTGTTTCCACGCTGACCAGCCCGCGAAACGATCATAACGGTAGTCGAAACCACCTTACCTTGTAAACGCCTGGGCACTATGCTTGTCGGTTGATCGAGCTGCGCACGCGAGAAAATATCTGCAAACTGGAGGAGTGCGTCCCTAAATGTCAGGGAAAATCGCCAGATGGGGCCTTCTTAACGCCGTTCGGACAGTCTGGAATGCCGGAGCCATCGACACCTCGCATCTGGGCTTCCGGCCAATCCAGAAAATCGCTACCATTCCTCGCCAGTTCGGGGGTCCATTCGGGGAATCCCGGATAACGCCGTGCCGTATCAGATGCGCGCCCGTCCAAGAGTGGGCGCGATCACGGGTGGGATACTGGTCTGTTCGCTATGGACGCAACAAAATGACAAGGTGGATTGGCAATATTTTTCCCACAAAATCCGATCTTTCCGCCAGCCCGAGACTGGCCATTGATGGAGGACCGTCGGCAATCAAACATCCTTTACCTCCAATGTATCCCGGCGGAATGCGTATCGGTGCCGAGGAGGAAAAGGCAATATTGGACGTCCTGCGCAGCAAACGGCTTTTCCGTTACTACGGGCCATATTCTGGCGTTTCCCGCGTCGACGAATTCGAGAAGGCATTCGCGGCCTACATGGGAACAGGCCATGCGGTAGCCGTCAGCTCTGGTTCCGCGTCGCTCGTTTGTGGATTGGCTGCCCTGGGGGTCGGGCCGGGGGACGAAGTGATCGTACCGGCCTATACATGGATCGCTTCAGCAGAAGCGGTGATAGCCGTCGGGGCGGTGCCCATACTAGCGGAGATCGATCAATCGCTGACGTTGGACGTGGCGGACGTCGAGTCCAAGATCACCGGCCGTACCAAGGCAATCATGCCGGTGCACATGCGCGGCGCTCCATGCCAGATGCACAGGATCGTGGGGCTGGCCCAGCCTCGTGGGTTGAAGGTGCTGGAAGATGTCGCTCAGGCAGCGGGGGGAAGTTTTTGCGGGCAGCGACTGGGCAGCATCGGGGACGTTGGCGCGTTCAGTTTCCAATTCAACAAAATCATCACATGTGGAGAAGGCGGCATCGCCATCACAAAAAATGCGGAATTATACCAGCGAATTGTCATGTATCACGATGTTGTGGGAGGACTGCGCAATAGGATTCCAAAGGAGAAAATATTGAATGGACTGAACTTCCGCATGAGCGAGCTGCATGGCGCAGTGATGCTTGTCCAGCTTCGCAGGTTGCATGGTTTGTTGACGGACATGCGTAAGCGAAAGGCCGCACTGAAGGGCGCAATGCAGGACGTGGCAAGGCGCAAGGGGGTCTCCTTCAGAGCGATAAACGATGCGGACGGCGATACGGCCATATCTCTTGTCTTTTTTGCGCCCAGTGCGGAACGCGCTATCCGAATTGCGGCGGCTCTCAATGCGGAGGGAGTCAGTGCATTGGTCATCTACGAACCCGGTCGTGTAGATTACCACGTCTATCCGCATTGGACGCCGGTCATGGAGAAACGCACTTGGTCCGAGAACGGCGGGCCGTGGCGGTGGCATGATGGGGACGTCAGATATAGACGGGATATGTGCCCTCGATCGCTCGACTTGCTGAGCCGTGCTGTGCATCTTGATATCAGCCCGGATATGAGTAGTGTGAACGTCGAACAGTTGGCCGGGGCGGTCCTCAAAGTATTGGATGCATTGTTGTAGATCCGAGATCTTACAACGTGAACCATTTGCACCTTTTAGTGCTTTGGCATGTTGCCGGAAATGGACCTGTGGAAACAAGCATCGTCCATCCTCGACTCGTCAGCCGGATCCGCTCCATGATAACCCGAGCATCTAATGCTGCACGGTCCTGCGCTCACCGCCGCGCTGCGCGCCACCACGTCGGAAGTTCTGCGCGTTGCCGGCGCCTATGACGCGGTGGTCATAGGCGCTGGAGCCGCAGGGGGGCTAGCGGCACTATTGCTCGCCGAGGCTGGCTTGCGGGTACTGGTCCTCGAAGCCGGTTGGGCTCGACCCCCGCTACGTTCGCACTCACTCCGCCCCCTGGGGCCCGCAGCTGTGGAGATCCTCCAGCGGCGGCAGCCCATCCAGTCTCGCTGTTACGCATGGATCCTCGACCCCGAGGCATTCGTCGACGACGTCGACTGCCCTTACATCACGCCGCCGGGCCATCCCTTCGTCTGGGTGCGCGCTCGGCAGCTGGGCGGACGCATGGTGGTCGCCGGCCATGGCCGGCAGTACTATCGCCTGGCCCGGGACGATTTCGCGTGCACCGACGGACTGAGTCCGCCGTGGCCGCTGCGGGCGGCGGAGCTGGACCCATGGTACGCCTTCGTAGAGAGGCGGCTCGGGCTCGCCGGTATGCGCGATAACGTCCCTTGGTTGCCCGACAGCGAGCTCTCATACGTTCTCGATCCGGCGCCAGCCGAGGCGGCATTGCAAGCGGCAATCGCCGCACGCTGGCCTGGCGCGCGCCCGGTGCTAGGGCGCTTCGCCCCACCGTTTGATGCGCTCGAAGCAGCGGCCCTGACCAGACGCCTCCTTATCCGTACCGGTGCGATCGCGCGAGAGATCGAGGTGGACAGATCGGGTCATGTACTGGGCGTCGTCTGGATCGACCAGCGAAACCGCAGCGAAGAGCACGCCCGCGCTCCATTGGTGTTCGTCTGCGCTTCGGCGTTGGAGTCCACACGCCTGCTTCTCCTCTCGCGCTCGGCGCGAAGTCCAGACGGACTGGGCGCCACATCCGGCGCACTGGGTCGCTATCTTATGGACCACATCCTGGTGATCGCGAGGGGGCGGGGACCGCCGCTGCCGCAGGGGGCCGCTTCCCAGCAGGCCAACTGCCTCTACCTTCCCAGGTTCGATGCGCGCGAGTTGCCAAAACCGCTGCCAGGGCGGGGGTTCGGCGTGCAATTGTACCAAACGCCGGCAAGGGGGGGGCGGTCCTACTTCAACGTCGCTTCGTTCGCCGAGATGCTGCCACGGCCGCAGAACCGGGTGACGCTCGACCCCGAGCGGCGAGACGCCTGGGGCATCCCGGTGTTGCGCATCGACTGCGCCCACGGCGATGGGGAACTGATTCGCGCGCGTGAGCAGATTGCAGCACTGCGGGAGCTTGCTAAGGTGGTCGGCGTGACGCTCACCGAGATCGACGAGGGGCCCGGGCCGCCGGGCATCGCCATCCATGAATGCGGCACGGCGCGGATGGGAAGCGATCCCGCGAGTTCGGTGCTCGACCCTCACAACCAGTGCTGGGAAGCGCAAGGGCTTTACGTGACCGACGGCGCCTGCTTCCCATCTCAGGGTAGCCAGAACCCGACTTTGACCATCCTCGCACTCACTGCCCGTGCATGCGATCACGCCCTGCGAACAAATCGCCCCTGGATCCCAACAAAAGGCGAGCGCATCTCGGGCCTCACTAAAAAAATCTGCATCTAACCCGTTCGCGAAGCTGTCTTTCTGTCGCTTCGTAGCCCCGCGGCCGTTGTCACGTCGGGCTTCTCCGCGAAGGCGTCGACCGCGCGCAGCGATGAGTCCAAGTACGCGGCGTTGGGTGAGCGTCGCTCCCATGC
>WNFI01676788.1_pt2 | contig 29169 bp, 22 predicted proteins | sample 5400471 | NCBI WGS metagenome assembly WNFI01 (sample SAMN13153348, study PRJNA577476) | soil metagenome | isolation source: 100 cm saprolite on Douglas fir-dominated hillslope | place: USA:California | collected 2013-09-17
GCGCTCTCTGCTAGTTGTGGCGTCGCTGTTCACTCTTCTGCTCATTGCCCCCGCCCAGCAGACTGACGCTGTGATCAACGGCGGCTTGCGCTGGCGAAGTATTGGGCCATTCCGCGGTGGACGCAGCATTGCCGTAAGCGGCATTGAAGGACAGCCGAACGTTTATTACTTCGGCTCGGTTGGCGGCGGCGTCTGGAAGACGACCAACGCCGGAGAAACGTGGGAGCCGATTTTCGACGGTCAGCCCATTGGCTCGATTGGCGCGATTGCAGTCGCTCAGTCTAACGCCAACATTATCTATGTCGGTACCGGCGAAGCCGATCTGCGTTCCGATCTCACCTACGGCAATGGGGTTTACAAATCCACCGACGGCGGAAAAACGTGGACCAACATTGGCTTGCGTGATTCGCAGCACATTGGGCGCATCCTTATTGATCCAAAGAACCCTGACGTCGCGCTGGTAGCGGCCCTCGGCCATGCCTATGGTCCAAACGCCGAGCGCGGCGTCTTTCGCTCAACCGATGGCGGCGCCACGTGGCAAAAGGTCCTCTATAAGGACGATAACACCGGCGCGATTGATATGGCTTGCGATCCCGACAATCCTCAGATCGTGTTGGCGTCGCTGTGGAGCGTGCGGCGTCCGCCGTGGAGCGTCTATCCTCCGACGAATGGCTCGGGCGCGATCTACCGCTCAAGTGATGGCGGCGCAACCTGGAGCCCGCTTGCCGGCAACGGACTTCCGGCAGGAGACGTTGGCCGCATCGGACTCTCCATCGCTCGCGGAACTCACGGACAGCGCATCTATGCGCTGATTGACACGCAGCAAGGCGGTCTCTTCCGCTCTGATGATGGTGGCTCGAACTGGGCGCTGGTCGGGAAAGACGAGCGCATTCGTGGAAGACTGTGGTATTTCGGTGAAGTCGTCACCGATGCCAAAGATCCGAATACGGTCTATCTGCCAAACGTTTCCATCTACCGCTCGATTGACGGTGGCGCGACTTTCACAGGCATCAAAGGCGCACCAGGCGGCGATGACTACCACGCCATGTGGATTGATCCTTCCAATCCGCAGCGCATGATTTTCGGCAGCGACCAGGGCGTGGGCATCAGCGTGGACGGTGGCAAGAGCTGGACATCCTGGTACAACCAGCCCACCGGCCAGTTCTACCACGTGGCTGTCGACAACCAGTTTCCTTACCACGTCTACGGCGCGCAGCAAGACAGCGGCACGGCCATGTCCACGAGCCGAAGCAACGACGGTTCGATCACGTTTCGCGATTGGCATCCCATTGGCGCGGGTGAAAGCGGATACATTACTCCTGACCCAACAGACCCCAACATAGTGTATGGCGGCAGCACGTATGGCGAACTGTTTCGCTTCGACCAGCGCACCGGACAGTCACAGATCGTCGCACCGGAGCCGGCCCGCAGCTTTGGCGATACCAGTCCTGACAGATTGCGCTTTACCTGGACATCACCCGTGGTCTTCTCGCCTCAGGACCCGCATACGCTGTACTTCGGCTCGCAGTTTGTTCTGCGCACAAAAGACCGCGGCATGTCCTGGGAAAAAATCAGCCCTGATCTGACCGGCGCCGTGCCAGGTTCGCCGCAGGACGCTGCGACCACCATTCAGAACGCCAAGGCCGGCGGACACGGCGTGGTCTACACCATTGCACCTTCTCCGGTGAGCGCGGGGGAGATTTGGGCCGGTACAGATACCGGCCTCATTCATCTCACGCGCGATGCCGGCAAGAGCTGGAGCAACGTTACGCCGCCAAACCTGGCGGACTGGAGCAAGATCAGCATTCTCGAGGCGTCGCATTTCGATGCTGCAACCGCCTACGCGGCCATAGACCGGCACCGGCTCGATGATATTGGTCCTTACATCTATCGCACGCACGATTTCGGGAAAACGTGGAAGAAGATCACGGACGGTATCCCGAATGGCGCTTATGTCCGCTCGGTTCGCGAAGACACTGTGCGGAAAGGATTGCTTTTTGCCGGGACGGAGCTGGGTGTTTACTTTTCTCTCGACGATGGCGACCACTGGCAGACGCTGCAACTCAACCTGCCGGTAACGCCGGTACATGATCTGGTGGTGAAAGACAAAGACCTGGTCGTCGCCACGCATGGCCGGTCGTTCTGGATCCTCGACGACATTACTCCGCTGCGGCAGTGGAGCAATGAAGCGGCGTCTGCCGTGGCGCATCTGTTTACGCCTGCAACGGCAATGCGCATTCGCGCGAGCACCAATCACGATACGCCGCTGACGCCGGAGGTCCCTGCCGGACAGAATCCACCGGCCGGCGCAGTCATCTACTATCACTTAAGCTCGCCGGCGCCGGACGTCCGCTTGGAGATACTGGATTCAGCCGGACACGTGGTGCGCCAGTACGCCAGCAGCGACCAGAAGCCGTTTTCGCCGCCAACTGCGGCCTTCCCTGCTTACTGGTTCCGTCCGCCGGAGACGCTTTCAACGGAAACGGGAATGCATCGCTTTGTTTGGGACCTGCGTTACGCTGCGCCACCAGTGTTGACCGGTGGATTCAGCATGGCGACGGTTTATGGCCGGAACGTGCCATCTGAGCCGGAAGGACCGCAGGCATTGCCGGGAAATTACAGCGTGAAACTCACCATCGACGGCCAAAGTTCTACGCAGCCGTTGAAGCTGATCATGGATCCGCGAGTCGCGACGCCAGCTCAAGATCTGGAAAAGCAATTCGTATTGGAGACAAAGCTGACACAAGGTATCCAGCAGGCACGACGTGCTCTGGATGAAGTCCACGGCTTCTACGCGAGCCATGCAACAAGTGAAGCTGAAGATCCCAAGCTGCAAGCGCTGGCACAGATTGAGCCACAGGAAGGACGTCAGCGGCGTGGCGGAAAGACAATTTCCGGAACAGTAGGCACGCTGGCACAGTTGCTCGGAGCAGTAGATAGCGCGGATACAACGCCCACTGTAGCTGAGGCCCAGGCAGCCGAGCTGGCGCTGACGCAACTGCGGGTCCTGCTCAATAAGTGGGAAGATTTGAAGAAGTAGCTGACGGACCATGCATACAGCGGACGTGGTGATCATCGGCGGCGGGATCGTGGGCTCGAGTATTGCATGGCACCTGACCACCGCGGGCTGCAGGAACGTCTTGCTGCTGGAGCGCGAGAGCTCCCAGGGCAAAGGGTCCACCGGCAAGAGTATGGGTGGAGTGCGCGCGCAGTTCGCCACACCGGTCAACATACAAATGTCGCTGTACTCGATTCCCTTTTACGCCCGTTTCGAAGAGACGCTGGGACATCCGTCTGGCTACCGCGACCAGGGTTATCTATTCCTCGCAACGGAGGATTCTCATCTCGCCTATCTCAAGGCGAACTATGAGCGCCAGACAACGCTGGGCTTGGAGAAAGTCGAACTGCTTAGCGCCGACGACATCCGAAAGATGCTCCCGCTACTGAGATCCGACGACATCCTCGGCGGAAGCTTCTGCGCGACCGATGGTTTTGTCGATCCCTACAGCGTAATGACGGGCTTTACTGCTCGCGCCACCGAACAAGGCGCGACGCTCTGGCGCAATGCCGAGGTCACGGCAATTCACGTTGACGAGCGCGGCGTCTCCGGCATTGAAACCAGCCGAGGCCCAGTCGCGACACGCGTTGTCGTGAATGCGGCTGGAGCATGGGCGGCCCAAGTGGCAAAGCTGGCGGGTCTGGACCTGCCCGTAGAGCCATTGCGGCGTATGTTGGTGCCTTCCGAGCCGTTTGACGAATTTCCCCACTCCGCTCCCATGGTCGTTGATCTCTCTACCGGATTTCACTTCCGCCCGGAAGGCCGCGGTTTTCTTCTGGCCTGGAATGATCACGAAGAGACTTCGAGCTTCAATACGGCATTCGACAATTCCTTCATTGAGAAGGTGCTGGTGCACGCGGCTGATCGCGTGCCGGTATTCGAGAATCTTGCCATCAATCCCAAACGCTGCTGGGCCGGGCTCTATGAGATGAGTCCTGACCATCACGCCATTCTTGGCCCCGTGGCGGAGGTCCCGGGCTTCTTTCTGGCCAACGGGTTCAGCGGACACGGCGTGATGCACTCTCCCGCCACGGGCAAGATCGTCTCTGACCTGATCCTCAAGGGCAAAACGGATGTCGTGAATGACGCGAGCGTGCTTGGCTTCCAGCGCTTCGCCAAGGGCGAACTGCTGCACGAAACTGCGGTTTTTTAACGGTCTGTGTGAAGAAAAGTAAATCTGGCGCTTCAGCCGTGAATTTCCGTTAGACTGTGCGGTCACAAGATCATGCGGGAGATGAATTCTATGCGCAACTCGTGCACGAAATCTCTGTATACAGTATTGGCGATCACACTTCTTTCCGTTAGTTTGGCACTCGGACAAACCGCTGCGCCATCGAGCGCGGTGCTCCACGGCTATCAGAAAGCCCCGCAGCCGATTCCTCAAATATTGAGCGCGCCACCGACCCCGCTGGCCGTGGTCAGTCCCAACGCCGACATGATGTTGCTCGGCGACCGGCTGACGTATCCGCCGATTGCCGATCTCGCGCAACCTATGCTTCGGCTGGCCGGAGTACGCATTAATCCGGCGACGAATGGCAGGCACCATCCTCCACGGATCGTTGGGTTACATCTGGTGAGCGTTGCCGATGGCAAGCAGCGCAATGTTGAGCTGCCGCGCAACGCCTATGTCGGCGGACTCCAGTGGTCGCCGGACGGCCAGCGCTTCGCCTTCACCGATACCACGGAGAACGGAATTGAACTTTGGGTGGGCCAGGCGGCTACCGCAACAGCGCACAGCATTTCCGGCGTGAAAATCAGCACTATCATCGGCGACCCGCTGCAATGGATGCCCGACGGCCACACTCTTCTGGTGCAAGCTGTACCGGCCAAACGCGGCAATCCGCCGGTCGAAAGCAAGGTTCCGGATGGTCCCATCATTCAAGAGAGCGATGGTAAAAAGGCTCCGGCAGCCACTTTCGAAGACCTGCTGCAAAATGCGCACGACGAAGATCTGTTCGACTATTACACGACAGCACAATTGCTGCTGGTGGACACCACGAATGGCCGGACAACTCCTGTGGGCAAGGCGGCGGTTTTCACCACGGTCGATGTCTCGCCTGACGGCGAGCACATTCTCACCACCCAGCTACACCGGCCCTATTCCTATTTGCTTCCCTACGAGCGCTTTCCCAAAGAAATGGAAGTCTGGGACCGCACGGGAAAGCTGGAATACAAAATCGCAAGCCTGCCTCTGGAAGAGCATGTCCCGATTGAGGGCGTTCCCACCGGTCCACGCGCTGTTAGGTGGGTCCCAACGCAATTGGCCACTCTTGTCTGGGTTGAGGCGCTCGACAATGGCGATACCAAGGCCAAGGTCCCGTTCCATGACCATTTAATGATGGTCGCGGCGCCGTTCAAAAACCAACCGGCCGAACTGCTGAAGATTGAGCAGCGGTTTGCCGGCTTGCAGTGGGGAGAGAATGGCACCGGCCTGATAGAGGATTACAACCGTGATCGTCGCTGGGTCAGGACGTTTGCTGTCGACGTCAACAAAACGGGACAATCGGCACGCCTGCTGTGGGAACGCTCGGTACGCGATCGCTACCGTGATCCCGGAATTCCGCTGCTGAAAACGCTTTCCAGCGGAAAACGGATCATGCTTCAGGACGGCGACGCAATCTTCCTTGCGGGCTCAGGAGCCTCGCCGAAAGGAGAGTTTCCCTTTCTGGATCGGTTGGACCTGCAGACGCTTAAGTCAGAGCGCCTCTTCCAGTGCGGCGACAGCCAGTACGAAAGCGTGATCGCGCTGGCGTCCAACGATGGCAAAAGCTTCATCACTGAGTACGAGAGTCCCACCGAGCCGCGAAACTACTTTGTCCGCACCGCAGGCAGCAATGAAAAAAGAGCGCTGACCAGCTTCCCCGATCCAGCGCCGCAGCTACGCGGAATTACCAAACAACTTGTTACGTATAAACGCGCGGACGGCGTACAGCTTTCCTTTACCCTCTACCTGCCTCCGAATCACAAGACAGGCGAGCGCCTGCCGACCATCGTATGGGCGTATCCGCTTGAGTTTAATGACGCCAGCACGGCAGGCCAGGTTTCCGGCTCGGCTTTTCGGTTCACCACCATCACCGGCCTCACCAACGTTCATTTATTGTTGCTGACTCAGGGCTATGCCATCCTGGACAACGCAACCATGCCGGTGATTGGCGATCCTGAGACCATGAACAATACTTACGTCGAGCAGGTGGTCGCCAGCGCCAAGGCCGCCGTGGACAAAGCCGTGGAAATGGGCGTAACCGATCCCAACCGGGTCGGAGTCGGGGGACACAGCTATGGCGCCTTCATGACCGCCAACCTGCTGGCGCACTCTGACATTTTCCGCGCCGGAGTGGCCCGCAGCGGAGCTTATAACCGCACGCTCACGCCGTTTGGCTTCCAGAGCGAACGCCGCACGCTGTGGGAGGCTCCGGAAATGTACCTCAAGGTTTCGCCATTCATGTTTGCCGACAAGATCAAACATCCCATTTTGCTGACTCACGGCATGGCTGACGACAATTCCGGAACATTTCCCATTCAAAGCGAGCGGCTTTATCAGGCAATCAAAGGAAATGGCGGACTCGTGCGCTACGTGCAACTTCCATACGAAGCACACGGTTACCTGGCACGCGAGACCATTGAGCACGTACTGTTTGAAATGGTGACCTGGTTCGATAAATGGGTGAAAAATGCTCCGCCCGCAACGCCGAATGTGACCGCTTCGGCGGGAGGCGGCCAGTAACCGAATTTGGGCAGGGCCAAAAATATTTTTGCGGGGATGAAACGCTTTGGCTCGCCGCAACACTACATAACAACAGTAAACGGAGAAGCACGGGCCGGCTGGTGGTTACCAAGGGGGTGTCACTGTCCGGCCCATTATTTTCCGGTTTTCGGGAAGGAAAAAAGCGCAGCAGGAGAGGCCACTGCGCTGTCGAGTGATTCAGGAGGCAGTCAAAACAACCTGCCTTTACAACGACAGAACAGCCGCTTTATTCCTGCTCACCAAAAGAAAAACTACTTCCGCCCGACCTCCTGCGGCATCTACAGCTTGTGGCCTGTCCCCTGCGACTTCATCACTCGTTGATGCATCCTTTAACTCAGCGGCTTAAACTTTAGAAGTCGGCTTTTTGTTGTAGGCTGGTTTCGGGAGTAATCGTGTAATTCCCGACTCCCTTGAATCTGCCCGCGGGCAAGGAAAGTGCATGAACGGCAATCTCGATCAGCTCAGCATCAATACCATTCGCACTCTCGCGATGGACGCCGTGCAGAAAGCCAACTCCGGGCATCCTGGAACCCCTATGGCGCTCGCGCCCGTGGCCTATGCTTTGTGGCAAAGGCTGCTGCGGTTTGATCCCGACGATCCCATCTGGCCTAACCGCGATCGTTTCGTGCTCTCTAACGGACACGCCTCCATGCTGCTCTATTCTCTGCTGCATCTCGCCGAGGTAAAAGCCGTTGACCCCAATTACGAAACCCTGGGCCAGCTCTCGGTCACGCTGGATGACATCAAGAATTTCCGGCAGCTTGGCAGCAAGTGTCCCGGACATCCGGAATACCGCATCACCTCCGGCGTGGAAACCACGACTGGGCCTCTCGGGCAAGGGGTCGGAAACAGCGTCGGCATGGCCCTGGGCCGCTACTGGCTGGCTGAATACTTCAACAAGCCCGGCTACGAGTTGTTCGATTACAACGTCTACGCCATCTGCGGTGATGGCGACATGATGGAGGGCGTTTCCGGCGAATCAGCCTCGCTGGCCGGACATCTGAAGCTCAGCAATCTGTGCTGGATCTACGACAATAATCACATCACCATCGAGGGCAGCACCAAGCTGGCCTTCACGGAAGATGTCGCGAGCCGCTTCATGGGATACGGCTGGAACGTCACCCGGGTGGGCGATGCCAACGACCTTGACCTTCTAACTAACGCGCTCGGGTGCTTCCTCAATACGCACGACCGTCCGACGCTGATTATTGTTGACAGTCACATTGGATACGGCGCTCCCCATAAGCAGGACACCCGCGAAGCCCATGGCGAGCCGCTGGGCGAGGATGAGATTCGTCTGGCCAAACGCGCTTACGGCTGGCCCGAGGATGCGAAGTTCCTTGTCCCCGATGAGGTGCGCGCAAATTTTCGCAACGGCATTGGGAAGCGCGGCAAGGAATTACATGCGGGCTGGGAAGCACTGTTCGAGCGCTACAAGAAAGATTTTCCGGACCGGGCCGACGATTTGCGTCGTATTCAGCGGCGCGAGCTTCCCGACGGCTGGGACAAAGGGCTGCCCAGCTTCCCCGCCGATCCGAAGGGATTAGCCAGCCGCGATTCGTCCGCGCAAGTATTGAACGTTGTGGCCAGGAACGTTCCCTGGCTGATTGGCGGCGCGGCTGATCTCGCCCCCTCAACTAAAACTCGCCTTACTTTCGAGGGCGCAGGAGACTTCGAAGCAGGCAGCTACGGCGGGCGCAATCTTCACTTCGGAATTCGCGAGCATGCCATGTGCTCGATCCTCAATGGACTTTCTCTCACCAAGGTGCGGCCCTTTGGCGCGGGGTTCCTGATCTTCAGCGATTACTCGCGGCCGCCAATGCGCCTGGCTGCGATCATGGAGATCCCGGTCATCTATGTATTCACACACGATTCAATCGGAGTCGGCGAAGATGGGCCGACGCACCAGCCGGTGGAGCAGTTGGCGTCATTACGAGCGGTGCCGGGACTGATTGTGCTGCGTCCGGCCATTGCCAACCCTGGACCGAAGCAAGTACGCTTCTGCAGCGGGCCTGGCAAAAGGAGCTTACGTGCTCGCCGATGCGCAAACTGGGAAACCGGAGCTCATTCTGATGGCCACGGGAAGCGAAGTATCTCTCTGTATCAGTGCGTACGAGCAACTCACTGCCGAGGGCCGCAAGGTCCGGGTAGTCAGCATGCCGTCATGGGAGATTTTCGAACACCAGACCCCGGAGTACCGCGAGAGCGTTTTGCCCGGCAGCGTCACGCGGCGCATCGCCGTGGAGCAAGCCTCTACCATGGGATGGGCGCAGTATGTCGGCCATGCGGGCCGGGTCATTGGCATGAAGACGTTCGGGGCTTCCGCTCCTTTGAAAGAGCTGTTGAAGAAATTTGGATTCACGCCCGACGCCGTGGTCGGTGCGGCGCGGGAGATGCTCGCAAAATAATATGCGCGTTACCATCGCCTCCGATCACGCCGGCTACGAGCTGAAGCAGCTCTTGATCGAGTACCTGCGTCAGCAGGGACACGAGATTAATGATGCCGGTACACACAGCACGGCGCCAGTGGACTATCCTGATTATGCGGAGGCGGTGGCCTCAAGTCTGCTGCTGGGCGAAGCCGAACGCGGGATCCTGATTTGCGGCAGTGGGGTAGGCGCTTCCGTTGCGGCCAACAAGGTACCCGGAATCCGCGCGGGCCTTTGCCATGACAGCTACTCGGCGCACCAGGGCGTGGAGCACGACAACATGAATATGCTGGTACTGGGATCGCGCGTGATTGGCATTGAACTGGCAAAGGACCTGTGCACTATATTTCTGGGCGCACGCTTCAGCAACGAGGCGCGCCATGTGCGCCGGCTGGCCAAAGTATCAGAGATTGAGCGGCGGTACGCCGGAGCGTCGCTTGCCACGGAGAAAAAGTTATGAACCCGATCAGCTCGCTTGAAAAAACCACAGCTACCGAAACCTCAAAGAAGAACCCCCTGTTACTGCTGCAGGAGTTTGGCCAGTCGGTCTGGCTCGACTACATTCGCCGCAGCCTGATTACCAGCGGAGAACTCCAACGCCTGATTGATGACGACGGACTCCGCGGGATCACGTCTAATCCATCGATCTTTGAAAAGGCGATCGCCGGCAGCACCGACTATGCCGACTTTCTTCAGCAACTCCGGGCGCAGAGCCTGAGCCCCGGCGAGATCTTCGAGCGCATCGCCATCCGCGACATACAGGATGCCGCCGACATCCTGCTTCCCGTCTACAAGCAAACCAGGAAACGCGATGGTTATGTGAGCCTGGAAGTCTCGCCCACACTGGCCCGCGATACCCAAGGCAGCATCGAAGAAGCGCGAAGGCTATGGAAAGCGGTGGGCCGGCCGAACATCATGATCAAGATTCCCGGTACCGAGGAAGGTGTACCGGCGATTCGCCAGTTGATCAGTGAGGGCATCAACGTCAACGTGACGTTGCTCTTTGCGCAAGAGGCCTACATCAAAGTCGCCGAGGCCTTCATTGACGGCCTGGAGGCCCTGCAAAAGAGTGGGAAGGACATCAGCGGCGTGGCCGGCGTGGCCAGCTTCTTCGTCAGCCGCATTGATACGCTGGTTGATTCGATCATCACGACGAAGCTGAAGAGCGTTACGAAGCCGGAAGAGGAGAAGCTGCTGCGTTCATTGCTGGGCAAAGTGGCTATTGCCAATGCCAAGCAGGCCTATCGTAAATACGCGCAGATCTTTTCCGGAGCACGCTGGAAGAAATTGTCAGACGCGGGCGCACAAACCCAGCGGCTGCTGTGGGCCAGCACCAGCACGAAAAACCCGAGCTATCGCGACGTGATGTACGTTGAGCAACTGATCGGCCCGGACACCGTCGACACAATTCCTCCCGCAACACTGGACGCCTTCCGCGACCACGGCATAGCCAGTCGCACGCTCGACAAAGATCTCGACGCCGCCGACAAAGTCATGACTGACCTGGAAAAGGCCGGTATCAGCATGCGCAAGGTCACCGAGCAAGTGCTGGAAGAGGGCATCAAGCTCTTCGACGAGGCCTTCACCAAGCTGTTGCAGGCCGTCGAGGAAAAAAAAACTAAACCTGCCAAGGTAAAGCCGAAAATCGAGTCGCTTTATTGCGATTTGCCCGCTCCGCTGAAGCAGGCGGTGGACGCGACCATCAACGACTGGCAAGCAAGCAACAAAATGGCCCGCCTGTGGAAGGGCGACAAGACTCTTTGGACCAATGACGATGAAGACAAGTGGCTCGGCTGGCTCCATGTTGCCGAAGACCAAAGCGCACACCTCAAACTCCTGACCGACATAGCCGAAGATGCGCGCCGGGCTGGCTTCACTCATGCATTGCTTTTGGGAATGGGCGGATCAAGTCTCTGCCCTGAAGTTTTGCAGATGACCTTCGGCAAGCAAGCCGGATATCCGGAACTGCACGTACTGGATTCAACCGACCCTGCGCAAATCAAGGCCGCGGAAAGTCAGATTGATCTTGCGAAGACTCTATTCATTGTCGCCAGTAAATCCGGCAGCACGCTGGAACCCAATATCTTCAAGCAATACTTCTTTAATCGCGTGCAAGATACTGTGGGTAAAGCGAATGCTGGAAAGCAATTTATAGCGATTACAGACCCCGGCTCTAAGATGGAGCAGGTTGCCCAAGCCGACGGCTTCCGGCATATTTGCTATGGCCTCCCCAGCATTGGCGGACGCTATTCCGCGCTTTCCAACTTTGGAACAGCGCCTGCGGCCATCATGGGACTTGACCTGCGCCGGTTCCTGGATCGTACTGAGGAAATGGTGGAAGCCTGTGCGGCAACCGTCCCAGTCGATCAGAATCCCGGAGCGGTGCTGGGCGCGGTGCTGGGTACTCTGGGCAACAACGGACACAACAAGGTCACCATCATCGCCTCTCCCGCAATCTTCGACCTGGGCGCCTGGCTGGAGCAACTGCTAGCCGAAAGCACGGGCAAGCAAGGCAAGGGATTGATTCCGGTGGACCGTGAAAAGCTCGGGCCTTCGGATGCTTACGGCAATGACCGAGTCTTTGTTTACCTGCGTCTTCAGGGCGCCACTGATTCTGCGCAGGACGCTCGGGTTGATGCATTGCGAAAGGCTGGGCAGCCGGTGGTCCGCATTGATATTGCCGACAAATACGACTTAGGCCAGGAGTTCTTCCGGTGGGAGATCGCAACCGCGGTAGCTGGGTCGATTCTGGGAATCAATCCGTTCAACCAGCCCGACGTAGAAGCAGCCAAAATCAAAACCCGAGAACTGACTACCGAATACGAGAAGACCGGCAAGCTTCCTTCTGAGCAGCCAATCGTGGAAGAAGCCGGAATTAAGTTGTTCACCGATGATCGCAACGCGGCGAATTTGAAGAGATTGGCCGGAAGCGATGCATCGTTGGCCGGACTGCTGCGTGCTCATTTAAGTCAACTCGGTCAAGGCGATTACTTTGCCCTTCTGGCCTTCCTGCAAATGGATGCTAAAAACGAAGATGCATTGCAGCGCATTCGGCACGCTGTTCGTGACCGCAGACAGGTAGCTACGTGCCTGGGCTTCGGGCCGCGATTTCTGCACTCTACCGGACAGGCGTATAAGGGAGGGCCGAACTCGGGCGTATTCCTCCAGATCACTTGTGACGATGCCGTTGATCTGCCCGTCCCTGGCCAGAAATACACGTTTGGTATTGTGAAAGCGGCGCAGGCACGTGGAGATTTCCAGGTTCTGGCGGAACGTCAGCGACGAGTGTTGCGCGTGCATTTGCCGGCCGATGTGAAGGCTGGGCTGGCCACTTTGGAGAAATCCGTAACCAAGTCGTTGTTGTGAAATTGACGTTCCGGAAACCGGTTCGCAGTCCGGAATTCAGAAACAGGAGAAAGCATGCAGCTCGGAATGATAGGTCTGGGGCGGATGGGCGGCAACATGGTCCGCCGTCTGATTCGCGGAGGTCATCAGTGCGTTGTCTCTGATCTCAATCCTCAAAATGTGGATGCGTTGGCGAAAGAAGGCGCGAAAGGATCGTCGTCTCTCGATGATCTTGCCGCCAAACTGCAAAAGCCCCGTGCTGCCTGGATCATGGTGCCTGCTGGGGATCCGACCGAGCAAACCGTGAATGCTCTGGCCCGGAAATTCGAAGCGGGTGACACCATCATTGACGGCGGCAACTCTTACTTCAAAGACGATGTTCGCCGCTCCCAGAAGTTGAAAGAGCGTGGGATTCATTATCTGGACGTCGGCACCAGCGGCGGCGTCTGGGGGCTGGAGCGCGGGTATTGCATGATGATTGGCGGTCCGCGAGAAGCATTTGACCGGCTTGATCCTATCTTCAAAACTCTGGCGCCGGGAATTGGAGAGATCCAGCGCACTCCGGGACGCGAGAATGTCGGCGGCACCAGCGAACAGGGCTATCTCTACTGCGGACCATCGGGCGCCGGACACTTCGTCAAGATGGTCCATAACGGCATCGAATACGGCCTCATGCAGGCTTACGCCGAGGGGTTCGATATTTTCCGCAACGCCGTTTCGAAAGATTTGCCGGCGGAACACCGCTACGATCTGAACGTCGCCGACATTGCCGAAGTCTGGCGACGCGGCAGCGTGGTTTCCTCATGGCTGCTTGATCTCACTGCCATGGCGCTGGTGGAGGATCCTGCCCTTTCGCGATACACCGGCTTTGTTCAGGATTCCGGCGAGGGACGCTGGACCATCCAAGCGGCGCTCGAAGAAGCAGTCCCGGTGGACGTTCTTTCCGCTGCGCTGTTTACCCGCTTTCGTTCGCGCCAGGAACATACCTTCGCTGAAAAGCTGCTCAGCGCCATGCGCCAGAAATTCGGCGGACACATCGAATTGACCCAGAAAAAAGAAAGCGCTTCCTGATCCGGAGATCACCAATGCCAGTACTTGACAGAGAATTGCCCGCGACAGAAGAAACACAGGAAACCAAGCCACGCCAGACCGGCCCGTGCGTGATGGTGATTTTCGGCGCCACGGGCGATCTCACGTCCCGCAAACTCTTCCCTGCTCTGTACAATCTGGTAAAGAGCAATCTGCTCTCCCGCGAATTCGCAGTGGTCGGTGTTGGCCGGAACGACTACTCCACGGAAGCGTTCCGCCAGCACATGGGCGAGCAACTCCAGACCTTTGCCACTGCCAAAGTCGAGCCTGATCTGCGCGACTGGCTGCTGCGCCGCCTCTATTACGTGCGCGGCGAATTCAACGATCCCGGCCTGTACACGCGCCTTGCGCAAGCACTGGCTGAAGTCGATACCAACCATAACACCCATGGAAATTATTTTTTCTATCTGGCGACAAGCCCCGCATTTTTTGGCGTGATTGTCGACAATCTCGGCGCGTCAGGACTGGCAAAACAAGATAATGACCACTGGCGCCGCGTAGTCTTTGAAAAACCCTTCGGCAGCGACCTTGATTCGGCCAAGACCCTCAATCATCAGGTGATGAAAGTGCTGTCCGAGGACCAGATTTACCGCATCGATCATTACCTGGGGAAAGAAACCGTCCAGAACATTCTCGTTTTTCGTTTCAGCAATGGAATTTTCGAGCCCATCTGGAACCATCGCTACATCGACCACGTGCAGATCACCGTGGCGGAAACGGTCGGAGTCGAGAAGCGCGGCGGATACTTTGATATGGCGGGCACATTGCGGGACATGGTGCCAAACCATATCTTTCAGCTGATGTCACTCACAGCCATGGAACCGCCTATTTCGTTCCGTTCCGATTCGGTGCACGATGAACAATCCAAAATTCTGCGCGCTATCCAGCCGCTGAGCGCGGAAGACGTGCTGCATTGCGCGGTGCGCGGTCAATATGACGAAGGTGAGGTCAATGGCGAGCGCGTACCAGCGTATCGCGCGGAGTCGGGCGTTCCTGCGGATTCAAAGACTGAAACCTTCGTCGCGTTGAAGCTGCTGATCGACAACTGGCGATGGGCCAACGTGCCTTTCTATTTGCGGACGGGAAAACGTCTTGCAGCGCGCCACTCGGAGGTCGCGATCCAGTTCAAGCGCGCTCCGTTCGTCCTGTTTCGCGATACACCGGTGTGCAGCCTGAAACCAAATCAACTGGTCATCCACATTGCGCCCGACGAAGGCATTTCCCTGCGCTTCGGCGCCAAGATACCGGGCGCGCAGATGCGCGTAGGCTCGGTTGAAATGGACTTCAACTATGCTGATTACTTCGGCGTGAATCCCAATACCGGCTATGAGGTGCTGCTGTATGACGGTATCATGGGCGACCAGACGCTCTTCCAGCGCGCCGACATGGTGGAAGCAGGCTGGGCCGCGGTGAATCCTATTCTCGATGTGTGGAAGGCGCTGCCTCCGCGCAATTTTCCCAACTACCCCACTGGATCATGGGGGCCGGTGGAAGCCGACGAGTTGATCACGCGCGATGGCCGGCACTGGCGGAAAATTTCGGAACAACATGCAGCCTTGGCCGCGAATGAACGCGAATGAACGCGAAATCAATTTCAATGCAGAACATCAAGATTCTTCCTGACACCTCCACCTTGTATCGCGCCGCCGCTGAAGAGTTCATTCGCTGCGCTCGCAAATCCGTCGCGGACCACGGACGCTTCTGTGTGGCTCTCTCCGGCGGCTCGACACCTCGCGGGGTTTACTCGCTCCTGGCCGAGCGGCCCGGCGATCTGCCATGGAGCAATATCTTTGTCTTTTTTGGCGACGAGCGTCATGTTCCACCCGATCATCCGGACAGCAATTACCGCATGGCACAAGAAGCCCTGCTGTCCAAGGTCCCGATCTCTGCTGCAAACGTATTCCGCGGGAGATGACGGCCACACCGCATCTTTATTTCCCGGGAGTGCGGCGCTGAATGAGACATCGCGCCTGGCGGTAGCCAATTGGGTGGAAAAGTTTCGGCAGTACCGCATTACGTTTACATTTCCGGTCATCAACCACGCCGCGGAAATCATGTTTCTGGTATCGGGCGCCGGAAAAGAGGAAATTTTGAAAGAGGTCCTCAGCAAAGGCGAGAAATATCCCGCGCAATGTGTCCGGCCCGAAAACGGGGCCCTGCTTTGGCTTGTCGACCGGGATGCAGCGCGGCTCTTGTGATCAGCCCAGCCAAAAACCGGCTGGGCCACACAACTCGCTTATTTCGCTTCGGCCCTGGCGCAATACTTCTCAAACGCTTGTTTGAGGGCGCCGGCAATCTCGGCGGGGTGGCTGGGTTCGATCTGGCTGCGCTGCATCATGTAGACGAGCTGGCCGTCGCGCAAAATGGCGATCGACGGAGACGACGGCGGATACCCGGTGAAGTGCTGACGTGCCGCTTCCGTGGCTTCCCTGTCTTGTCCAGCAAAGACGGTGATCGGATCGCTTTCTCCACGTCTGCGGCGGTGCGCGCCTCGGCGATTCCGGCTTGAGTCAGCTCCTGGCGCATGGGCGCAACCATCATCTCTGGATACATCGTGTTCCCTCCTAAGCTTCTGAAGCTCTATTCTATCAAATGGAAAAAGGCCCTCCCCGGCCCGCGAGTTCTGCTGTAATCTGAAAGTAATTGAGGACCCAGGAAAACATCGCGCTGGCGCCGCTCACCACCTTCAAGGTTGGCGGACCGGCGCGTTATTTTGTTGACGCCGCCAGCGAACGCGACGTGCTGGAAGCGCTGGACTTTGCCACGCAACGCAAACTGCCGCTCTTCGTGCTGGGTGGCGGAAGTAATCTGGTGATCGCGGATGAAGGCTGGCCCGGACTGGTGTTGAAGGTTTCCATTCCAGGAATCGAAGCGGTCGAAGCCGCGGGCGGTCCCGTCTTTCGCGTGGGCGCGGGAGAAGAGTGGGACAAATTTGTGGCTCATGCCATCCACAAAAACTACGCCGGGATCGAGTGTATGAGCGGGATTCCAGGGACGGTCGGCGGCACGCCGGTGCAGAACGTTGGCGCTTATGGCCAGGAGGTCTCAGAAACCATCACCGGCGTCCGCGTGCTGGAGATAGCAACGGGAAAGATCCGCGATCTGACCAAAGCCGAATGCGGTTTCTCCTATCGCACCAGCATCTTCAATAGCACCCGGCAGAATCAGTTCATCGTTTTGTGCGTGGACTACCGTCTCAGCCGTGACGCCACTCCCCGGATCGAATATGCTGACTTGAGGAAATACTTTGCCAGCACTGCGGCCGCTCCAACACTGCAGCAGACTCGCGACGCGGTGCGAAGCATTCGCCACTCCAAGGCGATGTTGATCGTGGAAGGCGATGAAGATTGTCGAAGCGCCGGCTCATTCTTCAAAAATCCAGTCGTAAGCGCAGACGAAGCAGCACGCTTTCAAACCCTGGCTGAGAAAAAGTCTCCGGGCAAATCTCTGCCCCGCTACCCAGGCGCGGACGGCCGAATCAAGCTCTCAGCCGCATGGCTGGTCGAGCAGTCAGGAATTCCCAAAGGATACTCGCGCGGGCCGGCCGCAATCTCCCGCAAACACACACTGGCAATTGTGAACCGGGGCGGGGCGACGGCAAAAGACATTCTCGCCCTCAAGGATGAAGTCCAGCGACGAGTCCTTGACGCCTGGGGGGTCAGGCTGATTCCGGAACCGGTGTTTGTGGGTATCGAATAAAAAGCGGGTAGCTGCTGCAATTCACGACTGAGCGGCAGCGGGGCCGGGTTTATGCGCGGTTACAGGGTGCTCAGGCGCCCAGATAGGCGCGCCGCACATGATCGTTGTTAGCGAGGGTTTCGCTGGAGCCTTCAATTGCGATGCGGCCGACTTCCATGACGTATCCGTATTGCGAAACCTGCAAAGTGTAATTCACATTTTGACCCGCCAGCAGGATAGTCACGCCCGCCGCCGGAGAGCGTCCCCGCCATTTGATGGCGTCTCTCTTTTAACCGTGGAAATAATTCGTAGATGCGCGCGAGACTCGCGTGAGCACGCTTTCGCAACGCGGGTACAAAGCAGCCCATCAGCAGGTTGTCCTCGACCGACATTCCCGGCCATAGTTGCCGGCCTTCGGGAACCAGGCTCATGCGCCGGGGGACGCGCTCATGCGGAGGCAGCGTGGTGATGTCTTCGCCGCTGAGCGAGATGCGTCCGCGCTTGGCCATGAGCACGCCGGCCAGCGTGTGAAGAGTTGTGGTCTTTCCGGCGCCGTTAGGACCAATCATGCACGTAACCCCGCCGCGCGCGGCGGAAAACGAGATCCCCCACAGCACCTGGGCTTCGCCGTAGAAGACCTCAAGATCTTCCACCACAAGGAGTTTCTCGCCGGAAGGGCTAGGCACTCGGCCGACTCCGCGAACCGGGTTTGCCGAGATAGGCTTCAATCACAGAGTCGTCGTTTTGAATGGCTTCGGGATGGCCTTCCGCCAGCTTTTGCCCGAAGTTCAGGACGGTAATTGTGTCGCACACTGACATCACAGCTTTCATGTCGTGCTCAATGTACATCACCGTGGTGCCGCTTTCACGAATGCGGAACACAAGATCCATCATCGCGGTGGTTTCAGTCGAAGTAAGGCCGCCACAGATTTCATCCAGCAGAAGCAACTGGGGCGAGGTCGCCAGGGCCCGAGCCACTTCCAGGCGTTTTTGTTCTCCTAGTGAGAGATGCTCGGCCAATAGATTCGCTTTCTGCGCCAATCCCACCCGCTGCAAAGCGTCCAGCGCCCGCTCGCGGGCAATGGACGTACGGGCCACCGCTTCCCGACCATAGTGCACCGCGAGTTGAACATTCTCGAGCACGGAGAGAGCACGAAAGGGACGCACAACCTGGTGGGTGCGCACAATTCCCATCTTGACCAACGCAAATGGACTTTTCGCTGTAATGTCGTGGCCATGCAAAGTGACACGGCCGGCAGACGGGCGCACGGCGCCTGTGATCAGACTGAAGAGCGTTGTCTTGCCGGCGCCATTCGGTCCGATGAAGCCGCGAATCTGTCCTTGCGGGACGCTGAACGAGACGTTCTTCAGCGCGGCCACTCCTCCGTATTGCTTGCTCAGGCCGGTGACTTCGAGGATCTCCACGGTGCGCTCCTAAAAAATCGAAAAACTCTCCGCAGGATTCCAGCCAGTCCGTCCGGCTCCAGCAGAATAATCAGGATCAATAGTACTCCGTATAACAACAGATGCAGGTTGGGGAACTTCACCACTAGTTGGTCTTCGACAATGCCGAAGATAGCGCCGCCTAGCACCGGGCCCCAGATTGTTCCAATGCCTCCAATCACGGGCATGAGTAGAATCGAAATGGCTGTCTGAAAAGCGAACACGCCTCCGGGACCGCCTCCGGGATCAATAAATACGGCGTAACGGGCATGAATTCCCCCGGCGATGGCCGTTAACGCCGCCGCGATTGCATGGACCCAGAGTTTCGACATATACGGATTCACGCCGAGATCGGCGGCCGCATCCTGGTCAAGCTTGACCGCACGTAATGCCAGTCCGAAACGGCTCTTGGCGATCACCACGGAAACAGTGACCGCTAGCGCTAGTGCGAACAGCGCTGTGTAGTAGTGTTCAACCTGCTGAAACGGCCTGCGTTCAATAATGTTCAGCCCGCTGGCCCCGCCTGTGATCTTTACATTGCTCATCACCACGCGTACAGCTTCTGTGATCCCGATGGTTGCAATGGCGAAGTACGGGCCGCGCAGCCGAAACGTGGGCAATCCAACCAGGAAAGAGGCGAGCACAGCCACTCCGGCTCCTGCGATAAACGAAAAATACGGACTGCGTCCAGCATTGATCATCAGTCCGGTCGTATACGCGCCGAGGCCGTAGAACACTGCAAACCCGAAAGATGTCTGACCGGTAAAGCCACCGAGAAGGTTCCAGGCTACGCTGGTGATCGTCCAGACAAAGGTGGCAAAGAGGAGACTCACCATGTTCCGCGTCATCCCTGCGGAGGGCAGAAAGAGCAGCACGGCGAATACCAGCAAGGGAAAAACCACGCCGATTCTCATGGAGGCCAGTTTGAGCTGGGCCTTCATCCGGTCCGCCACTTCTTTTCCAGCAGACCTGCAATCCCCTTGGGCAAAAGCAACAGGACCACGACCAGCAAGCCGTAGGAAATGGCCGGTTGATAACTGGCTTCAACATTCGGAATTCGAATACTGTATGTCTCTACCAGGGCAAGGATCAGCGCGCCAATCGCGACTCCAGAGAACGATTCCAACCCGCCGAGCACAATAATCACGAATGACCGCAATAGGAACGGGCGCCCGAAGTCAGGACTGAAGGAATACAGCATAGCCAATAAAGCTCCGGCAAAACCGGCGAGGGCTGTTCCCAGTCCGAAAGTAATCATCGCGGTGCGCTGCTCGTCCACGCCATTGATCTTGGCCGCCTGCGGGTTCTGGATAAGAGCGCGAATTGCTTTTCCGAACCAGCTCCGCTTGAGCGCGATCTGCAGCACAATGACTGAGATGGCCGCGGCTATGAAAACCGCAAGCCGCACCTTGGAGATAGCAATGTCCCCAAAATGGTACGACGTGAGAGTGTACGAGGTGGTGATGGAGCGATCTTCATTGTTCCAAATCAGAAAAGCGATGTTTTGGAGCACCAGCCAGAATCCGAACATCAGCAACAGCGAAGCCAGGGTCGGCTGGTCCGATTTGGGAAGCCAGCGCACCAACAGCCAATCGACTGCGATGCCGAACAAGAAGAATACTGGCAAGGCCAACACGGCGCCCACAATGGGATCGATGTGGAAACGCTCGAAGAGCTCATAAGCGAAGTAGGCGCCCATCATCAGAAAGCCGGCATGCGCCAAATTCACGATCTTCATGACGCCATAAATGATGGTCATGCCGGCGGACATGGCGGCGTAAATGCCCGCCAGCAACAACGCGGAAATCAAAGGGTCCAGAAAATCTTCCAGGGTCATGAGCTCTCGAGAACAAGACTCGCCTTACGGCGCCGGTGCGATCGCTGCTCCCGTAGCACCGTTTTTGGGATAAACGATCTCCACTTTTCCTCCCGGTTGGTTCTGCACAACGACAAATGGATATCCCACTTGTCCATTGGGACCGAATTTCAGGACTCCGCCAGGCAGCACCGAATCTTTAAGAGTTGCCTTACGCAGCGCATCCCGGATTTTCGCTTTGTCGGTAGATCCGGCTTGTGTGATGGCGACCGCAAGAATTCGCATGGCATCGTAGGCGGTGGCCGCGTACCAGGAGTCGGGATCGTGCCCCGTAAACTGTTTGTAGTCCTGAACGAATTGTTGCACCTGCGGATAAGACAGCTTGCTCGACCACCAGATTCCGGCAAAGACATAGTTGATGCCATCACCCAGCGCTTTGCGGGCATCCGACTCCGGTCCGCGAGCGCCGTAGCTGATCATCTGATGGTGCATTCCGCTTTGGAGATACTGGCGATGCATGGTGATGTAGTCCTGCAAATGAGCGTCACTCAGGAAGATGTCGGCTTTGGCGGACTTCACTTTTTGCAGCAGGCCGGAAAAGTCAGTTCCTCCAAGCTCAAATTTTTCATTGAAGACGATGGTGAAGTAACCCGGATGCTGCTTCATCCATTCCTGAATTCCGTTGACATAGTCGATGCCGTGGTCGGTGTTCTCCACCGCCAGAGCGATCTTGAGTCCCTTCTTCAGTTTGCCCTGGTCCACCAGACTTCCCAGGAATTCGGCCGAAGTGGAACCCAGGAGCGTGATCGGGCTTAGGGTCCCGAAGACATATTGATAGCCGTGGCTGAAAATGCTTGTGGCGCCAGCGCCGGGAGTGATCCATGGAGTCTCATAGCGGTCCGGCATTACGGCTTCGGCTTCACCCAGCGCTGTGGAATAGCCGCCCAGAACCGCGGTCACGTTGTCGGAGCTCATGGCGCGCTCGGTCAGAGAAGCTGACTTGGCGGAGTCCGAGCCGTCGTCGTAGAACACTTCTTTGATCTTGAGCTTTTTCCCTTTGACCACAATGCCACCCGCGTCATTGATCTTCTTGATAGCGAGTTCAATTCCCTCTCTCTGGTACTGGCCGGGTTTGCCCTCACGTCCGGTGATGGGCATCACCACGCCTATCGTGATGGTGTCCCCGGCCTGCATGGCCTGTGTGGAACCGGTCGCGAGAGCAGTGAAACTGACCAAAGCCAGCGACAACCAGGTCCAGCGATGGCGGAACGTCAAAACGCACAGTTTCTTCATGGCGATCTCCTAACGAGATATTTGTTGATCTTTAATGGCTACAGCGATCCATCTTGAGGGAATGCTGCATGATACTCTCTGCGCCCATGCGACACAAGAAGTTCGCCAGGGCTGTGCGCCAAGGTTGCTATAATGTCGCCTTCCGATAAATCCTGGAGGTCCTCATGCCGGTTCGACTGATTCTCCTTGCGGCCACCCTGGCGTCTTTCGCCTGTGCTGAATCATTCGACAAGCCGGTTTCCAAGAGAGTCGTCAACCTGGGCAGGTCACCGCACACCCCTTCGCAGAGCGCGAGGGTCTCCTGCTACTACTTTGCGGACTTCATGATCAAAGAAATTGATATGGGAGAAAAAGGCGCAGACCGGCTGTCGATCACTCCCGTTGCTAAGGGCGCGCCACCAGGATGCGGCAAGCTGAAGACGAAGGCAGAAAAGGTCATAGACGCCGGCGAGTGGAGCGGCTATTTCAAAGGAGTAAAAGCCGGCTACATCTTTTTTGACTCTGACGATCATTACAACAATGGAAGCCCGTTCGCTGTTTATGATGCCGCGGGAAAAAAGCTGTTCGAAGATTCTTCCGAGGACGCGCTGGTCTTCGCCCAGGCGCCTGACAGCACATGGCACGTCACATACGAACGCGTGGCGGAAGCCGGCTGCGTCTTGACTGCGAGCGCAGATTGCTGGGATGGAGTTAAGAAAAAGTTCGGCCTGGAAGGGCCGCCGCCAGACTGCCAAAAAGGTTATGCAGATCAGACCAGGATGTACGCCAATGAATCCTGCAAAAACCAAAAAGCCGGCCAGGACGAATGCCTGGCGCGGGAGACCGCCCGAATGCAGCAACAACTGAAAGACGATCCATCCATCATCGCGTATCCAGTGGATACCGCCCTGGGCGCTCGTCCGGAAAGCAAGGCGAGACCGGGCGAGGTGCGCTGCTGGCCTGCGGACTAGCTAAGTCTCTCTAATCAACGGCGACTATTTTGCCCTCGTTGAGCGTGATCCTTCCATCGCCGAGCAATCGGGCTTCTTCACGATCGTGTGTGACAAACAGCACAGGAATCTGGGCCTGCTCCAGCCATTGCTTGAGGTCCGTGATAATCCCCTGCTTCAGCGTGTCATCGAGTGCGGAGAAGGGCTCGTCCAAGAGCAGGATTCGGGGTTGCGTGACGAGCGCACGCGCTAACGCGACTCTTTGGCGTTCACCACCGGAGATTTCCTCCGGGCGGTGTCCGGCCAGATGCGCAATGCGGAATCTCTGCATGATGTCGTGCACCGGAGCGTGTTTCACGTCGCCATTTGTCCGGACGCCGAACGCGATATTCGCCTCCGCGGTCATGTGGGGAAAGAGCGCCAGGTCCTGAAAAAGATAACCCACTCTCCGAAGTTGCACTGGCACATTAATGCCGGCGGCGGAATCAAACAGCGAGTCTCCCGCAATCGCGATGGAAGCTGAATCCGGCTGGACTAAACCTGCAACGCACTGCAAGATCGTTGTCTTACCTGAGCCAGATGGACCAAATATCACGGTCACACCGGCAGGGGCAGCGAATTGAACGTCAAGCTCAAACTTGCGGCCTTTTCGGTGGGCAAAAGTTTTCTGGAGTGTCACACGCAGGCGGTTGAATGGAGCGGCGCCGGAATCGTCCGCAGTCTGTTGCGCGCTCAACGGCTGCCCCACAGCAAGGTACGGCGATTGAAGCCGTACACCAGGCACAAAAGAAGATAAGAGAAGACAAGCAGGAACAGCGCAGTTTGATTTGCAGAGCCGTAGTTCAACGATTGCACCTGATCGTAGATATCGATGGACAGCGTGCGCGTGGCCCCTGGAATGTTCCCCCCGACCATCAGCACCACGCCAAATTCGCCAACCGTGTGCGCAAAACTCACCACCAGCGAGACCATCAGGGCCGGCCAGGCCAGCGGCAGCACGATGCGAGCATAGATTCGTTTCTTGTCCGCGCCCAACGTTCGTGCCGCTGCGATCAGCTTCTGGTCCACCCCACGAAAGCCGGCCACCATGGGATGCACCGCGAAAGGCAGACTGTAAAGCACGGAAGCAATCACCAGCCCGTTAAAAGTAAACGCCAGAGTGCTTCCCGTAAGACGCTCGTACCAGCGGCCAAGAACTGTGGCCCGCCCAAAAGCAACGAGTAAATAGAAGCCGAGCACGGTCGGCGGCAACACCAGCGGCATAGCCACCACTGCTTCCACCAGGAATTTCCATCGGCGTTCTGAGAACGCAATCCAGAGCGCGATAGGCAGCGCCAGCACCATGAGAATCAATGACGTGGTGGAGGCCAGGCGTACTGTTAGGGCGAATGCAGACCAGTTCATTTCTGAGGACTCTCAAATCCAGACTGGCGAAGGATCCTTTGGCCCTCGGGTGAAACCAGAAAGTCGAGGAAACGGCGGGCCTTTTCTTTGCTTGCGGACGCACGCACCACCACTCCGGCCTGTTCCAGCGGCGAATAGCTGCTCGACGGAAGAATCAGGTAATGCCCGCTCTGGCGCATGGAATCGGTCATGGCGAGCGAGAGGGCGATGAACGCGACGTCGGCGTTCCCAGACTGGCCAAACTGAGCCGTCTGCGAGATGTTCTCGCCCAGGACAAGCTTCTTCTGCACCCGGTCATATATGCCGTAGTGCTTGAGTGCTTCAACGGCAGCACGGCCGTAAGGCGCATGTTCCGGATTGGCAATCGCAATCTTGCGGACCACTGGGCCCGCGAGTTGGTCCAGGTTGCCCGCGAGCACCTGCAGGTTTTTCGATTCCAGTTGGAGTTGTGAACTGTTTGAGATCCAGACTACTAACTGGCCGCGCGCATAGAGCGTCTGCCCACCGTCTGTCAATCCAGCTCGCATCAATTTGTCGGGATAGCTCTTGTCCGCTGAGAGAAAAACGTCAAAAGGCGCGCCGTTTTGAATCTGAGAATAGAAGTTGCCGGAAGAGCCGAGCGAAATGCTGAGGTGAATCCCGGTTTGTTTTTCGAAGGCCGCAGAGAGTTTTTCCAAGGCTGCGCTAAGGTCGGCTGCTGCCGCGACTTTGAGGTCCTGGGCAAACGTCGTGGAAAACAAAACGACAAGCGCAAGGAGCATCTTAATTCCGGACAATCATCACCTCCGTAGATTTGATCAATGCCGCTGCGGTGTCGCCCTTTTTCAAGCGCATTTCCCTCACTGCGTCTGCGGTGATGATGCTGGTGATGACCTGTCCCGCAATCGACAATCTGACCTGGGCCATCAGGCCGTCCACTTTGACCTCAAGGACCCGGCCAACGAGCTGGTTGCGCCCGCTGATCTTGCGGAAGTTGAGCCGCTTCTTTGGCCCTGTCTTGATCTCACTTCTGGGGATGAAGCGCTCCAGCTCTGATTCGGGCACGCGATGATGGCCACCCGGCGTTTTCACCGTACGCAGTTTGCCGCTGTAGATCCATTTCTTGAGCGTGGCGTAGCTTATTCCCAGACGCACAGCCGCTTCTTTCGGCTTAAGAGGCATAAAACCGATTTTATACGATTATATTCGATATGAATAGATGATTTGACTTAGATTGAGGCCAAACCAACTTTTGTGGGTTGACGAATGGCCCCTGAGATGTGGAATTCATGCCCAAGAACTACGTATCCGCAGAGTAAACAGCATAGCAATCCCTGCGAAGCTTCGCAGTACTCTGTTTTTCGCCGACAACAACCAGCCATTTGCTTCATCTTTGCCTAGTTTCGTGTCCACTCATCGTGGCTAATCTAGAATTCGATGCGGTGACAACCAAAATACCCTGGCGCCGATGAAGAACCCGTGTTGACCACTTTAAAAGTTGATCATTCTCAAAAAGGAGCACGTGAGGAATATGAGGTGTTCACATCATTGCCTGGTATTACTGAGTTGTCTTTTCCTAGCCTTTAGCGCATTCGCGCAAAGCGCCTCGTCGTCCGCAATCGTCGGGCACGTCCAAGACCCCCAAGGAGCTGTCGTTGCCAACGCCAAAGTGACAGCAACCAATGAAGCCACGAATGCAGGTAGAACGGTCACCTCGACATCTGCCGGGGACTACACGATTCCCAATCTTTCTCCGGGTCTCTATACGGTTAAGGTTGAGGCTGCCAGTTTTGCTCTCGCGGAAGCCAAGCAATTTAAGCTGAACGTGGGAGAGCAGCGCGACCTCAATTTCAAACTTTCACCTGCCGGAGCGGCCACCAGCCTGGAAGTCACAGCCGAAGCACCGCTCCTTGAGACCACCAAGACCGAGGTTTCCACGAATATCACCGATGCCGAGATGCAACAACTGCCTACCTTTGCCGCGATCACCGGCGGCGCCAACGACTATGCTTCGCTGGCGCTAACCGCGCCCGGAGTCAAGCTGGACACCAGTAGCTTGACTGGCGACCTGGTTGGTCCCGGATCAATCAACAATCGTGCCAACCTGTATCTGGTCGACGGAGCCAACATCACGGATCAGTTGGTTTCTGGCCGAGACGGACTGGGTGCCGCAGTGGATGAGATCCAGGAGTTTCAGGTTCTCAGCAACAATTACAACGCAGAGTATGGCCAGGCAGGCGGCCTGATTATCAAGGCCGTGACCAAGTCCGGCACGAATCAATTCCATGGCGACGGTCACATGTACTTCCGTGGCCGCAACTTTCAGGCAGCCAATCCGTTTTACAACCTCAGTCTGTTTCAGGGTGCCGTGCCCCATTCAGTCGCAGGTCCGCATCCCTGCCCGGATTCAGATTTTACTGCTGGGGTCCTGACTAAATTGGATGGTTGCGATCGTGCCCCGTTCCATCGCAAAGAAGGTGGATTCACCTTCGGAGGGCCGCTGCTCAAAAACAAGTTGTTTTTCTTTGGCAGCTACGAGCTCAGCCGTCAGGGGTTTCCGCTCACGCTGACTCCGCCTACCGGCGCAATTACTCTGTCCCAGCCAACCAATAACCTGCTTTGGTCCGCCAAGCTGGACTACCAGATTTCGCAAAAACACAGCCTCAGCGTCCGCGCCAATGTGGACCGGCTGTTGCAGGACAACCTCATCGTACAGACCAGCAATAACGTTACTCCGGACGACCTGGTCTCCAACGTGACCCATGTGAGCACCATCAACGCTGGACTTGTCTCCAGCCTGACCTCGAACCTGATCAATGAAGCCCGTTTCGTCGGATTGCGGACGCTGACGTCCACCCCCGACAAAACCACCGCGCCGGGCGTGGTACACCCGAACTTCATCTCGGGCGCTAACTTCTGCTGTCCCCAGGGCGGCCTCAACAAGCGCTACCAATACATTGACAACCTCACTTGGACGCGCGGTTCTCACACCATGAAGACCGGATTCAACATCAACTACTATCCCTGGTTCTCGCTCTTCCCGCAGTTCCATTTCGGTCAATACCGGGTGAACGCGGCCAATACTCCCTTAAGCTTCACTTTCGGGGCTGGCCCAGGGCAGGTCACGTCTAAGGACAACATCTACGGCTTCTACGTCCAGGACACGTGGAAGGTCTTCCGCAACTTCACGGTCAACTACGGCGTACGCTACGATTACGAGGCAGGCGCGTTCAAGGGCGGAAAGCTGCCCGGTCCGAATGGTACATGCTTCCAAGGCAACGGCTTGATCCCAGCGTGCTCGTCTGACAAGAACAACTGGCAGCCACGCCTCGGCTTCACCTGGGAATTCCGTCCGGGAACTTTGTTCAAGGCGTCTTTCGCAGAAGTCACAATGCTGGCCTTCAACAATGTGGTACTGGATTCGCTTAACTTCGACGGAACCACGCTCAACACCGTCGTTACCACCAATCCGGCGGTGCTGGCGTTCTACCCCAATGCTCCCCCAGCAGCACTCCTGGCATCTCTGGTGCCTGCTGGCAGCGGCTCTTTCGGGCGCGTACGTCCGATCTCTACGCACTTACACAACCCGGAAATCCACATGGTCAACACCGGTATCGAGCACGAGTTCTCCAAGACCCTGGCGGCCGAAGTGCAGTACATCGGGCAATTTGGCTCCGGGTTGTTCGGCGAGCGTGACGTGAATGCTGCACCGGTTATCCCCGACCCTGCCCATCCTGGGTTCTTCTACTTCGGCAACCGTCCGAATCCCGCATTCACGGCAATCCGTACCAACGAGAACTCACGCACCTCGCAGTACAACGGCCTGCTGGTCAGCGTGACCAAACGCATGTCCCACCACTTCGCGATCAATGCCAGTTACACCTGGGCGCATGCCATCACCTCGGGCGAGGACTTCTTTGGGCTGTCCGAGCCGGCCGATGAAACCAACATCAAGGCCGAGCGTGGTCCGGCCTTTAACGATGTCCGCCATGCTGTTAACCTTCGAGCCGTCTACGACACTGGGCGCTTAGTGGATACTCACTTCCTGCGTTGGTTCACCAACGATGTAACGCTCGGCGTCGTGGGTCAGTATCAGGCGGGACGGCCCTATCCTATCTCCACGGGGGTTGCCGGTTTTTCTAACGGCATATTCTTTGGAGCGGGCAATGAAAGCCAACAGCGGCCAAACGTTCTTCCGGACGGTACGATCTCGACCTCCGGTATCGCGGACGCATTTGGCGCCAACGCGCTATTTGGTCCTGGCGCGGTTGCCAACTGCAACGCGTCCGGGTTCTTTACGGCGGCCCAGTGCGCTGCCATCCAGAACACTTTCCTGGCCCCGGGCAGTGCCAGTAGCAGGGGTGCTATCGATGCCCTTTCTGGCGACATTGTTGACTTTCAGAAAGTCAGCGGAAACCTCAAACGAGACGCTGGAAAAGGCAATCCGTTCTACCGGACGGACATGTCGCTTAAGAAGGCGTTTCGCGTCCCGCACACTGAGAGTGTAAAAATTGAACTTCAGGCAGACGCTCTCAACATCTTCAACCACAGCAACTTCCAGGGCTTTAACGCCAACGACGTCACGTCAGCCTTGGGGTTTGCGGCCACCAGTGCAGGCATCCCTAAAGCGAATTTCTTTACTTGCGGTACCGCTGCAGGCGCGTGCGCACGTCCGAATGGAACCTTGGTTGGCACCAACGGCAGGGCCTTACACCTCTCCGATTTGCAAAACGGAAAGGTCAGCTCCAATCTGCTGGCTCCGATCTTCGGATTCCCGGGCTCGATCGGCGGAATCGGCGATCCTGCCACCGACGACGGCCAGCGGCTCTTTCAACTCTCATTCCACGTGCGCTTCTAAACCGCGCTCGTGCACAACAAAAGGTGGGTCTTCGGACCCACCTTTTTTATTGAGGTTTATTGCAGCGTGGAAAACATTTCCGATGGAGAGGCGACAACGAGTT
>WNFI01260678.1_pt1 | contig 29160 bp, 28 predicted proteins | sample 5400471 | NCBI WGS metagenome assembly WNFI01 (sample SAMN13153348, study PRJNA577476) | soil metagenome | isolation source: 100 cm saprolite on Douglas fir-dominated hillslope | place: USA:California | collected 2013-09-17
CGGGTCAGGTTGTCTTTGGCGGCGAGGGAGGAGAGAAAAAGTCCGCGGGCTTAGGAGGCTGCGGAAAAGTCAAGGGCAGAGGGATTTGGGTGGCGGGGGGATTTGGAAATAACTGATGGTCCGTTGTCGTGTTTTTTGCGCGCAGGAAAGAAAGAGGGCGCAGCATCCCGACAGGATCCCCGAGATGTTGGGGGCAGGCGGGATAAATGCCGTCGCCTCTACAAATCAGAAGAACAAGAAGGTAGACTCTTTGCGCCCGACTGTGCGCACGCCGGGCAGGAGGTTCTCATGAGCGTTGTGAATCCGCTGTCCAAGGAAAAAGCTGCTTCCGAGGTGCACCCCATCTATGACGGAGTGTCGAAGAAATTTGGCAAGATGCCCAACATATTCGGCCTGATGGCTCACCGGCCGGACGTTCTTGCCAAGTTCCTGCCCTTTTATTCGGCGGTCATGGAAGGCGGCACCGTCGAAGCGCGCTACAAAGAGCTGGCCTATCTGAAAACGGCACTGATCAACGGCTGCGAGTATTGAACGCGCGCCCACACCGCTTCGGCGAAGCGGATTGGGATCACCGACGAGCAGATTCGCGCTCTGCAATTTTACGAGCGAAGCTCGCTGTTCAACGAAAAAGAGAAGGCGACGGTTCTTTACGCCGAGCGCGTGACCCGCGGGGCTGCGGCGATCCGCGCCGGTTCGCTGGAGGAGCTGCGCAAATATTACGATGAAGGCCAGATTGTCGAGCTTACGCTGGTGATCTGCGCCGCCAATTTCACCAACCGCTTCAACGATGCCCTGCGCGCTGTTCCGGATCTCGGAGAGTAGGAGCGCCGGTGGCGACCCGACCGAGTCCCCCAGATGCTCAGGGCAGGCGGGATAGGTGCCGTCGCCGCCGCAAAAAGCAAAAGCAGATCCCGGGGCTGCGCTCGGGATGACACGGTGAGGGGACGGGTTGCGGAGAGGATAGAAGCTTAAAAGCAGAACGGGCGGCCCGAGTTGAAGCGGGCCGCCCGTTTTGTATTTTTGTGAAGTGAAGCTGCCGTGAAAGGGCGGGGTTTAGCCCGATCCGATCAAAGGCAGCTGTGCATTAGAGGGGCGAAACGTTCGACGCCTGCAGGCCCTTGGGGCCCTTGGAAACTTCGAATTCAACCGCTTGGCCATCGTTCAACGTCTTATAGCCTTCAGCCACGATCGCGGAGAAATGGACGAAAACGTCCTCGCCGCTCTGGCGCTGGATGAAGCCGAAGCCCTTGCTGGCATTGAACCACTTCACTGTACCTGTCTTCAAGCTTCGTTCGGGAGGACTGCAAAGCGGTCCAGCGAACAAAAAAAAGGCCGCAAGTGTGACCTTGCGACCGCTTTACTACCCAAAGGCGATACAAGAGCAACAAACGCAAAGACAGAGTACCACGGTTCGGGTGGCGATGCAAGGGGGTTGTGGGGTTGTGTTGCGGAGTGCGGGCGGAGCGGGGTGACTCGTGACTGGCGCAGAGGAAGGCTCGGCGTGTACTGAGTGCGTCAACCCCCTGGTTGCCGGAAAGCGTTGACCTTAGGGTGAGGCGGTCCTTACCATGGAGAGATGATGCAACGGCTGCACATTGCGGCGGGTACCCTGCTCTTCGCGGCAGGTCTTCTGGGCTGCGAGGACGCGGGAAAAAAGCCCGTGCAGGCACGCGTTCCGGCGCTGGCGCCAGCGCCGGCGGCCGCGCCGCAGGCTCCTCCGGCGGAACTGGCGCCATTGCCGGTATTGAATCCGCCGCGCCGCTACTATGTTTGGCTGCTGCCGCCGGTTCCGGGCGGCAAAGACTATTTGATTCAGAAGGTCCAGGAAAAATTCGCCTCGGGCGAGCAGAATTTCAAAGCCGGGCACCTGGAAGCCGCGCGCAAGGATTTTGACGACGCCGTCGACTGGCTGCTGGAGAGCGGCTACGACCCCAATGGCGATGCCAAATTGAGCGAGCTGTTTCACCGTGTGGTGGACATGGTGTATGCGTACGAGCTGCAGGCGTTCCGGGCGGGAGACGGCTTCAGCGAAGCTCCCGCGGTTCCCGCGGCGATTGACGAAGTGGCGGAGATGACCTTTCCGGTCGATCCGCGGCTGAAGGAGCGGGCCGAAGAAGCGGCCAAAAATGTTTCCCACGACCTGCCGCTGACCGTGAACGACCAGGTACTTTCGTTTCTCAATTTTTTTCAAACGCCGCGCGGCCGCGCCATTGTGGAAACCGGACTGCGGCGCGCCGGGCGTTATCGCGAGATGATTTCCCGCGTGCTGCGGGAAGAGGGCCTGCCGCAGGACCTGATTTACCTGGCGCAGGCGGAAAGCGCCTTCCAGCCGCTGGCGCTTTCGCGCGCCGGGGCGCGAGGGATCTGGCAATTCGTGGCTTACCGCGGGCAGGAATACGGGCTTCGCCACACCTGGTGGATCGATGAACGCCAGGATCCCGAGAAGGCCACGCACGCCGCGGCGCAGCATCTTCGCGACCTCTACAAGCTCTACGGCGACTGGTACCTGGCGATGGCCGCTTACAACTGCGGCCCTGGGAACGTGCAGAAGGGCATCGAACGGACCGGTTACGCCGATTTCTGGGAGCTTTACAAGCGCAACGTGCTGCCGCGCGAAACGAAAAACTATGTGCCCATTATCATCGCGCTGACGCTGATCGCCAAAGATGCGGCGCACTACAACATCCAAGCCGAACCGGAGGCGCCGGTCGCGAGCGACATCGTGAAACCGGGCCGGGCCATCGATCTGCGGCTGGTGGCGGAAACCATCGACGTGGACGTGGAGGCGCTGCGCTCACTGAATCCGTCGCTCCTGCGCCTCGCGACTCCGGACGATCCTTCTTTCGAACTGCATCTGCCGCTGGGGACGGCACAAAAATTTTCCGCGGAGATTGCGGACATTCCTCCGGACAAGTGGGTCAGCTGGCGTCGCCATCGCGTGGAAAGCGGAGAAACGCTCGCGTCCATCGCCAAGAAATATCGCGTGACGGCTGCGGCCATCGCTGATGCGAACAGTCTGGAGCGCAATGCCGCGCTCGATGCGGGCGAGAAGCTGGTCATCCCGGCGACACAGGCGCCATCGGAGACGAAGCGCCGGCTGGTGAGTTATCGCGTGCGGCGCGGCGACACTTTCCTGGGAATCGCCGACCGCTACAACGTCAGTGCGGACGACCTGCGCAAATGGAATCGCTTGAAAGCCAACAGGGTGAGCCGCGGCATGGTGCTGCGCATTTACACACTTGGCGGGGCTCCCGAAACTTCGCCGGCGCGGGCGCGATCCAAGTCAAAGAAAAAAACCTCGCAGCCTGCGACGGGCGGCACGGCGGGCGGAGCAGTCGCCGCAAACCACAATTAAGTTGTTTTTTATGAACGGATTACGATAGGCCGAGGATCTTGAACGGTCTCCTGTCAAGGTTTGCTCTCGTCCTGCTCCCCGCAACCTTGACAGTAACTTGCAGGGAATACCGCAGAATGCTTGACAACGCCCGGCGAGTACGGTAACAACGGCTCAAGGGCGGGGTGGGATTTACGATACTCCGGCCAGAACAGCGACGCACGGGACCATTTGCGAATGGGGCCCAGAGATTCCCCCAGGGGAGGATGGAATGGATTTCGAGAAGGACAATTTCGAAGACGACAACGAGCTGTCACGGCTGGAAGACGACGAGGAGCTGGCAGGCGAAACGGAAGAGATCGTCGAAACCGAGGAAGAAGAGCTGGTGATCGTCGGCGAGGAGCCCGAGGAAGAGGCGCCCGCGCCAAAGCCTGCGCCCAAGCCGGCGGCGAAGAAGCCGGCCAAGAAAGCAGCGAAGAAGAAAGCCGCGCCGAAGAAAAAAGCAAAAAAATCGAAGCCGAAGAATGCCGCCAAGAAGAAAGCGAAAAAGGCGGGGAAGAAGAAAAAGAAGCGGTAAGTCTTTTTCAAAGACCAGAGATCTGCTTGAGGAAGAGGCCGGGACCATCGTTCCGGCTTTTTCTTTTTGCGGAATCGCGCCTCCCAGAGTGGGATTTCAAAAGTCTTGCTTGTTTCCCAACTTGAACGCGGCGCTTCTCGATTCAGGAATTGAGCTCCCGGGTGGAGCGTGGCTCTTGCCGGAAGGAGTAAGTACCATTAGCATGACCTCGCATGTTGCGGGCCTTGGAACAGATACGCCGGATGCGGGGCGGCGCGCAGTCTCACCTGATGCGCTGCGACGACGGCTACTACTACGTCGTCAAATTCCAAAATAATCCGCAACACCGCCGCATCCTGGTCAACGAACTGCTTGGAACCAGGCTGGCGGCGCGCCTCGGCTTGCCGACGGTCCCAGTGGAGATTGTCGCCGTCTCCGAAGAGTTGATCCGGCTGACCCCGGAATTGGCGGTGGAGCTGCCACGCGCGCGGATTCCCTGCCAGCCCGGGCTTCAGTTTGGCTCCCGCTATCCTGGGGATCCGCGGCAGCTCACATTGCATGATTTCCTTCCCGACGAGCAGTTGCGCGAGGTGGAAAACCTGCATGACTTCGCCGGGATGCTGGTCTTCGACAAGTGGACGTGCAACACCAACGGCCGCCAGACAGTTTTTTTCAGCGACCAGGGCAAGGCCGCGGAGCAGGCGGTAACGCGCTACCAGACGAAAATGATCGATCAGGGTTTTTGCTTCAATGCCGGGGAATGGAATTTTCCCGACGCGCCGCTGCGCGGTCTTTACGCGCGCAATCGCGTCTACCATGGCGTCACGGGAATGGAGTCCTTCGCGCCGTGGCTCGGGCGCATCGAGGAACAGATGACCGAGCGCACCTTGGATGAAATCACCCGGTCGATTCCGCCGGAGTGGTACGCAGACGATTACGACGCGCTGCTGCGGCTCCTCGAACAACTACACCGCCGCCGCCGTCGCGTGCCCGACCTGATTCTGGAGGCCAAAAGATGCAATCGCCAGCCGTTTCCGAACTGGATGTGAATCATGAATGAGAACTCTGTCGAATCCGGAAGTGCGGGGAAATCGCCGGGAGAAAAAGCCTGCGCTTACCGCATTCTCCGTTACACGCCGAATCTTGTTCGCGACGAGTGGGTGAACGTCGGGGTCCTGCTCTTCGAGCCCGGCACCGGCGAACGCCGGCTCCGGCTAATCGAAGATCAAGATGAGTACAACCGCGTCCGGCGGATTCATCCCCAGGCTGATGAAACACTGCTGCGTGCGCTTCGCGACGATCTGGAAGACCGCTTTCAATCGGCGTCCGCAAACGGTTCGAATGGCGGCAACGCCAACTGGCAGCAACTCCTCGGCAAATGGGACGAAACGCTGTCCAATGCATTGCAACTGGCCCCGCAAAAAGGCGTCTTTGCCGCGGACCTCGATGCCGAACTGGAGCGCCTGTACGCCGACCACGTCGCCATGCAGCGCGCGCCGAGCCGCGTCGGGGCGCCCGGGAGCCGCGCTCAAATGCGCTCGTACTGCTCGCAGGTTTTCCGGCAAGCCCGCCTGTGGGATCGCATCGAAAAGTCCGTTCGCGCTTCGGAGTTTACTTTTCCCGGCGACCCCATGCGCCTCGACTACAGCTACCGCCGCAATGGAACGCGCGGTTTCGCGCAAACGCTCTCCGTTACCCGCTCTCCCAACGACGCCAAGGTTCTTGCCTACACGGCAGAACGGATCAGTGCCAAAGCGCCTCTCAAAACCGAATTCGCCGCAGTCACGGATGTGGCCCTGGATGCCGGAAATGACCGTCACCGCTTCGTGCGAGACACGCTTCGTGAAGTGGGCATCGAACCCATTCCCATGGAGGGGTTCGCCGTGTGGGTGGCCAAGCTGAAGCCGTTGCTGCAGTGAAGGAATGGGGCGAATCTGGGATACGCGGAATAGGAGGCAGTTCTCAGGGACGGTCGGGAGATTTTCTCCGTTCCCCTGTTTCTATGCATCCACGGCCAGCACCAGCAGCGTGGCATCGTCCTGCCAGCGGCCGCCGCTGAACTCGGCAACAACGGCCAGGATTTTCGCCTGCAGTTCATCGGCGGACAGCGTCCGATGTTCTTCCAGCAGGCGCAGCAAGCGGGCTTCGCCGAACTCCTCGCCTTCGGGGCTGCAAGCTTCCGTGACGCCGTCGGTAAACAGAACTACCCGATCGCCCGGGGATAACTGCGCCGAGCCCATTTCATAATTCCGGCTGGCGAAGACGCCCAGCACGGCTCCGCCTTCCCGCAATCGCTCGTGTGAGCCGTCGGAGCGCACCACGAATGGCGCATTGTGCCCGGCGTTGACGTAAGTCAGCCGGCGCGCGGGACCGTCCAGCTGGGCGTAGAAAAAAGTGATGAAGCGGTCGCTTTCCGTGTTCCGGTAGACGATGGAATTCAGCCGGTTGCACAGGAGATGAGGCTCAACGGAAAGAGAGGAGAGTCCGCGAACGGCCGCCTGCAGGTTGGACATCAGCAGCGCTGCCGGCATGCCCTTTCCAGCCACATCGGCGATGCAGATTCCCAGCGTTTTCTCGTCGAGCGGAAGAATGTCAAAATAATCGCCGCCCACCAGCCGGGCCGACTGCCATGCGCTGGCGATTTCATACCCCGGCATTTGCGGAATCTCGCGCGGCAGCAGCTTTTCCTGGATGGCTTTGGCTTCGGCGATCTCCCGTTCCTGCTCCTGCTGATGAATCAGGGCCTCTTCCCGCGCCCGGGCCTCTTCCGCGGCGCGGCGGCGCGATTCACGGCGCTCGTGGCCCACGACGATTTGCTTGCGGAGAATTTCCAGCAGCCGCGTGTTAGTCCACGGCTTCTCGACAAAGTCGCTTACGCCAAATTGCATGGCTTCCACGGCCAAGCCCACGGTGGCCCATCCGGTCATCGCGACCACGGGCGGAGCGTCTTCGAGCTCCTTCAGCCGGCTGAGCACATCCAGACCTTCGCGTCCCGATGTCGTGTCGCGCGCATAGTTCAGGTCGATGAGCAGGATATCGAACTCCTGGCGCGCCACCGCCGCCAGCAAGTCCGCCGGCGAATTCACCGTTTCGATGCTGTACCCGTGCCCCTTGAGCAGCAGCCGCAGTGCGTCCAGAACGTCCTGCTGGTCATCGGCGATAAGAATTCGCGGCTGCATCGTTTCGCGGTCCATTGAGAGTTCGAGCGTCGCGGTCACCAAGTCGGCCGATCCCCCTGCATCCTCAGGTGCTGGCGTCCATCCCGCTCCGCAATAGTGGGGGCAGTCAGGCTGCCAGCTGCTTCCGCAAATAAGGGCTTTCGCGTGAATGGCTTGTGGGAAATGGAGAAGCATCGAACGGCCTTAGTCTGGCCACTAGCGGGAACGCCCGTCCCAATTTCGGACACTGCGTTAGAACGAATCGTTTATGCCGAAAAGAAAACCCCCTGATTCAGGGGGCTTCTCTTCACTCGAGGCGCGAAGCCACGAAGGGAACGTCTCTTACAGCACCGGCTCCGACCAGTTTTCCAGCGTTTCCTTGACCTTGTGCAGGAACTGGTGGGCGATCGCGCCGTCCACCACGCGATGGTCGTAGCTGAGCGTCACGTAGCACATCGAGCGGATAGCGATGGAATCGTTGATGACCACCGGGCGCTTTTCGATGGCGCCGAGACCAAGGATGCCCACGTTGGGCTGGCTGATCACGGGCAGGCCGAACAAGCCGCCAAAGACGCCCGGGTTGGTGATGGAGAAGGTCCCTTCCTGCACTTCCTCGGGCTTCAGCTTTTTCGAGCGCGCGCGCTCGGCGAGGTCGTTCATGTTGCGCTGGATGCCGAGAATGTTTTTCTCGTCGGCGTTTTTCACCACCGGCACGAGCAGGCCCCAGTCGAGCGCCACGGCGATGCCGACGTTGATCTCCTTGTGCAGAATCACGTTGGTCCCGTCGAGAGAGGCGTTGAGCGTGGGATACGCGCGCAGTCCCGCGACGGCGGCCTTCACGAAGAACGGCATGAACGTCAGCTTGGTCTCGTAGCGCTTTTCGAACTCGTCCTTGGACTTCGCGCGCAAGGCAGCCACCTTGGTCATGTCGATTTCATCGACGGAGTAGACGTGCGCCGAAACGCGCTTCGACGCCACCATGTGCTCGGCGATGCGCTGCCGCATGGTGCTCATCGGCTGCACTTCGTAGTTGCCGAAGTACATCTTTTCGCGCGGCACTGCCGTTTCGAGCGCTACGTGCGCCTGCCCGCCGGACACTCCCGGTGCGGCTGCCGGAGGCGGCGGAGGCGCCGGTCGAGAAGACGCCGCCGGAGCTGGAGCGGAGTAAGCCGGCGCCGCAGCAGCCGGCGCGCCACCCGCTGCAATCACCGCTTCGATGTCCTGTTTGCTGATTCGCCCGCCCGCGCCCGTGCCCTCCACGGTGGAGAGGTCGATGCCGTGTTCTTTGGCCATGCGCCGTACCAGCGGCGAACTGTGAATCCGTTCGCCTGTTGCACCCGAAGAAGCAGGAGCAGCCGCGATCGGCGCGGCAGCCGGAGCAGGAGTCGCAGGCCTTGGCGCTGCCAGGGCTGGAGCAGCAACGGCGGCAGGGGCCTTTGCAGCAACTGGCGCAGGCGCCGCCGCGGCCGCAGAACCCGCCGCCTCAATGACGCCGACAATCGTTTGAATCGGCACGGTCTGCCCTTCGCCGACTTTGATCTCCTTCAGCACGCCCGCCGAAGGCGAAGGAATTTCCGCGTCCACTTTGTCCGTGGAAATCTCGAATAGCGGCTCGTCGCGCTCCACTTTATCGCCCGGCTTCTTCAGCCACTTGGTGATGGTGCCTTCAAAAATGCTTTCCCCCATCTGGGGCATTACAATGTCTACGGCCATTTCCTTCTCCTTAGAGTCCGGTTCTTCCAGAATTCGGTACTCAGCTGTCAGTATTCAGTAGTCAGCAAATCCACGACTAGAGTGAATCCTCTTGTTCTCTACTGACCACTAACAACTGGCTACTGAAAACTTGCGTCAATACCGCGCGAGCTCTTTAGCGGCGGAAAAAACCTTTTTCGCGTTGGGCAGAAAATATTCTTCCAGTGTCGGCGCGTACGGCACCGGCGTATCCAGCGAGGTCACGCGCATCAGCGGCCCGTCCAGATCGCCAAACGCCTTCTCACACAGAATCGCCGCAATCTCGCCAGCGATTCCGCCCGTCCTGGTGTCTTCATGCACGACCAGGCATCTATTCGTTTTCTTCACCGAATTCAGGATCGTCTCTTCATCGAGAGGCAGCAGCGTCCGCAAATCGATCACTTCCGCCTCGATCCCTTCCTTCGCCAGGGCTTCGGCGGCTTCGAGCGAAGTATGCATCATCGCCGCATACGAAAGGATCGTCAGGTGTTTCCCTTCGCGGCGCACCACGGCTTTGCCGATCGGCACGGTGTAATCCCCGGCGGGAACCTCTCCCTTGATGCGGCGGTAGAGAAATTTGTGTTCGAAGAAAAGCACCGGGTTATTGTCCCGCACCGCGGCCTTCAGCAAACCCTTCGCATCGTACGGCGTCGAAGGATAGATCACCTTCAGCCCGGGGGTATGGACAAAATACATCTCCGGATTCGCCGAATGGAACGGCCCGCCATGCACGCCGCCCCCGGACGGCCCGCGCACCACCATCGGCGCCGGTGCATTCCACAGGTAATGTCCCTTGGCCACGAAATTCGTAATCTGGTTAAACGCGCAAACGATGAAGTCGATGAACTGCATTTCGCAGATGGGGCGCAAGCCGCAGTAGCTCATCCCGCAAGCGGCGCCTATAATGGCGCTCTCGCTGATCGGCGTGTCGATCACGCGCTCCCAGCCAAACCGCTCCAGCAAACCTTCGCTGGTCTTGAACGCCCCGCCATATACCCCGACGTCTTCCCCGATCAGAATTACCGCCGGGTCGCGTTCCATCTCCTCGAACATGGCCTGCTTGATGGCTTCGAGAAAAGTAACTTGCGTTCCGTTTGAGGCGCTGACCTTCGGTCCGGCTCCGTTTGTTTTGGCCATGGCTATCCCCGCGCCTTTCTCGAAGCGCTTGCCGAGGCGGCCTTCACGGTTTTCTTTGGGGCTACCTTGGCTGCGAGTTTCGCCGCCGGCTTTCGGCCGTTCGCGGATTTTGCGTCATTCCCAACGGTGTTCTCCGCGGACTGCGCGTCGCCGAAGTGAATCGGCGCGTTCGCACCTCCGGAGCCTTTACCCGATCCGAATCCCGCAACCGTCCAAACCGCCTCGACGCTCGACCTCGGCGGCGTCACTTCCGCAATCGGCCGCTCCCACTTCGCCCGGATCTTGTGACAATCGTCGCCGGTGCAGTAGACGCCCGTCTCCGCAAATTCCGAGAGTGCAATGGGGTCGCGCGCTTCCCAATGCGCGCGCATCTCCTTCGGAACATACTCGGCCGGGTCGTGCTGCGCGTGGCCCATGCGCCGGAAACTCTTGGCTTCAATCAGGATCGGCCCTTCTCCAGCGCGCGCCCGCTCCACCGCTTCCTTGGCCGTCGAGTAGACCGCCACGACATCGTTGCCGTCGACGATGTAACTGTCGATGCCATACGCCTTCGCGCGGTCCGCCAAATTCTCCAGCGGCACCTGCTTGCGGACCGGCGTCGAATACGCCCACAGATTATTCTCCAGAATCAATACAAATGGCGCCTTCTGCACGGCTGCAAAATTCAACCCTTCGTGAAACACGCCGGTCGAGCTGCCGCCGTCGCCGATCCAGGTCATCGCCACAATCTTCTGTCCCAGGTAACGCCCGGCCATCGCCACGCCGGTCATCACAGGAATCAAATCCCCCAGCATCGAAATCGGCGAAACGATATGCAGATCGTCCAGATCCCCGAAATGGCTCGTGCCGTCCTTGCCCTTGGTCGGCGAATCGTACTTCGCCATGTGCTGCATGAAAACGTCACGCGGCCGCACACCCTTCACCAGCAGCGCCCCGATGTTGCGGATCATCGGCGCCAGCCAGTCCTTTTTCTCCAGCGCGTACGCCGTCCCCACGGAAATCGCTTCCTGGCCCAGGCTGGAGTAAAGCCCTCCGACAATCTTGTTCTGCCGGAACAGCTTCACCATCATGTCTTCGACGGCGCGGTTCAGCCGCATGTAGTAGTACAGGTCCAGGTTCCTTCATCTCCAGACCGAGCAATTCTCCCAGATGCTTCGCGATCCGCGACGCGGCTTCCTTTTCGTCGACGTTGCGCCCCAGCAATTTCTCCAGCGACGTCGCTTTCCGGTCGGCGATGCCGCACGGCACGATCAGGTCGAAATTACGCAAATCCGTCGACACGTTGTACGCAAATCCGTGCGAAGTAACCCAGCGGCTGATGTGCACGCCGATCGCCGCCAGTTTTTCCTCGGTATTCCCGGCCCGTACCCAAATTCCTGTTTTTCCGGCAACGCGCTCTGCCGTAATCCCGAACTCGGCAGTCGCCCTGATCATCGCCTCTTCCAGCATCCTTACGTACCAAACCACGTCACGCCGGATCGCGCCCAGGTTCAGGATCGGATATCCCACAACTTGTCCCGGCCCGTGATAGGTAATGTCTCCGCCGCGATTCGTGGCATGAAACTCCACGCCCTTCTGCCGCAGCACGTGTTCCGACGCCAGCAAATTCTCCCGCTTGCCGCTTCTCCCCAGCGTAATCACGTGCGGATGCTCGCAAAGAAGGAGCACATCCTCCATCGCGCCGGCCTTCCGCGCAGCCACAAAACGCTTCTGCAGCGCGTAAGCTTCCGCGTAGCCTATCATTCCCAAATCAACTTGGAGCGCTTCCGTAATTTCTCCATCAAACGGCACGATTTGCCAACTCCCGGCGGTTCTCAGTCATTAGTTCTAAGTTCTTAGTGAAGAACAGAATCCAAATAAATTTACTCAATTTCTTCGCTCGGAACTGACAACCGGGAACTGACTCCTGAAAACCACTAGCATGCAACTACACGTTAATCTGCAGCCCCTTCACGCTCGCAAACGCATCGCCCATCGCTTCCCACACCGTGGGATGCGCGTGCATCATGTTCATCATGTCGTCGATGGTGCCTTCGAGGTTCAACACCGTCGCCGCCTCCGCGAGAAGTTCCGTCGCCAGCGGCCCGATGATGTGAATCCCCAGCACCTCGCCGTACGATTCATCGGAAACTACTTTGACGAATCCGCCGTGACTCCCCAGAATCGTCGCCTTGCTGTTCCCCACAAACGGGAACTTCCCGACCTTCACATCGTAGCCCGCGTCGCGCGCTTGTTTTTCCGTCAGTCCAATGGAGCCGATTTGCGGTTCGCAGTATGTCGCGTTCGGGATCCTGGTCTTCACGATCTGATGAGCCGGCTTTCCGGCTATGTGTGTTACCGCGATGATCCCTTCCATCATCGCCGCATGCGCCAGTTGCGGCAGGCCTGCAACGATGTCGCCGATCGCATACAGCCCCTTCTCGGCCGTCTCCATGTTATCGCCTACGTGGACGAATCCGCGCTCCAGCTTGGCACTCGATTTTTCCAGTCCGCAACCGTCCGTCATGGGCTTGCGGCCCACGGCCAGCAGCAGTTTCTCCGCCTGCAGCGTCTGCGCCTTGCCGTCCTTGTCCTTGAACGCCACCGTGACGCCCTTCGCATCCTTCTTCACCGACTCCACTGCGCAACTGGTGAAAATCTGGATGCCTTTTTTCTGAAAGGCCTTGGTCAGCTCCACGGAGATTTCTTCGTCCTCGACCGGCACAATACGCGGCAGCGCTTCCAGGATCGTCACCTGCGTCCCGAACGAATTGTAGATGGACGCAAACTCCACGCCGACGGCGCCCGCGCCAACCACAATCAAGGTCTTCGGAACCTCAGGAAGCTGAAGGATCGAACGGTTCGTGAGAATCGTTTTGTGGTCGGGTTCAATGCCGGGGAGCGATTTCGCCTCTGACCCGCTCACCATCAGGATGTTCGCCGCCTCAATCTCGGTTTTCTTCCCGTCCTTCTCCACGCTCACGCGCCCCGGGCCTTCATACTTTCCCCAGCCCTGCACCCACTCCACCTTGTTCTTTTTGAAGAGAAACTCGATGCCCTTCGAATGCTTCTTGACGATTTTATCTTTTCGCGAGAGGACGTTTGCCCAGTTGATTTTCAGCCCGCTGACTTCGAACCCCAGCTCCGCGCCGTTTTTGAACTGATCGTAAACCTCGGCGTGATGCAGCAGCACCTTGGTGGGAATACAGCCGACGTGCAGGCACGTCCCGCCCAGGTAGGGGTCCTTCTCCACCACAACCGCTTTCAGGCCAAGTTCGCCCGCCCGGATCGCCGCTACATACCCGCCCGGACCACTCCCGATAATCGCCACATCGTACTTTGCCACTCGTAGTCTCCCTTCCGCAGAGGCCAGGACCGGTGAGTCGAGCACCTCCTCACCGTAGTCACACTCGAAAAAAGCTCGAGGGGGTCAGGCCGATAAGACGGGTCGCCGGTCGTTCGTCTTACGAACGCCGTTCCCATCGTTCGCTTTGCGAACGCCATCCCAAACGGAGAAAAAGCCGCCCGCGCTTACGGCGCAGACGGCTGCGTCCCGGCAAACATCGAATTTTAACAGCCGCCTGCCCCCCTAGCAACCTCAGCCCCGTATTGGTTTCGTGGCAAGCGTGGCGCTCCGCGCCCCCGGCGAAGGCGGGCCTTGGGGGCGAAGGTGCGGCGAACGTGCCCCATCTTTACCCTTCGGAGCCTCCTACCGACCTTTCATTAGTACTAGTTATATACATACGATGCACATTAAAATTCCTCTTGCTTTTCTGTTTACGTGAACGTATCTTAGCTTCCCATTTATCAAGGGCCCAACCTGCGATTGCCTTTGCGGACATCCTGTCGTTCTTGCGAAGGGAGGAAAAAGGGCCATGATCATGAAATCCGGAGAGCGCTGGCATTGCGTCAATCCACCATGCGGTTGCGTGGTTCTGGTCGAATCCAACGGCGAAATCGAGGGACAAAATCCCCGATGCGCCTGCGGCAGCATTATGAAGAAGGGTTATTCCCCGCCCGTCTTTCGCTACCTTGATTTCTTACATTTCCCGGAACCTGAGCTCGCTCACCGGGACTCTCCCAAGGATTGACCCATGCGCGGCGGGGTCATCCATCACGCCTCGGGTGTCCGTCCTCCCAAGTCGCTCGTCGTTCGCGGCGGGCTCGTACACACCTTCGGGGGCCTTGCCGGCTTCGTCGTCGTGACCTTTCTCTGCGGGGGCTTTTACATCCTCGAAGATGCCTTTGCGAATCCTCGCGACGCAGGAGCCGCGGCGGTGATTAGCGGCGCGTTCATTATCACACTCGCGGCCATGTTGCTGTTCTTCCTCATCAAACCAAGAAAAAAGCCCCGCGCGACGAGGCATGATCGCGCCGTTGATTCCGCAGCTCCCGCTGTGCGGCCGTTTTTCAATCCGGCCGCCGGGGCGGTGCGCCAGGACAATTTACGGAATGACTTGGCGTATCAACGCTTCTACGTCGATCATTCCCGCATCCGGCCGTAAATTTGCCTGTCAATTCAAGCTCGCGGAATGGCCGGAAAGTAGCGCTCTTCCAGGATGATGCGATGGTGTATCTGGTGGCCCGCGGTGATAAAAGCCAGCGCGCGCACCGTCACTTCCTTCTCATTGGCCATGCCGCGCCGCGGCCATACGTCTTCCTTGAACGAACGAAATAAGCTGATGCTCGCGCTGCGCACGGCCCCAAACTCTTCGGCAAGACCGGCGAGTGTCCGATCGCCAAACGCGCCACTCTTCACGTAGTCATCCTGCTCGAATCCGGGGAGCGGCGTTTGATCGGCGCGCGCGAAGCGCAATGCCCGGTACGTAAAAATGCGCTCGGTATCCGTGATGTGTCCGAGAACTTCCTTCACCGTCCATTTTCCCGGCGCATACCGGAAGCTTCCGTCCCGCTCGCTTCGCCCCGCGAACAATTGCAGCATCTGTAATCGCTGCGATTCCAGAACGCTCAAGACATCGGACCCCGGAACCTTCGATATGTAGTTCGCGTAGAATTCCGCATATTCGGTCGCTTCGGGTCTGTTCATGGTGGAACCTCTCTCCTGAAGACGGAATTATACCGCTGGGAGGAACTCCAGCGCACTTCGAAGTCAGAGGACGCTGCGCCGAGGCTTGCCTGCCGAAAATGTTGGATTTCTGCTTCAGGAGAAAGCAACAGCCATTTCGTCGGCCGATTCGCCTCGTACGAGAATCTCGTATCGCTGCGCCAGACGCGTTCCGACAAATTTATTCCTGTCCGGAGCGAATCTTCGCTTTTGGTTTTGCGCCCCTTATTGCAAGATAGCGCCTGCCTATGAGCACATCCGATCGCAAGACCATGCGCGTGGCTTTTCAGGGCGAACCTGGCGCGTTCAGCGAAGCCGCCGCAATCCAGCTTCTCGGCGATGCCATTACCACCGTACCGCGCGCCACGTTTGACGCTGCCTTCCGCGCCATCGATGAGGACGCCGCCGACGCCTTTCTCGCGCCCGTTGAAAACACATTGGCCGGCTCGGTCGTGCGCGTCTATGACCTTCTCCTCGAGAGCCGGCTCACCATCGTCGCGGAAACCATCCTTCCCATCGAACACCACCTGATCGGCATCCCAGGCGCCACGCTCTCCGGTCTTCGTTCCGTGGCTTCGCATCCCATGGCTCTCGCGCAATGCGAACGCTTCTTTTCCTCCCATCCGGAGTGGAAGCGCGTTCCCGCCGAAGACACCGCCGGCAGCGTCCGTGAAGCGCTTGCCCGAGGGGACAAGTCTTCCGCCGCCATTGCCGGGCGCCGCGCCGCCGAGCACTACAAGGGCGTGATTCTTGCCGAAAGCGTCCAGGACAACGCTGAGAATTTCACGCGCTTCGTGCTCCTGCTTCCGGAAAACGAAGCGGCTACATGGCTCTCTCCCGACGCCCGCAAGGTTTCCCTCGCCATGCGGCTCGCCCACCGTCCCGGCGCACTCCTCGCCTCGCTTGAGCCTTTCGCGAAGCATGCCGTGAACTTGCTCAAGATCGAAAGCCGCCCCATCCACGGCCGCCCCTGGGAATATCAGTTTTTTATTGATGTCGAAGCAAGCGATGTTGCCCGGCTGGACCAAGCCCTCTCGGAAGTCCGCAGCGCCACCAGCGAACTCCGCGTCCTCGGCCGTTACGTTGCCGCTTCCCGTTAGTCGCCCCGAAAGGAGTTTTTTTTGAGGTGCTTCAAAAGAAGAAGGCCAGCGTTGCCGCCGGCCCTCTTTTCCTGTACTTCCTAAACTTCTTTTACTTCCTTTGCTTCAACTTTTAGCAATAGCTGCACTCGGGATCCCCCATCCCTCCGGTCATGTCATCCTTCATGCGCCGCAGACGCCGTCCCAGCCGCTCGGCCATTTGATGCCGCGCGCGCCACAACCGCGCCTTCAGAGTGTTTTCCGTGACGCCCAGCTTCTTGGCCGCTTCGCCCGTCGAGTAACCCTGCACTTCGCGCAGCACAAACGCCGTCCGCAGCAGCGGCGAGAGCTCGTCGAGATTTTCGCTGATCATCTCTCGCAACTCGGTCCCCGCAAAAACCTGCTCCGGATTCGGTCCGTCATCCGCGTAACGTTCCGCGGCGGGCAGCTCGTCCTCGCGCGGCGTTTCGTCCAGCGAAACCGCCGGACGCGCCTTCGCGCTCCGCCGGCGCATCAGCGCCGCGTTGATCACGATGCGCGTCAGCCACGTCGAAAACTGCGACCGCCCCTCGAAGCGCTTTAGATTGCGATACGCCGAGAGCAGCCCGTCCTGCAGGCTGTCCAGCGCGGATCAACTTCTCTTCGTTCAGTTGTATTCCCACTGCCGCTTGTGTTGCCATCGTTGCCCCCCGTTCGAATCAAACCTTTTGCGCAACCCCTGGGCGCAGAAACTTTTTCCTCAGTGAACCGGCACATCGCCCGCCGGCACTCTCGGCTTCCTCATCATCACCAAAATCGGAATCACCGCGAAAAACACCACGCCGAGCATCTTGAAATTGTCGATAAACGCCAGCATCACCGCTTGCCGCTGGATCGTGTTGTAAATCATTCCGTGCGCTTGCGCGCCGGCGTGCGCCGCCGTCGAGCCCGCCGCGATCAGTTTTACTTGCGTCCCGTTCAGCATGTTGTGATACGCCGCGCTGAAATCGTTGACGTGCTCCATCAGCCGCGCTTGATGAAACTGCGCGCGCCGGTCCAGCATCGTCGTCACCGTCGCGATCCCCACGCTCGCCCCGATGTTCCGCGCCAGGTTGATGATTCCCGTGCCCATGTTGCTTTTTTCTCTTGGCACGTACGCGAACGCCGCCACGTTGATTGGAATGAACAGAAACGCCAGCCCGAAGCTTTGCAACATGCGCGCGGTCACTGCGTGTCTATAGTCCAGCCCGGTGTTCCAGCCCGCCATCACGAACAGCGCCGACGCCGAGACAATGCACCCGAACGTGATCAGGATCCGCGTGTCCACCTTCGACACCAGGATTCCCACCACCGGCATCATGCACATGATCACTGCTCCGCCCGGCGACAGCGCCATTCCCGCCAGTTGCGCCGTATAGCCAAGCAGCTCCTGCAAGAATTGCGGGATCAGCACCGTGCTCGCATACAGCACAAATCCGAGGAAAAACATCGCTACCGTCGCGATTGCAAAATTGCGGTCCTTCAACATTCGCAGATCGACCACCGGCTCCTTCTCGCGCAATTCCCAGAGGATTCCGGCGATCAGCCCAAAAATCATCAGCGCGAAAAAGACGCGAATGAAATTCGACGACAGCCAGTCCTCGCGCTGCCCCTTGTCCAGGATGATCTGCATGCTCCCCAGACCCAGGCTGATCAACCCGATCCCGATGTAGTCGATCCGGAATCCCGCTTTCACATTCGCTTTCTTCATGTACGGCGGGTCGCTTACCAAAAAGTTCGTCAGCAGCAGCGAAACAATTCCCACCGGCACGTTGATGTAAAAAATCCATCTCCACGAAAAATTGTCCGTAATCCACCCGCCCAGCCACGGCCCAATCGTTGGCGCCACAACCACGGCGAGCCCATACACTGCAAACGCCATGCCACGCTTCTCCAGCGGAAAGGTATCGTTCAGGATCGCTTGCTCGCTGGGCTGCAGCCCGCCGCCACCCACGCCCTGCATGATCCGGAAAATCACCAGCACTCCCAGGCTCGGCGCCAGCCCGCACAAAAACGAACTCACGGTAAAAATGGCCACGCAGGTCATGTAAAACTTCTTCCGCCCGATCAGCCCGGAAAACCATCCCGAAAGCGGCAGCACGATCGCGTTCGAAACGAGATACGAAGTCAGCACCCACGTGGATTCGTCCGCCCCCGCCGACAAATTCCCCGAGATGTGCGGCAGCGCCACGTTCGCGATGGAGGTGTCCAGCACCTCCATGAACGTCGCCAGCGTCACCGTAACGGCGATCACCCAGGGGTTGATCGTCCCGTCCGGCATCCTCAGCTTGGCTAGAATCCTGTTTCGCATCGCCCTTGGATCTCAGTCCCTGCTGGTATTACGTACTACCGCCCTGTTCGTTTCTCTTAATTCCTTCTTAATTTGTAATTACCGTCGCATCCACGTTCATTCCTGGCCGCAGCACCGCTTTCTCCTGCGGGGCCGGATCCAGCACGATCTTCACCGGTATCCGCTGCACCACCTTCACGTAATTTCCCGTCGCGTTTTCCGGCGGCAGCAGGCTAAGCACGGATCCCGTCGCCCCGGCAATCGAATCCACGCGCCCGCTGAATGTCCTTCCGTACGTATCCACCTTCACTTCTGCTCTCTGCCCGGCCTTCATGTTCCTCAGTTGCGTCTCTTTGAAGTTCGCCGTCACCCACACGTTCTGCAGCGGCACAACCACCAGCAATCCTTGCCCCGCCTGCACGATCTGTCCCGGCTCCACTTGTTTGTGCGTCGCCACGCCATCGACCGGCGCGGTGATCTCCGTATAGCTCAAGTTCAATTCCGCCGCTTCCAGCGCCGCCCGCGCCTGTTCCACCTTGGCGAGCTTCGCCTGCGCATCCGCGGCCCTCATGCTTACCTGCTTGATGTCCGCGTGCGCCGAGGCCACTCCTGCTCGCGCCTGCTCGACTCGCGCCTTCGCCGCGTCCAGTTGCGCCTTGGCCACCTCCACGCTCCGCTGCGCTTGCGCCTGCTTTTGCAGGTCCGCTTGTAGGGCGCTCGCGGTGGCATCCGCATTGGCCTTCGCCGCGTCATACTGCTGCTTCGAAATCTCGCCCTTCTCCATCAGTGGCAGGTAACGCGCAAGGTCCGCCTTGGCCAACTCCGCATTCGCCCGGCTCTTGTCCACGTTGGCCTGCGCCCACGCCAAATCCGCTGTTTGGGCCTGCTCGTACGTGGTCAGCGCCCGCGCCAGGTCCGCCTGCGAGCCCATGAACTGCGCATCGGCGCTCGAATTCCCGCTCGCCACGTTTTCCCGCGTGCGCGGCACGTCCACTCCGGCGGAGCGCGCTTCGCTCTCCGCCAGCGCCAGCGACGCTTTCGCCTGGTCCAATGCCGCCTGGTAATCGCGCGCATCGATCTTCACCAGCACTTGCCCCGCCTTCACCGCCTGGTTGTCATCCACCAGCACTTGCGCCACGCGCCCGTAAACTTTCGATGCCATCGGCGTGATGTGCCCGTCCACTTGCGCGTCATCCGTCGTCTCGCGGTCGTGGTAATAGAGGAACAATCCAGCGATCGCCGTCAGCACGACCGCGCCGCCCCCGATGAGCAGCCGCTTCACCTTCGGGTTTGCTAACCCTTTCGGCGTCTCTTCCAGGGGCAGCGCGTCCGTAACCCGCGGCACTTTTGTCGCATTCTCAAATCCAACTTCGATCTCGATGCTCATCGTTCCCCCACGCTTACTTTGCGTAAACCTTTTCCATTTGCCCGATTGACCGCGCCAGGTCCGCGCGCGCCTGGTTGAACCGGTACAACGCCGCAATCTGGTTGTCGTTCGCGCGAGCCAGCGAGTCCTGCGCCTGGATGACTTCGATGTTGTTCGCCACTCCCGCTTTGAAGCGGTCCCGCGCCTGATCCACTTCTTCCTTCGATAGCTGCACGCCCAGGTTCGCCACCTGCACTTCATTCCGCGCCGATTGCAGATTCAGCAGCGCCGTCTTCACGTCCAGCGCGATCTGATTCCGCAGATCATCTTTCTGTTGCCCCAGCTTCTTGATCTCCAGGTCCGCGCGCACAATTTCCGCGTGAATCCGTCCGCCGGTGAACAGCGGCAAATTCACGCTCCCTTCGTACGTGTACGTCGGCAGCGTTGTGTTTCCCGACGTACCCACGTACGCGAAATTCCCGTCGAACCGCACGGACGGCAGCCGCGAATCCTGCGATGCTTTCTTCTGATATTCCGCGGCCTTGATCTGCGATGCGAGCGCCTTCCACTCCTGGCGCTCCGCCAGCGCGAGTTCGATGCTCGGCTCGACTTCCGGCTGCGGTGTGTCGAAGAAACTCAGCGAATCCCCCAGCTCGATGGCCTGCCGCGGATCCAGGTTCAATAAACGGCTTAGGGCGTATAGCGACGTCTCACGGTCAGTCTCTGCCTCGATCAGCCGCTGCTTTTCGTTTTGCAGCTCCACGTTGGCGCGCAGCGTATCGATTCCCGTGCCCACGCCTTCTTTCTGCAAGTCCGCCGCCTGGTCATACAGCGCTTGCGCCAGACTCACGCGCGATTGCGATGCCTCCACATTCGCCACCGCTCGCAGCGTCCCGATGTACTGCGAGACCACCAGCAAAATGACTTGTTCTCTTGTCGACAGGCTGTTCGCTTTGCTTGCGCCGGCTGTGTCTCGCGCCGCTTGATACCTGCGCCACAGAGTCAGGTCGAAAACCGGCATGCCAAAGCTCGGACCCGCGGAAAACACTTGATACGGTCCAAGCGACTTGGGAAAACCAGGGAACGGTGTCCTGCCTCCGAACTGCGCCAGCAGGTTTACTTTCTGAGCCTCGTCGGAGATCTGCGCATTCGCCTGCGGCAACAAATCCGCTCGCGAAATGTTCTTGTCCTGCTCGCTCTGTGCCGCCGTCAGGATCGCGATTTGCGCCGTCGTGTTCTGCTTGAGTGCCAGCCCCACCGCCTGATCCAGCGTCAGCCGCAGCGCCTGCGCAGGCCCATTCCCCGGCAGCGCGTTCTGCTTGTTTGTGCCTTGTGCGCGCCCTACCGTGGGCCCGAGGATCAAACTGAAAAATATCGTGTAAAAAATAATGTGCGAGCGCTTGCGCCGTTCCTTCGGGCCGTTGCTAGCATCTTGCTTCTCTCGTGCCACGATTTCGTGCACGATGGCTTGGTTCAGGCAGCCTTCTGCGATTAACTGGCCGCCTTGCCGGTGAATTTCCTTCAGCAGCACTTTTCCGGCCGCATCGATGAAGCTCACCCCGCAGAGATTTACAAGGAACTTCTCGCGCGGCGAGGCCGCGTGCGACTCCCGCCAGCACTGCTCCAGCGCCGCCACCCACTGTCCCCCCAGCCGGCCCTCGACGCTGAGCAACACCTTCCCGCGCTTCTTTTCGGTTGTAATTCTTAGCATCGATTCCGTCCTTGTTGCCACTAGTAGATGCATGATGGTCTCCATCCGGTGCATATATTTGTTAATGTGTAAGATAAACTAAAATAAGGACTTATATATGAATTGAGGGGCTTGGGGATTCTATTAAGAGACCATATATGGGCGTTATATCAAATATCGTCTGTACATTAGTGACCATATGTGGTCTATATTTCTTTTCCGGGAGTACCTACTCCCCACACTACCTACTTCGCCCGCGCGCCCTCTTCGGCTTGCACATACGAATCGACCCGCAACCCCAGTGGCAGTTGTTGTCCGGCGTCCAACTCCACCAGCGTCTCCAGAATCTTCGTGTCCACGTGTTCCGACGGTTCGTCCGTCCGGATATTCTTTTTCCCCAGAATGTGCCCCACACGAATCACACGGCCCCAGAATTTGTGCGTTCCGTACGCCTCTGCCGTCACATACGCGCGCTGCCCCACTCGCAATTTCGAGACGTCGCTTTCGTCTACGTCCAGCCGCACGCGCAAAACGGAATCGTCCGCCATCGTAATCACCGGCGAATCGAATTGTATCGAGACGCTCTCCCCGTTGTGCCGCAGCTTCCGCAGTATCACGCCGTTGATCGGAGCGCGGATGTAGCTTTTCTCGAGGAAAGCGCGGGCCTCGGCAAGCTGCGCCCGCGCCGTCGCTACCGCCGCTTCCGCGTGCGCGCGATCTTCTTCGCGCGCTTCCGCATCGATTAGCGCAAAATGCTGCGCCGCTTGTTCGTACTGTGCGCGCGCGACCTGGTATCCGCGCTCATAACGGTCCGCTTCGTCCCGTGAAATCACGTTTCGATCGGCCAGTCCTCGCCGCCGCTCGGCTTCGCTCTTGGAGTTATCCAACACCGCCTTGGCCGCCTGCATGGACGCTTCCGCTTCGCGTCGTTCCTGCGTTCGTGCGCCGTTCACTGTCCGCCGCAATTCGGCTTCGCGTTGCGCCAGCTCCGCCTCCGCCGCCGCAACCCTCGCGCGGTAATCGTCATTTACGATCTCGGCCAGCACCTGGCCGCGCTGGACGCGGTCGCCTTCTTCCACGGGGACCGTCTTCAGACGCCCGCTCAGCTCCGAGCTCACGCGAATTTCTTCCGAAACCGCCTCGACCCGCCCAGGCGCGGCGATCAGCGTCGCACTGACCGAGCTTGCGGTTGGCCCGGACGCCGAGACTTCGTGTCCCCGGCTCCTCAACAAATTCGCCATCGACAACACAAAGAGAACTCCCGCCGCGAGTAACACGATGTTGGATCGTTTCATGGTCTGGCCTCTTCCTCTTCAATTCGAAAATTCGTGTGCCGTCGTCGGCGCTGCTGGGTGGACTTCGAGAAATGACGATGTTTCCATCGCGCTCGCCACGCTCTTCTCCTCCCGGACGATTCGTCCATCCTCAAGATGGATAATCCGGTCGCCGAACGACAAAACGCGCGGGTCGTGTGTCACCATCACCACCGCCCGGCCATGCACCCGCGCCAGCCGCTGCAACAGTTCGATAACCGTTCGCCCGCTCGTCGAATCCAATGCCGCGGTCGGTTCGTCCGCCAACAGAATCGGGGGATCGCCCGCCAGCGCCCTGGCGATCGCCACCCGCTGCTTTTGACCGCCACTCAAGTCCGCCGGGAACGATCGCGCTTTCTGCGTCAGCCCCACTTCTGCAAGAAGTTCTTCTCCGCGCTTTTTCGCCGCTCCAGCGCGAACCCCTCGCACATCCAGCGCCAGCGCCACGTTCTCCGCCGCCGTCAGCGCCGGAAACAAGTTGAATCCCTGAAAGACAAATCCAATCCCCTCGCGCCGGATGCGCGGCAGTTCGCTTTCCGGAAGCGCAGACACCTCTTCACCCAGCACCTCCAGCTTCCCTTCGCTCGCCCGCAGAATGCATCCCAATATGGACAGCAGTGTCGTCTTCCCGCTGCCCGAAGGCCCCATCAGCAGCGTCAGCTCCCCCGCGCGAACCTCCAGATCAACCTCTTGCAGCGCACGCAACTCCGTCGCTCCCTCTCGATAAATCTTGCTCAACCCTCTCGCCCGAATCACGTTCTGCGCTTGACTTAGCTTCATAGCTTTCTTCTTCTTTCTTCTTCGTTGTTTGTTTTCTTTCAACTTTCAACTTTTAACTTTCAACTCTTGTCTTCCTATCCTCGAAACACCATCGCCGGATCAATCCTCGTCACCTTGTTGATCGAAACCAGCGCCGCCGCCACGCACATCACCACCGCAAGAAACAGCATGCCGACGCTCATCGGCCACGGCATCAGGATCACCGCTCCACCTTTCTCGCTCGCCCGCACGATGAAGTACGCCACGATCATCGCCGCGCCGTAGCCCAGTACGGCGCTCCACACCGCGTGCTCGATCAGCACGCGGTACAAATACCGGTTCGTCGCGCCCATGGCTTTCAGTGTTCCGTACTCCCGGATGTGATCCATCGTCGCCGCATAAATCGTCTGCGCCACCACCGCCACTCCCACGATCAATCCCATCAGCGCCGCCGTCAGCACCGCCAGGCCCGCGCCCGTCGTAAACATCCAATAAAACCGCGTCTTCCGGCTGAATTCCGCCGTCGTGTAGACATCCACATCCGCCAGCCGCGCGCGCAGTCTCTCTTGCAACTCTCTCAGCGAAACGCCCGCCGCCGCTTTCACCAGGATGTACGCCGTGCTGTCTTCGCTCGATTCCGGATTGGTGTAGTCCAGCGAGTTCTTGAACTTGGCGTAGATGAACGGAGACGTCGTAAACGAACGGATCCCCCGCGTGAATCCCACCACCCGCGCCCGGTGGTCGCCGATTTCAATCCGGTCGCCGATCTTCTGCACTCCCAGCTTGTCGCGGTACAGTTCATCCACAATTACCGAGTCCTCTTGCTTCAATTCCGCAACGCTTCCTTCCACCACGTTCCACGGCTCCCCCAGTCCGCTTCCCGGATGAAATCCGATCATTTGTACGTTTTCCACCCGTCCATCCGGGCGCTTCCACCGCGCGAACGCCTGCATATACTTCTCGGCCTGCGCCACGCCCGGCGTCGAAAGCACCTGATAAAACTTCCGCTCGGAGAAATTCCGCCCCGTGTCGAAATATCCGACGCCATGAAAAACCACCCACAGATCCGCATTCGAATGATCGATGTTGTTCGAAGTCGTGGTCGTGAAGCCCAGGAACAGCCCAAACTGAATAATGATCAGCACCAGCGCGAACACAATGCCCGTCAGCGTCACCGCAAACCGCACTCGGTCGTGGAACAGATTCCGTCTCGCCAGTAAACCCATCTCGCCTGCTCCTGCCTGGGATACGTAACATCTACCTGAAAAGTTACATCGCTCTTCCAATGAACACTGTTAACCCATGAAGAAAAAAAATCTTTCTTACGCCTCCAACCCCGCCACCAGCGTATCTACTGTGGAATGAATCACTTTGTCCCGCCTCGCCCAGGGGAACGTCGCGTGGGTGATCAGCAGAGAGGTGAGCCCGTGAATTCCCGCCCATAGCGTTTGACTCGCCAGTTCCACGTCCATCGCCGGCATCTTCCCGGCTTTGATGCATTCCGTCAGCCCCCGCGTCAGGAAGGCAAACGCCTGCATCCCCGGTGAATCTTCCTTATGGTACTTTTCGTGATCAAATCCTTCGGGAAGCGGCATCATGAACGTCGCCCTGTAGGGATGCGGGTTTTCCAGCCCAAACTCGATGTACGCGACCAGCCCCCGTTTGAGCCGCTCCACCGGGTCCCCCGGCTGCTCCATGATTTTGCTGAGCCTCTTCACCAGCCGGGCGAAAGTTTCCTTGCACACCTGCTCCAGCAGTTCGGCCTTGTCCTTGAAGTAGATGTAAATCGTCGTCGGCGAATACTCGATCTTGTCCGCAATCCGCCGCATGGACACATTTTCATATCCATCTCGCACGAACAATTCGCTCGCGGCATCCAGGATCTCCTGCCGCAAAAACTTCTTTTGCCTCGCCCTGCGCTCCTTAACACCCATCTATTCCAATCGCCTCACTAACTTAACAGCGTTAACTGTACTGGGCTACCTCACCGCTTGTCAACCGTTCTTTTTCCGCAGTTTGCCGGAGCGTTTCGAATGCCGCTCTCTTACCTCTTCACCGCAATGGCCTGCAATTCGAAATGCCCGCCCCGCAGGAGTGATCCCGCTCCGATGAATTCCCGCGCCGGCAAGTCCTTGGCCGTGAAGTAGCTCTTGTAAATCGGATTGAATTTTTCGAAGAGCGAGAGGTCCGTGCACGCAATTTGTACGTAGACCAAATCGTCCATGGTCATGCCTGCCGCGGCGAGCACATCCTTCTCGCCATCCAGCAAGATCTTGATCTCATCTTCAATCTTTTCCGGTGCTTTTCCCGTCTTCGGATCCAGTCCGATCCTCCCAGCCAGATACAGGGTGTTCCCCGCAAGGATTGCGTCGCTGAACGGCAACTGTGCGGGCTTATCCGGAAGATTGATCGCCTTTCTGGTGGGCTGTATCGTAACCTGCGAAAACGCGCCACGTACCGTGAGAATTCCCGCCACCGCCAAGACCACAGCGAGGAAACTGATGCGACGATTCATACTTTGCCTCCATTCGAATGACCTTCTCGATATGCCGCGCGAGTGTAATACCCAACTTCGCCTTCGGCAAGCCGTCCGCCGAAACCTCGCTCCCCGGCAAACAACCATCTCCATCGCTTCTCGGAACTCATTCGAATCAGAAAGCGATAAACCCCGTTCGAATGAAGTACAGCGAAGTGAGTCCCACCCCAAGCCACAAAATCACTCCAAGAAGCAGCGGCCGCCATCCCACCTCTTTCAGCGTGGCGCGGGAGATGCCGCTGCCAATGAGGAACAGTGTTGCGGTGAGGCCGAGTCGGCCGAGAGTGAAAAATGTTCTGGTAGCCGAAGGTAGTGCCGGCAGGTATGTGTTGGCGAGCGCAGCGAGAACGAAGAGCCCGATGAACCAGGGGAACTGGATGTGGGGACGGCTGCCACCACTAGCAGGAACTTTCTGGAAGCGGTTGTGTTTGATGGCCGCAGTCGCAAGCGCGAAGGGAACGATCCAGAGAGCGCGGGCGAGTTTTACGGTGGTGCCGATGACCAGGGCCTGCGCGCCATATTTCGTGGCGGCGCCGACGACGGAACTGGTGTCGTGGATCGCGAGCGCGGCCCAGAGCCCGAATTGCGATTGCGAAAGATGGAGCGCGCTTCCGATCGGCGGAAAAATCAGCAGGGCGATCGAATTCAAAATAAAAATCGTGCCGAGCGATACCGCCATTTCTTCTTCATCGGCTTGAAGAATAGGACCGATGGCGGCGATGGCGCTGCCGCCGCAAATCGCCGTGCCGGTGGTAATCAGAAAGGAAGAATTGCCGCGCACCTGCAAGAGCTTGCCGAGCGCCAGACCCGCCACCAGCGCAAAGGAAATCCCCAGCGCGGTGTAGATGAATCCGCTGCGGCCCGCTTTCAGAACTTCGTGCAGATTCATCCCGAAGCCGAGGGCCACGACGGAACATTGGAGAAGAGTGCGCGCAACGCCGCGGCTTTCGTTGACGTACGGATGCGGGAAACTGAGACCGAAGAGAATTCCAACGGTGAGAGCGATTGGCGGAGAAAGCAATCCCGTGAACGAAGTTGCAAGCGCGAGAACAAAAATAATTTTCGGGAGAGTAGGCATCGACCGGGAAAAGAGTAACAGGCCGGGAGCCGGGTGGGCCAGCAAGAACGAGAAAAAACGTTGCGTAGCTGCTGCCCGTCTCCCGTTGCTGAATCCCAGCGTGCATCATTTTTCTTTCTCTTTCGGAGGAGGAGCGGGGGGCACCGATTTTGAGGGCGTGGGATGCGCTAAGGCGGCGACGATTTTGGAGGTGGCTGCTTTGCTGATTTGGCAGTTGCGGTCGTAGATGCGGCACTGCGCGAGAGTGTACTTGCAGCCGCAGGTGCAGGTTTGGGCGTTGAATTTGTGGAGCGCGACGACTTTTTGCTCGGGCGTGAGCTTGGAAAGATCGACGCCGGGAAGTTCGCTGGCGCGGTCGGCGTTTTTCAGGAAAATCTGGCCGGTGTCCTCGAACGTTTCCACTTTGACGTTGCCGATGGGCAGGCCGAGGAGCGAGCGGATTTCCGTTTCGTAAAGAACCGGATCGCGCAGGCCTTCGTGCTTTTGAACGATGCGGCCTTCGGCATCCAGCACGAAAGAAGTGGGAAGCGCGGCGATGCCGCCGTACTGGAAGCGAATGTCGTCGCCGGCAATGGCGACGGGATAGTTGATGCCGAATTTTTCAGCAAATTCCTTGATGGCGTCCTGGTCGTCGTCATCGACGACGAGACCGAGAATCTGGAGGCGGTCTTTGTATTTGTTCTGGAGCTCGACGAGGTCGGGAATTTCGGCGCGGCACGGTCCGCACCAGGTGGCCCAGAAATTCAGAAGGATAACTTTGCCTTTGGAGCCGGCGAGAGTGACTGGCTTGCCATCGAGACTGGTGAGCTTGAAATCCGGCGCGGGATCGGGATTGCGGACGAAGCGGATGGTGGGTTGCTGGTCCTGGGCGGCAGAGAAGGATGGAAAGAAGCAAAGAAGTAGCAAAGTAACGAGAAAAAGAACGAAGCGGGAGTGGAGAGCGCGTCGCATGGTGTCATCCATAGGAGAGCACAGTGGGTAAAGGATGCCAAGCCTGGCGAAGAGCGGGCCAGCAGCGAGGGACAAAAAGGAAAGAGTTTTTGGCTCGATGTGTGCGGCCGGGGGGATCCCTGACACTTTAGACCGGGCACATACCTGACACTTTCTGGTCCGGCCCGGTAGGGGGATGGGGTGCAGGGGAAGGGGCCGAAGCCCACGCGCTCGCCCCAGAGCACTTCGCTCAAAAACACGTCGTACTTCTTCCAACGAAAGTGACCATGCGGCCGCACACTGCAGCACCAGCATGTTCTCCGGGTAATCGGGTTCCGGCAAGCGCGCCGGAAACGGGCGCGCCGACGGCTGATAGGCGGGACGAAGGCGAAATGGCGGGGGAAAAGTCAAAACGCGCAGCCTTTAAAAGCGAAGGCTGCGGCACCGGCAAGTGCAACCCATAACTGCGGGCCTGTCTCGACGGTGCGGGGTTAACGGTAGATTTCTCTGCGATGTCCGACACGAAGAACCAGAATGAGCAGCCGATCGTCTTCGATCTTGCAGTTGAGCCGAAAGTCGCCAACGCGGTATTTCCAAAATTCCCCGAGCTTTGAACCCTGCAGGGCCTGTCCGATGCTTCGCGGATTGTCCAATCGAGCGACGCGCTCGTGAAGAAACTTCAGGATGCGCTTGCTCTGTTGCGGGTCGAGCTTGCCCAGTTCGCGGTCAACCTGGGCGGAGAGTTCAATCCTCCAGGCCATGCCGCTTCAGAGCATCTTCGAGTGGGATGGTCTGCTCGTCCCCGGTGCGGATGCGATTCAAGGTACGTTCGGCCAGATACAAGTCCTCAAGGTCGTCAAGGTGCTCAAGAATGGCTTCGCGGACGTAGAAAGTCTTGGTGCGGCCGGTGCGGCGGGCGAGCTTTTCCAGGCGTTTTTCGATGGATTGTGGGAGGCGAATGGCCAGCATGGGAACCTCGCTATACAAGTATAGCACAAACGCCAATCCGGAGATTGGCGTTCCCGGGACTGGACTGGCGGCGAAGTCGGCGGGCGCAGCTGCCGCACCAGGCGAAGCTGACGGTGCGGATAGGTGGCGCGGCAGAATTGCGTTGACAAGGATAGGGTTAGGGAATACTGTC
>WNFI01181537.1_pt1 | contig 29142 bp, 33 predicted proteins | sample 5400471 | NCBI WGS metagenome assembly WNFI01 (sample SAMN13153348, study PRJNA577476) | soil metagenome | isolation source: 100 cm saprolite on Douglas fir-dominated hillslope | place: USA:California | collected 2013-09-17
AGGAAGGCACCACGACCACCCCGTTCGACATGGTCGTGATGAACGACCTGGACCGGTTCCACCTGGTCATGGACGTGATCGACCGGGTACCCGGCCTGGCCAACTCGGCCGCCTGGCTGCGCCAGCAGATGACCGACACCCGCGCCAGGCACCACGCCTGGGTCCGCGAGCACGGCGAGGACCTGCCCGAAGTCCAGAACTGGGTGTGGCCGGGCACGGACGGGCAGCCCGTCCAGCCCGCCCATCCGTGAGCGGCGACCCGGCTGGAAGCGCCGGGTCCGCCCGGGGCGGATCGCTCGTCAGTGCCGGATGACCGTGACCGGGCAGTGTGCGTGGTGAACGCAGTAAGTGCTGACCGAGCCGAGCAGGGCGTCAGCGAAGCCACCGTACCCGCGGCTGCCGACCACCAGGAGCTCCGCGTCCTTCGATGCCTCGACCAGAGCCTGCGCCGGGTGCTCGGCCACCACGCGCGCCAGCAGACTGTCCGGGCGGTCTGGGCCGAGCACCTCGTCGAGGGTCTCGGTCAAGGTCTGTGCCGCGACCTGTCCGAAGTCGACATCGTCGATGCCGACGGGCGCCCATCCGAAGAACGCCGGGTACTGCCAGCCGATGACGGCTTCCAGCGCGGCCCCGGTGAAGCCCGCCTGCCGGACCGCCCAGCGCAGCGCGGTCTTGGAGCCCTCCGACCCGTCGACGCCGACGACAATGCGATGCCGCTCCTCGCCGCCTGATTCGCTCACCGTTCTCCTCCCACTGCGAAGCGGTGCGAGCCGCGGCGGCACGACGATCGTGCCGGCGGGTACCAGCATGTCATCGGCGGCTCGTCCACCGGGGGCCGGTCAGGGCCCACGCGGACTCCCAGGCGGCGAGGCGCCGCCGGTCGAGCGCACGGCGGCACAGCCAGTAGCAGCCGGTCAGCGTCATCGCGGCTCCGCATGCGGCCCAGATGGCCACGAGAACAGCGTTGAAGATCATGAGAGCCCGGCTCGGCGGCGGGGCGGCCGGCTCGCCCGTGCGGGTCACCCAGACCCTGACCGCGGTCCCGGGCGACGCGTCCCAGATGCCGGGCGCGGTCACCATGGTCAGCGTGCCCGACAGCTGCCGACCGTCGGGTGCCCGCCAGCGCGCCCAGGCCTCCTCGTTTCCGCCGAGGTTGTCGGTCGGCCCGGTGCGGGACAGCACCGCCACGGCCGGGCGCAGGCGCGCCGCATCCGCGCGCTGCCAACGATAGATGTGCGTGCCAAGAACGGACGCGGCCACGACGGCGACGCAGAACACGGCCGTCACCATCACCAGGATCGCGCCCTCGATCCTGTCGGATGGCCGCCGCAACGTGTTCCGGCCGAGCAGCAGCCGGGCCAGCCGAGGAATCGGGCGGGGCGGCCGCGCCTCACCCGGCATGATCATCACCTCCGGCAGGTGTCCTGCAGGCGTCCGCAGTCAGCCTCGGACCACCTCGTCACGCGCGGGCAGAGGCGGAGGCATCGCCGGCCAGGTCTTTGGTCCGTGGGCAGGGGACCGGAGCCGGCATGCGCAGCGAGGGATCGGACGGCTCGGCGGGCTGGGCGCCTTACCGTGTGTCTACCATGCGCGCCGCCGGCGCGGGCGGCAACGGGCAGAGGTAAAGCTCGTTTTGCCGGGCCGAGGGCAACCATCGCGACTCAGCGGGGGGCGAACGGAAAGCGCTCCGTCCACCGGAGTGTGCCATCGCCCGCAATGACGAGAGCCTCATAGCCATCGAGCGCCTCGACCAAGGCCAAGCTCGACGCGCCGGCGACCGCGATGGCCGTGGCGAGCGCGTCGGCGAGGCCAAGGTCTGGCCCGGTCACGCTCGCTGAGGCGACGCGCGCGGCCGGCCGGCCCGAATGCGGATCGATCAGGTGGTTACCCCGTTCATAGGTACCCGAGGTGGCGATCGCCCCGGTAAGGCAGACAACCGCGGCGAGGCGCCCCGGTGAAAAAGGATCAGAAATCCCGATGCTGAAGGGCTGGTCGTGTCCCAGGCCGCCGAAGCTTGCGATGTCCCCGGCCGCGTTCACGATCGCGCCCGAGATATGGCCCGCGCAGAACGCGCCGAGCGCCCGCTGCGCTGCCCAGCCCTTCACATATCCTGTCGGGTCGATTCCGCCGGGCATGGCCCAGGGGTCGAACCAGCCGCCGGATAGCTCGCGCGCGGTGGCGCACAGTTCGAGGACCTCGCGGACCTCCGCTGGAGCCTGCGAGCACGTGATCTCTCCGCGTCGCAGCCGGCTGATCGGGCTGCGCCGATTCCAGGTGCTGAAGACCGCGTCCGCCTGCTGGAGTAGCTCGAGCGCGGTGGCTAGCTGGCGCGAGACTTCGTCGCCCGCCTGGCCGTCCGTGGTGTAGACGTCGACGGTCACAACGGTGCCCATCACGTTCTCTCGGTGGTGAAGTGCATGGGCAGATGTCTCGCGCGATGCGGCCACTGGTCGAGGACCGGACGTCACTGAAAGCCCAGGGTGTGCAGCGCTGCCTGAAGGGACTGCTCGAACCCAGCGCTTGTGTAGCTGGCGCCGGACACACCTTGGATGTTGGCGCTCTGGGCCTGCATGGCCTCCTGCTCGAGGAGCGGGATCGCCTGCTGATCAATGGACTGGGAGCGAGACATCCCGCCGTCGTCAAGAGACGCAATACCCACTCTGGTTATCTTGTGCGCGGAAACCGTGACAGAGACCGACAGAACTCCGAAGTTGTAATTGACCGCAGGACCGTCGACGGTCCGGGTCCCGCCTGGCTTCGCGCGAGCAGCGGAGCGCGGCCTGGGCGGAGAACTCGAGCCGCCGACGCTGCGGCCCTGCCCCGACCCGCTCGGACCGGTCGTGGTCGGGGCCGGCGAGGCCGCGGCAGCGCCGGGCAGCGCACCGAGGCTGAGGCGTGACGGGGTCGTGTGAAAGGCCAGCACGCCTGCCAGGCCAGCGACGGTCGCCGTTATCACGATGGGGGTCCGCTTCATTCAGCTGTCTCCGCGTCTAGAATCCGAACGCTTCCTGGTGGATCTGTTCCTCGGTCACGCCGAGCCGCAACGCCGCGTCGACGACACCTTCTCTGAACCCGTCAGGTCCGCAGATGTAGACGTCGCGCTCGGCTACGTCGGGAACGAGCCGTCGCAGCAGGCGCGCGTCGAAGCGGACCCTGTGACGCGAGCCGACGACCTCATGGAGCCGACCGCCGCGCTGCCCTACCAGAGCACCGACCTCGTCACGGTGGACGAGATCCTCGACGGCCGATGCCCGGACGATGACCACCACATGGACCCAGCCGGGCAGGTCCTCCAGCAGCGCGCGCAACGGGGTGATCCCTACTCCGGCACCAATCAGCGCGACGCGATCAGACATGCGGACATGGCGCGTGAACGATCCGTAGGGTCCCTCGATGGCCACGCGGGTTCCGGGCTCGAGCTGACGAATGGCACGGCTCTGGTCGCCGAGCCCCTTGATGGTCACCCGGATATGGGGGGGCCGGGGCAGCGCGGACAGCGAGTACGGGTGCGCCTGCCACCAGAGGTCTCTGGTGAGGAAGCGCCAGAGGAAGAACTGGCCCCCGGATACCGCCAGGCGATCGAGCCGCCGACCCCGGCAGACGACCGAGAACACGCCCGGTGCGTCCTCGGAGACCGCGACGACCCGCAGCTGATGGCGGAGGCTCCGCCCGATCGGCTGAGCGACCCGGAACACGAAGACCATGCCCGCGGTGGACGCCCAGACCGCTATCCAGATCGCCCGGGTGAGAGGGTGGCCGACGAATGGCGCGCCGGTGACGATCTGATGCGCGAACGCGAGCGCAAGCCCGAGGTAGATGTAGAGGTGCACGATCCACCACGTCTCGTACCTGAGTCGGCGCCGGACGATACTGATCGAGGTGACTCCGGCCATGACCAGGAGGCCAAAGCCCGCGAGCGCTGCGAGCAAGTCCGGATAGGACGTGACGAACACCCACAACTGGCGCAAGCCGCCCGTCCTCGCGGCTTGCGCGTAGCCCAGCGTGATGAGCACCACGTGGGCGGCTATGAGCCCGAGCGCCCACGGGGCGACCCGCCGGTGCCAGCGGATAAGCCGGTCCTGGCCAACTGACCGCTCGAGCCACGGCAGCCGCGCGATGAGCACCACCATGATGAGCATCAGATACGCGCCGGTGAAGCCGGCGAGCCGGCCCTCGGCGGTCAGCAGCCCTCCCGGCGCGGCGAGTGACCCGCGGGTCTCGCCAATGACGACCGTGCCGACGCTCACGCCAAACCCGAGACCGGCCAGTGCCGCGCACGCATCAGCGACGCGAGGCCGGGGCGCGGGACCTGGCCGATGCTGACGTCTGGATCTGGGTCCCGCTCCGGCGCGCCTGGCCGGCGCGGCCGGAGTGTGGTGCCTCACCGCGCCAGTCTGGCCAGCCAGGCTAAGGGAATCGTGAACACACCCCGCGTATTGCCGCTGAGCCCGCGCCGGGCAAGCAGCGTGGAAGCCACGCAACTCGGCATCAACCCCCGCGTGGGTATCGTTCATGCATTACCATCCCCCGCGCCGCGGCGGCGGCCAGTCGCGGACTGCCGCCCCTGGCCACCTTCCCGGCCAGGCCGCGCGTCATCCAATGCAGCATCGGCGGCAATAGCGCCCGCCAGGTGGACGCGGTATGACCTCCGGGAATGAGCTTGAGCGTCACTCCCGGTTGCAGATGCCGCAGTATCTGGGAGAAGGTCCCGGCGTCCCGCAGGCCGTCGCGGTCAGCCGTGCCGACGCCAATCCAGAACTGCGGGATCGGTGTTCCGGCCGACCGCGACGCCACCTCGTAGTCCGGGGTGTTCGCCAGCTGGAGCCGCAGGCTTCCGCCGAACGGGCGTACGCTCACGTGCCCCAGCTGATTTGCCGACGGCTTGAAGTAACCGCTCAGCACCCCAGAGAAGCCGAAGCTGCGCGGGTACTGCAGGCCGAGGTTCGCCGCGCAGAACCCGCCTTCCGAGTAGCCGGCGATGCCCCACGCCGGACCCGGGGCCGCCACGCGCAGGATACGGGAGATGTACCCCGGCAGGTCCCTGGCCAGGTAGGTCGCGTCCTGCGGACCGCGGACCTGGTTCAGGCACTGCAGCGAGATGCCGCGCCCGCCGGTGGCATCCGGCATGACCAGCACGGCCGGCTTCGCGAGGCCGGCACCGATCAGGCTCCTGAGCATGACGTCGACGCCCAGTACCGTGATCCAGTCCTGCGGTGCGCCGGGGAAGCCGTGAATGAGCTCGATGACGGGGAAGCGGTAGCGGCGGTAGGCCGCCCGGAAGTACTGCGGCGGCAGGTACATGTAAACGTCACGGGTGATGTGGCTGATGGGCCCGTGCACGATCAGCTGAAGCGCAAGGCCGCCTTGCGCTGCGGAAGTACCGCGACTGGAGGTGCCCAGGAACGTGCTGAACCGCACACGAGAGTGGTCTGGGACGTAAGGAAGCACCGGTACCGAGAGGTTCTGGTTGGTCAGGTCCGCGATGGCGGAACTCCAGTTCTGGTAGTAGTTGTAGTACTTGTTGACGCCGGCCACGCCGAACATCATCGCCGGGATGAAAGCCAGGCACGCCGCGAGGATTCGGAACGCCACGTGCCTGGCCACGGCCAGGCACCACGTCAGGGCGCCGAAGACCAGCACCAGCAGCACAAAGACCAATGTGCTCTGCGGCTCTAGCAACTGGCCTCCCTCCCGCTCAGCCTGGTCCCGCAAGCACCAGCCTGCGATACGGCTTGCTGGGGATCGGTTCAGGAAAGGTTCACGACAGGTAAGGATGTCCGAGCCGGACCCCCGAACAAGAGGCTGCCCGGTCGACTCGCTAGAAGTGGTATCGATCTTCTTCAGATCTGCTAAAGAACTGGAGCCTATGGCTGCGATCGAGACGCACGCTGCTGGCGCTGCCGCCGTCGCCGGGAACGCCTGGCCGGCCGGATTCTGCCGGGGTATTCAGGGAAAAAGCTACCCGGCAGTAGATTGAAGGGCTTCTTCGCAGTAGATTCTGGTTATCCGCCGTTACAGATGTCGCGCGGTCACCTGGCGCGGCCCTTCGCAGGGACAGAAGCCAGCCGATCGCAGAGGCGATCAGGATCGGCGCTCCCGGCGCCCGCGGCGGACCACGCCCAGCTGAGCGAGCGCCAGAACGGAGGGCCATATGTCGGGTGGCAGGATGAGCTGGCGGGCACGCGCCCGGCTGGCCGCCGGGGTCGCCGCCGGTGCGGCCATAGCGTCATGCGCTACTGCCGTCGGCGCGAGCACCCCTCCGACCAGGCTCCATGACGCTGCCAGCAGGCTGGTCGTCGCGACGGCCGACGGGAGGCTTCGCGGCGAGGCCGCCGGAGGGATCGATGAGTTCCTCGGCGTTCCGTACGCGGCCCCTCCGGTCGGCCGGCTCCGCTGGCGCGCCCCCCGGCCGGCGGCGCACTGGAAGGGCGTGCGCTCCGCCACCCGGTTCGGACCGCACTGCCCGCAGTATCGCAGCCCGTTCGGCATGGCGAGCATGTCGGAGAACTGCCTGTTCCTGAACGTCTACACCCCGTCGCGCATCGGCCGCGCCCTTCCGGTGCTGGTGTGGATCCACGGCGGCGACCTGATCGCTGGCGAGAGCGACGACTACAACCCGGCCGGCCTGGTCAGCGACGGGTCGGTCGTTGTCACCGTCAACTACCGCCTCGGCGCGCTCGGCTTCCTGGCGCACTCCGCACTGGGCAGCCGCAAGGGCGGCCCCTCCGGCGACTACGGGCTGATGGACCAGCAGGCGGCGCTGCGCTGGGTGCAGCGCAATATCCGCCCGTTCGGCGGCAACCCGCGCGACGTGACCATCGCCGGTGAGTCCGCCGGCGGTCTGAGCGTGCTGGCGCAGCTCGTGTCACCTGCCGCCCGGGGCCTGTTCGCCCGGGCGATCATCGAGAGCGGCTCCTATGAGCCCCTCCAGCCGAACCTGGCGACGGCCGAGGCCTCGGGCGAGGCGTTCGCTGCCAAGGCCGGGTGCGCCAGCCAGACAGCTTCCTGCCTGCGCGGCCTGCCGGTGCAGACCATCCTGAATGACCAGGGCGCGGTCGGGCCGAACATCGACGGCACGGAGCTCCCCCAGTCGATCGGGACCGCCCTGGCCAGCGGCCGCTTCAACCGCGTGCCGGTGATCGACGGGACCAACCGTGACGAGTGGCGGCTGTTCGTTGCCATTTTCATGCCCGTGACCGGACCGGTCACGGCGGCGAACTACCAGAGCATGATCGCGTCAACGGCCAGCGTCTCGCCGGCGGAGGCCGCGGTCGTCGCGGCCCGTTACCCGCTGCACAGGTTCGCCAGTCCCGCCGAGGCCCTCGGCGCCGTCGGCACCGACGCGATCTTCGCGTGCCCGGCGCTCACGATGGACAAGACGCTGTCCAGGTTCGCGCCGACGTTCGCCTATGAGTTCAGCGACGAGCATGCGCCGGAGCGCTTCCTGCCCCCGATCAGGGGCTTCTCCTACGGCGCGGCGCACGCCTCGGAGATCCAGTACCTCTTCGGGCTGAACGTCAGCCCGTTCCCCGCCACCCTCACCCCAAGGCAGCAGCGGCTGGCGGCCGGCATGCGGCGATACTGGACGAGCTTCGCCCGGCAGGGATCCACCTCCTCGCGCGGTGAGCCGTCGTGGCCCGAGTTCCGTAACGGCGCCCAGCGAATGATTTCCCTGATCCCGCCCGCGCCGCGGATCGAGACCAGCTTCTCCGCCCAGCATCAGTGCGCGTTCTGGGCCACCGCCCGGGGCTGAGACCAGGCAGTCACCCCCGACGCGTGATTCTTCGTCCCGTTCCGCCGTCCTCGCCACGGTCCGGCCCCCGCCAGGGCGCGTACCGGGTCAGTGGTCCCGGCCGCGGTCTGCGTTGAGCATGCTGTCGTAGACGGCGATGAGGGCTGCTCGCTGCTCGCTGGTGAGCCGGTGATCGGCGCGGATCGCTGCGGCGACCTCCTCGGCGGCCGGGCCGCCGGCGCCTGGATCCTGGGCGTCGAGCAGGCCGACCTGGATGAGCAGGGTCTCTGCGGAGATGTTGAGGGCGTCGGCGATCAGCTTGAGGACTCGCACGGATGGCTGGTGCATGCCGCGCTCGACCTGGCTGAGATAGGGGTTCGACAGGCTGGTCAGCTCGGCGAGCTGCCGCAGCGACAGCCGGGCGAGCTGGCGCTGGCTGCGGATGAACGCGCCGAGGGCCTCCATCTGCGCGCTCCACGGATCGGGCACCGGCCATCTCCCCTCGCCAGCCGGTCCGGTCACTCTCCTGTCGTCGGCCGGTCAGGCACCCTCCGGTCATCCGTCCGGCGGGCACACCGCTAAGCATAGTGAGCACGACTTTGCGCGGCGGGTGGCTTCCGCGGCCCGCCGCGCACGCTCGCTATTGGCTCACTTGCCCTGCGGGCCGGGCTTCTTGGCGGCGGTGTCGTTCATGGATGGACTGGACGGTCTCGGCCCAGGTCCGGATCGCGTCGGTGACGGCTTCCTGGCTCTTGCGGATGGTGTCCAGGATCTGCCCCTGGAACTCCTGGGTAGCGGTGCGGACGTCTGCCATATGAATCTCCTTCTAGCTTGGTTATGGTGCTCAGTATGTCAAGCATCGTGGGTTGTTTGTCAAGCGGAGTGGCGCGACGATCGGGCAGACGGGCGCGGCAGCGCTGGCCGCGCTCGGCGTGGCGATCGCGTCGGGGTTCGCGCTGGCCCTCGGCGGCCCGGCAGCGAGGTGAGCATCCTGACCGACGCACAAGGCACAACCCGCCGCAACGGAGCGGCCTCAAGTGCCGCGGGTGTGCGATGATGCATTTGGGACAATAGTTCACATAGAGTTTACCTGGCGGCCTATGTCCAACGCAGTGCCCGAGGCCGCGGGTCCGGGAGGTTACATGGCTCCAGAACGGACGGCCGGGGGCTCCCGCCCGCGGACAGGGCTCGTGCTTGGCGCGGGCGGGGTGCTTGGCGCGGCCTGGATGACTGGCGCGCTGCCCGCGCTGGCCGAACGCCTCCCGTGCGCAGTCGGCGAGGTGGACGTGATCGTCGGGACAAGCGCGGGCAGCGTGCTCGCTGCGGCGTTGCGCTGCGGTGTCAGCATCGAGGAGATGCTCGCCTACCAGCGCGGCGAGGCCATCGGCGTGCTGCGGGACTCCGACGTTTCTGATGTTGCCGCGGGCCCGTGGCCGCCTCCTCCGCAATGGCTTGTCGGCTCGCCCAGGCTGATGCTCGCCGCACTGCTGACGCCTCATCGGGTCCATCCGTGGGTCGGCGCCAGCGCGTGGCTGCCGCGGGGTCGGGCGCGGCACGAGGCGCTGCACGCCATGGTGCATGACTTGCACCGCCATTACTGCCGGCATGCCGTGCCGCACGGATCGCCGCCGGAGTGGGTCGGCGGCGGTCAGACCTGGATCGTGGCTGTCGACTACGACTCCGGTCGGCGCGTGATTTTCGGCCGTGAGGGCGCACCGCGGGCGCGGCTGGCCGATGCCGTTGTCGCCTCGTGCTCCATCCCTGGCTGGTACGTGCCGGCCGTGATAGACGGTCACCGCTACATCGACGGTGGGGTGCGCTCCCCTAGCTCTCTCGGCGTGCTGGCGCGAGCGGGCGTCGATGACGTCTACGTGCTCGCCCCGATGGCCAGCATCATCACCGACCACCCGCGCATGCCGCACGAGCAGCTTGAGCGGCGGCTGCGGCAGCTGATTACCGCCGCGCTGCTCCGGGAAGTCCAGGCGCTGCGCTCCGCCGGGATCCGGGTCACCGTGCTCACGCCCGGACCCGAGGACCTGGCGGTGATGGGAGTGAACCTCATGGACGCGCGACGCCGCATGGCGGTGCTCGAAACCTCACTGCACACCTCGGCGGGCGCGCTCGCCAGCCCCGAGGAGGGCCAGTCGCAGGTCGCGTGAATTCTGCTTGGCGGCGGCGCCCCGGCTGAGCGCGGCGGTGGTGATCTAGCCGTCGGGGGTGGCGCCCCCGATGATGATTCGCCCTTCTAGTCTGGAACAGCACTTCTTCCTAGTGTCGGCATAGCCCGGAGCGGAGGCTTAGTGATCATCTGGTGGGGCCGGGAGCCGTGACCTTGCCTGCCGCTGAGTCCAGCCCGGCGGATCCTGGCCGGGTTAAGCGCTGGCAGGGACTGCTGGCCAGCGAGCGGGACGCCGCAGTGCTCTACTCGCGGCTCGCCGAGGCGGAAACAGGCGAGCGGCGGAAGATCTTTGAGGAACTCGCCGGCGTCGAGCGCAGGCACGCAGGGCACTGGGAGCGCAAGCTCACCGCCGCCGGAGCCCGGGTGCCGCCGCCGGGCAGGCCGAGCCTGCGGACCATGGTCATCGCGGCCGCGGCCCGGAGGCTGTCCGCCCAGGCGGTGCTGCCGATGGTCGAGCGCGCGGAACGCTCCGATGCGGGCATCTACGACGTCGATCCGGATGCGGCGCCGGGCATGGCCGAGGACGAGCGTGGGCATGCCCGCGCGCTCGCCAAGCTCATCGACGGGCGGCCCGGTCCGCGGGGGCAGATTTCCCGGCGCGAGGGCTGGCACCGCGGTGACCGGTCCGGCACGCTGCGCGCCGGAGTGTTCGGCGTCAGCGACGGGCTGGTCTCGAACACCTCCCTGGTGATGGGGTTTGCAGGCTCCGGGGCGAACCGGACGGCGATCATGCTCGCCGGGGTGGCCGGCCTGCTCGCCGGGTCGTTCTCGATGGCGGCGGGGGAATACGTCTCCATGGCCAGCCAGCGGGAGATGTACGAGCGGGAGCTCTCCCTCGAGGCGGAGGAAGTCCGGGAGAATCCCCAGGAAGAGCGGGCCGAGCTGGTGCTGCTCTACCGGGCCAAGGGCCTGAGCCGCGCCGACGCCGAGCACCTGGCGGACCGCATCATGGCCGATCCGAAGGTCGCGCTGGACACGCTCGCCCGCGAGGAGCTTGGCCTGGACCCGACCGCGCTCGGCTCTCCGTGGCTGGCGGCGGTCTCGAGCTTCCTGACGTTCGCGCTCGGCGCGTTCGTCGTGGTGGTGCCGTATCTGGCCGGCTCGGGCGCGGCCGCGCTGGTCACCGCCATCGCCCTGGCGGCCGGCGCCCTGCTCGCCGTCGGGGCCGGGATCGGCACGCTCAACGGCCGGTCGGCGCTGCGCTCGGGACTCCGCCAGCTCCTGGTCGGCGGCGTCGCCGCGGCGGTGACGTTCGGGGTGGGTCATCTCATCGGCGGCGCCGTCTCGTAGCTCCGCGCCGCGCCCCGGTGTGGCAGGAGCTATCCGGCTGGCCGGGGCTCGGTATCCGGCACGGACCGGGGCGCGGCCGCTCTGGCCAGCACGGCGCGGGTCTGCCGGGCGATCTCGACGTCCTCGCGGGCGGTGACGACCAGGGTGCGCACGGTCGCGCCCGGCGCGGTAATCTCCCCGTCGGCGGACGTGGTGTCATTCCGGGCCAGGTCGATCGCCACGCCGAGAAAGGCCAGCCCGGCGGCGGCCTCAGCCCGGACCGGCGGCTGGTGCTCGCCGATGCCGCCGGTGAACACCAGCGCGTCGAGACCGTTCATCGCCGCGGCCATGGCGGCGATCTCGCGCCGCAGCCGGTGCGCGTGGACATCGACGGCCAGCCGGGCGCCGGGCTCGCCCTCGTCGGCGGCCAGCCGCACGTCGCGCATGTCGCCGGACCGGCTCGGCAGGTCGGCGAGGCCGGAAAGCCCGGACCGGCTCTCCAGCCCGGTCGCGACCTCATCGAGGGTGAGACCGCCATGCTGCAGCAGCCTGATGATCAGCCCGGGGTCGACGCTCCCGCACCTGGTCGCCATCACCAGCCCTTCCAGCGGCGTAAACCCCATGGTGGTGTCCACGCTGCGCCCGCCGTGGACCGCCGCGAGCGAGGACCCGGCTCCGAGGTGGCAGGTCACGATCCGCGGGCGTTCTTGGTCCCGGTCGCCGAGGAGCTGGACGGCACGCCGGCTGGCGTAGGCGTGAGAGAGCCCGTGGAATCCGTAGCGGCGCAGCCCGAACCGCTCGGTCCAGGTCTTGGGGAGCGCGTACGTGGCCGCCGCCGCCGGCATTCCCGCGTGGAACGCGGTATCGAAGCAGGCGACCGCGGGGACGCCGGGCAGCGCTGCACGCACGGCGTCGATGCCAGCGAGGGCGCGCGGCTGGTGCAGCGGCGCCAGGTCGGTTAGGTCGGCGATCGCCGCGGTGACCCTGTCGTCGATCACCGTAGGCCCGGTGAGGCGGCTGCCTCCGTGCACCACCCGGTGCCCAACGGCCTGCACGCCGGACAGGCTGCCGAGGAACTGGGCGAGTTCGCCGTGGTCGGCGCGGCCGTCCCAGGCGTCGATGTCGAGCGCCGCGGTGATCTCGTCGGCGGGGCCGAGCACGCGGAGCTTCAGGCTGCTCGACCCGGCGTTGACGACGAGCACCTGGTCAGCCCGGGCCATTGCGCCGGTCATCGTCCGCCCTGCTGGCTCGGCCCATGTCTCATGCCTGACATTCTGCTCGCGCTGAGCAGGAATCCATGAGCTATCCGCCAGCCGGCTCAGCGGACCAGGCCGGGCCGCGGCCTTATGGCGGCATCCGGCTGCCGCTCACCAGGGTGGCCACCCCGGCAACGTGCCCGTCCCGACGCATCGCGGCGGCCGCGCCGCTCCGGCCCGCCAGATACCGGTCCAGGAATTCGACGGTGACCCGGGCCACGACGCGCGCAGCAGGACCCTGGCCTTCGTAGGGCGGGAGGTGCTCCGCTCCGAACAGGTCCAGGTAGAAGCGCGGGCCTGTCGTGTCGGCCCGGTACATCTGGATGCTGTCCGCGGGGAGATTGATGTTGTCGGCGTCGCCCTGCACGAACAGCATCGGCGGGGTCGGCTTCGTGAAGTAAGAGCCGCCCATCGGCGGGTATTCCGCGCCGGCGAGCACGATGGTGGCCGTGACGTCGCGGTAGCGGCAGCAGGTGTTGGCGACGAGCGCGGCAACAGTGTCGCCGCCGTCAGACTGGCCGGCTACAGCGATCTTGCCCGGGTCGATCAGGCCGCCAAGGAAACCGCTCGACCGGTCACTGACCGCCAGCAGTCGCCGGATGACGTAGGCCATGTCGGCAGGCTGATTTACCATGTCGTTCTCGTTGATGGGGTCGCAGCTGGTGAGGGGGAAGTCGATCCCGGCGACCACGTAGCCTGCGCTGGCCCAGGCACGAAGCAGCGGCCCGTAGCTCTCAGCGCACACCCCGTAGCCCGGCCCGAAGACCACCAGCGGGAACAAGCCGCGAGCCAGCCGGCCGGAGGCCGCGGCCGCGTGCGGGATGAGCGGATACCAGACGGCCGTCAGCAGGGCGCGCGGCCCGAGGCGGACCCGGGACCGGTCGACCAGCCTGAGCTTGTGCTCGGCGACGGAGTAGCCGCCGAGCGTGCCGACCGGCAGCCGCTCCGGGGGCCTGGCCTTTGGCGCGGGTGCATGACTAGGGGTGGCCGACTTCGCGGGGCTCGCGGGGCTGGCGGGGCCACCCGCAGCCGTCGCCGTGGAACAAGCGGTCGCGAGCACCCCGACGGCCAGGACGGCCGCCGGGCCCGTGCCAGACATAATGCGACGCCAGCGCGGGCCCGAATACTTTCTGTGCTGGCTCGGCGACGCTGCTGAATTGACGCGCGCTCTCCGCTTCATGCTCGCAGGATATACGCCATCGCATTAGTGAGATCTTAGTGATCTCATGTCCCTTACCAGACCTGAAGTCTTCTTAACCAGATCTGAATGCGCAAGCATCACGCCCCCGACAAGTCCCGGGTAGCCTTCGGGAATGACTTCAGGCAAAACGCTGGACCCCGGATTTGCCGATCAGCCCGCCAGGAACCGGCTGGCCCGCTACGCCACGAAGCACGCGGTACGTCGCCAGCGCCGCTTCTGGTCAGGCCGGGTAGCGACCTGGGATCAGCACGGGTCGGCCGCCCTGGGCCGGGTGACGGCGGCCGTGCTGCAGGCAGCCGACGTATCGCCGGATGCCCAGGTCGTGGACCTGGGCTGCGGGAACGGGCAGATCAGCCTGCCGCTGGCCCTGGCCGGTGCCCAGGTCCTGGCCGTGGACGTGAGCCCGGCCATGATCCGGAAGCTGCGGTCCGACGCGCGGCAGCGCGGGGCGCTGACCCTCGACGGCCTGGCCCTGCCGATCGAGGAGCTGGTGCTGCCCCCGGCCAGCGTCGACCTCGTGGTCTCCAGCTATGCCCTGCACCACCTGCGTGATCCCGACAAGGCCCGCCTGGTGACTGCCGTGTACGACTGGCTCCGCCCCGGCGGGCGACTGCTGGTGGCCGACATGATGTTCGGTCGCGGCGCCTCGCGCCGGGACCGGGTGATCATCAGGTCCAAGGTCGTCGCTCTGGCCAGGAAAGGCCCTGGCGGCTGGTGGCGGATCGCCAAGAACGCCGCACGCTACCTGCTGCGGACCCAGGAGCGGCCGGTCTCGATGGATGCCTGGACGGCGATGCTCACGCGCAGCGGCTTCGTGGGGGTGACCGCAACCGAGATCGTCGCCGAGGCCGGGCTCGTGGCCGGGCAGCGCCCGGAGAATCCTGTAGCAGACCAGATCCTCCCGCCCAGCCCACGCTAGCCTTGGGCGCGGAACCGTGTTGAGCCGCGGCCGGGCGATGCTCGTCGCACCGCGCTGTGAGGTGGCATGAAGTGCTGACTGGCAAGTCGGCCGGCCCGCTAGGACTCGCGCTGCTAGCCGTCACCGCCGTCACCGGGATCGTCCTCGCCGTGCACGGCTGGTCCGGGCGCCACGCCGGGCTGGCGCCGGGCACGCTGACCGGAACCAGCCCCTCATCGGCGGCGAGCCCAGGACCCGCGCGGCCGGCCCGCGCGGCCGGGCCGTCGTCCCCTGCGGCCGCCTCATCCGCTCCCGCGGCCACGCCCGGCGGCCCGGGCGCGTCACCCGCGGCCCGCCCCGGACCGCTGCTGAGCGCGCAGTCGTACGCGCAGTACTCGTTCCGGGTATGGCCGGGCACCCAGGGAGCCGGAGCCCAGGCTGCGCTCACCGGGCTGTCGGTCAAGGTCCGCCGCCAGGGCTCTGGCATCACGGTCACCGCCGGCGTCATCGGCCAGGCCGGTGGCGCTCCGCGCTTCTACCCGCACGGGGCGGTGGTGTACGTGATCGAGGCCTCTATGGGCGATGACTCGGGCAACAGCGACTACAGCCTGGGTGACGATGGCCTGGTCGTTACCGACGTCCAGGGCAGGATCCTGCAGTGAGCCCAGACCGGAACCGGTCGCCGGCCAGGAGCAGGCCGTCGGCCAGCCGCGCGACCGCCCCGGCCGGCCCGCGGCCGGCCGCGTCCCCGAATCGGATCGACCAGGCCGGGCAGCTCGCCGGCGAGTGGGCCCCGACCGTCGCCAGGATGCTTCTCGGCCTGGTGCTGGCGTGGTTCGGCTATCACGAGCTGGTCCAGCCCTCGCTGTGGACGGGGTATGTCCCGGTCGTGTCGGCGACGTCCGGGATCGCGGTCGTCCTGGTCCTGGCTCACGGCTGGCTGCTCCTGGTCCTGGCCGTCGCCATGATCGCCGGGATCGCGCCGAGATTTGCTGCCCTGGCGGCGGCCATCTTGCTGCTCGAGATCGTGATATCGCTGACCGTCACGGGCGGGCTTTCCGACCTGACCCTGCGCGACGTCGGCGTACTCGGCCTCGCCATCGGCCTGACGGGCGGCCACACCCAACGGCTGGTCCTGAGCCGTTAGCCCCGGCCGGCCATCCGCCCCGCCAGCGTCAGCCTGGCGGGCGTTACGCGAGGCAGGTCCACTGTCACCGTCAGGCCTCCGCCTTGGGTCTCGGTGAGCCTGGCCGAGCCGCCGCTCGAGCCGGCGAGCCGGTAGACGATGGCCAGACCCAGGCCCGAGCCGCCCGCCGTGCTGGTGGCAAACCGGCGAAACGCACGGTCCATCTCGGCCTCGCTCATCCCCGGCCCGTCGTCCGCGACCACCACCCGGACGCGCTGCTGGGTTGTGGTAGCGCTCACCGTGATGCGGTTGCCCTCCCGGGCCGCGTCGAGGGCGTTCGCGATCAGGTTGTCCAGGATCTGCTCCAGGTAGCCGTCGGCGATCAGCGCGAACGTGGGCGGCATCTCGGGTGAGGTGAGCTGGATTCCCTGTTCAGCGGCGACCGGAGTCCACGCCGCGATGCGCTCGCTGATGACCTGCTCGACCTGGACGGTCACGGCCGCTGGCGTGGCGTTCTCGGCCCTGGCCACCGCGAGTAGCCCGTCGACCAGGCGAGAAAGCCTCGCGACCTCGTCGAGAGCCCCGGCGAAGTCTGCGGCCTCAGCGGACTCCTGCGCGAGCAGGTCGAGCCGGAGCCTCAGGGCGGCGAGCGGCGTACGGAGCTGGTGCGACACGTCTTCGATCACCGCACGGTGACCGTGCACCAGCGTCTCCAGCCGCCCGGCCATCGTGTTGAACGTGTCGGCTAGAGGACGGAACTCCGCCGGGCAGGCGGAGGCGGCGGCCCGTGCAGACAGGTCTCCCTCACCCAGGCTGCGCGCCGCGGTATCCAGGGCGGCCAGCGGCCTGGCCGCCCACCTGGACAGGCCCAGCCCGATGATGACCGCCGCGGCCAGGGCGGCCACGGCGATCATGACGAGCGTCAGCCAGAACGTCCGGAGGACGTACTCGAGCCGCTCCATCGGGCGGAACAGAGCCACGAGGCCGACCGTCTGGTCGCCGCTGCGCACGGGCACCACCACGAGCACCCGGTCGTGGGAGACATCGGTCACGGGCGTGCCTGAGCGCTCAGCCTGGCCGATGAGGCGCGACGGAACCGTGATCGCAGCGCCAGCTCTCCTTATAACGCCGCCGCCTGGAGACAGGACGGCCAGGCCGTCGCCGGTGTGAGCAGCGGTGGCAAGGTCCTGGCGCAGGTCGGAGCCTGCCAGGTGGTCGGCGAGCAATTCTTCTGCTGCGGCAGCGGCCGTCCTCGCCCGGGACTGGGCGTCCTCCACGTAGCCGGCATAGTCGTGTGCGGAAGCCCTGAGGCCGAGCGGGATCACCGCCCCGATCAGGATCGCGCCGGTCAGCCCGACCAGGGCCAGCAGGAGGCGCCGTCTCACCGAGAGTCAGCCAGCCGGAACCCGCGCCCGTAGACCGTCTCGATCAGCCGGGGCTGGCCGAGCTTCTTGCGCAGCGACGCGACGTGCACGTCGAGGACCTTCATCGGGCCGTACCAGTGCGAATCCCACGCCCGGTCCATGATCTCCTGGCGGGTCACGACTCGTCCCGGATCGCTGGCCAGGCACTCCAGGATGCCGAACTCCTTGGGGGTGAGCGACACCTCGTTGCCCGCCACCGTGACCTTGCCGGTGCGCAGATCCACTACGAGGTCGCCGTGCCTGAGCAGCTCGCTGTCGTGCGGCCGGCTCCGCCGCAGCACCGCGCGGATCCTGGCCAGCAGCTCGGCCAGGCCGAACGGCTTGACCATGTAGTCGTCGGCGCCCTGATCCAGCGCCAGCACGCGGTCGCTTTCCTCACCGCGCGCCGTTATCACGATGATGGCTCCGTCCGAGCGGGCCCGGAGCTGACGGCACACCTCGACGCCATCGATGTCGGGGAGGCCCAGGTCTAGAAGCACCACGTCCACCGCCGGCCAGCTGAGCACCTCACGCCCCGTGGCCACGCTCGAGGTGTGATATCCGGCCAGCTTCAGGCCGCGGACGAGCTGCGTCGTGATCGCGACGTCGTCCTCGGCAATGAGTACGCTGGCCGGACCGTCACCTCCGTGCTGCGGCCCGTCAGCCGAAACGCCCGACACAGTCACGGGCTCCTTAGCTCGCGTGCTCGACCATGCGCGACCTCCAGAGTACGGAGACTCCGGGCCGAGGATCGATTCCTGCGGGCTCTTAGGGAGATCTGAACAGGATTCACCCCGGTTCTTAGGAACGGGACCCTGGAGGGCCGGGCCGGCCGAGGGCAGCCTTAGGCTTTCTGGAGGGAGCAGTCATGATGTTCGACGACCGCGTCGACGCGGGGCGGCGGCTGGGGGCGAGGCTGCGGCACCTGCGGGATGAGCCGGTCGTGGTCTTGGGCCTGCCGCGCGGCGGCGTCCCGGTCGCGGCCGAGGTGGCGCGCGCACTCGGCGCGCCGCTGGATGTGATCGTGGTACGGAAGCTCGGCGTCCCCTTCCAGCCTGAGCTGGGGATGGGCGCGGTCGGCGAGGACGGGGTTCGGGTGATTAACCCCGAGATCGTTCGCGCCGCCGGCGTCAGCGCGGACGAGCTGGCCGCGGTGCAGGCACGGGAGCGGGCCGAGGTTGCCCGCCGGGCCCGGCGCTACCGCGGGCAACGGCCGCGTACGGCGCTGGCCGGCCGGGTCGCTGTGATCGTCGACGACGGGGTCGCGACCGGGTCGACGGCCCGGGCCGCCGGTCAGATCGCCCGGGCGCTGGGGGCGGCGCGGGTGGTGCTGGCGGTGCCGGTCGCGCCTCCCGGCTGGCAGGACCGGATCGGGCTCGACGCCGACGAGATGATCAGCGTGGTCACCCCGACGCCGTTCCATGGGATCGGCCAGTTCTATGCCGACTTTTCCCAGACCACCGACGACGAGGTCGTCGCCCGCCTGGCTCCTCCAGCGAAGGCTCGCGGCTGAGGATCTCCAGCACCCCTAACCGGGATCCCCGGAACCCTGCGTCCGCTGTGATGCTACAACCCTGATTCGAGAGTCCGCTGGAGGGCCTTCGCTCGCTCGTCGCTGTAGTCGACATTGGCGTGCGGCTTGTGGTCGATGGTCAGCACGCCCTCGGCGAAGGCAAAGCCCGAGGCGCTGGCGTACTCGTTCGTGTTCCGGATAACGATCTTCGAGAGCCCCTCCCGGGCGGCGTTCTTGCCCATCTCGTCGACCGTGACTGCGCTCAGCGCGTCGACCAGCGGCTGGAAGTAGACCTTCGGGAAGTACTCGGCGTAGTTGTCGGCGTAGTCGGCGACCTCCAGTTCCTCCCATATCACCTCGACCGGCACCTCGAACCCGGCGGCCTGGTCGATCCGCTCCTTCCAGCCGGGGTAGTCGTCGTTCTTGAACCGCTCGGCCGCGCGGCGTTCCGCCAGACCCATCGCATCCTCCAGACTCGTGCCGTGACACTGACATTCATAGCAGTGCGCTGATCTTCCGGAGCAGTTCGCCGTCCAGAGCGCGGGGAAGCGCAGCGGCCAGGTCCGCGTGGACCGTCAGCCCGTCCGATTCCCACTGGACCGACAACCCCGATCCGCCGCGGTGCTCGACCCGCAGCGCGGCTACCCGGTCCCAGGCCTGTCGGCCCATCTCATCGACCCGCACCTGCGCCACACACCGTTCCTAAACACTGAGCGGGAGTGAGTCCTGCCCGGCGGCGGTGGTACGGCGCTTCGGCGCGTGAGGTGCGTGGCCGGGTTGCCGGCCGCGGTGATCTGGGAGACTTCAGGCATGACGAGCTTCCTGGATGACCTTGCCGCCGCTGCGATCCGCTGCGAGCTGCTCAGCAGGCACGATGCGCTACGGGTCCTGGATGGCGCGGACGAACTGCTGGACGTCGTGGCCGCTGCGGGCCGGGTTCGGCGACATTACTTCGGCAATCGGGTCAAGCTGAACACGATCATCAATATGAAGAGCGGACTGTGCCGCGAGGACTGCGGCTATTGTTCACAACGGCTCGGGTCGGCCTCGGAGATTCTGAAGTACTCGTGGATCGATCCAGCGGAGGCCGCCGCGCTGGCCGACCAGGCAGTGGGTGCGGGAGCGAAGCGGGTGTGCCTGGTGGCCAGCGGGCGCGGTCCCAGCGAGCGGGACATCAGGCGCATCGAGTCCACCATTCACGCGATCACGGACACGCAGCCCCACGTCGAAGTGTGCGTCTGCCTGGGGTTGCTCTCCGACGGCCAGGGCAACCGACTGCGCGACGCCGGTGCGTATGCCTACAACCACAACCTGAACACCAGCGAAGCGCGTTACACCGATGTCTGCTCCACCCACACCTTCGCCGACCGGGTGGAAACACTGCGCCAGGCGGCGGCCGCCGGGCTGTCGCCATGCTCTGGCGCGATCTTCGGCATGGGCGAGTCCAGTGACGACATCGCCGATCTTGCGTTTGCGTTGCGCGAGCTAGACCCAGACTCGGTGCCGATCAACTTCTTGATCCCGATCGAGGGCACTCCGCTCGGGCAGCACTGGGAGCTGACCCCGCAGCGGTGCCTGCGCATCCTCGCACTGTTCCGCCTGGTATTCCCGAACGTCGAGGTTCGCCTAGCCGGCGGCCGGGAAATCCACCTGCGCAGCCAGCAGCCACTCGCCCTGCACCTGGCCAACTCGATCTTTCTCGGTGACTATCTGACCAGCGAGGGCCAACCCGGCGCAGACGACCGGCAAGTGATCGCCGACTCGGGATTCACCATCGAGGGTGCCGAGGAGCAGACGTTGCCCAACGCCCGCCACGACCTGGTTGCGCTGCGCCGCCGAGGTGCCGGCACCGACCAGCCGGCCAACGTCTGAGTACCTCGTCAGGGCGGGAGGGCATCTGGCCAACGGCGCCGACCGCGGCGACCGCGAAGATCATGGTCAGGCGCCGCCTGCCGTTACGACCATGTCGGTGATGAACCCCGCGGCCAGCCCGAGCAGGACGCCCCAGTAGAGAAGGTCCTTGCGCCCGCTCTTATGGGCCACGCCGAGCAGCTGGATGACCACGTAGAGGATGGAGCCCGCGGCGAGGGTCAGGAAGATGACACTCACAGCGGCGCTGGTGAACTGCCGCCCGACGGCGGTCCCCACGATCGTTGGGCCGCCGCCGATCAGGCCCATGAGCAGGAGAAAGGCCCAGGAGGGCCGGTCACCATCGGCGGCCAGAGGGGCACAGATGCCGAATCCCTCGGTGCCGTTGTGCAGGGCAAAGCCGATGACCAGGATGGTCGCCAGCCCGATCGCACCGGTGGCGGCGCTGCCGCCGATGGCCAGGCCCTCGCCGAAGTTGTGCAGCCCGATGCCGACGGCGATGAGCAGGGACAGGCGGCGGGCGGCGGACCAGCCCGCGATGCCCGGCCTGGCCGCGGCCAGCTCACCCGGCGCCATCGTGCCCGGGCCGAAGTTCCTGGGCTGCCGCCGGGCGGCCAGCCAGGACTCGTAGTAGACCAGGCTCAGCAGGCCGGTGGCCAGGCCGAGGAAGAACAGGGCGCCGTAGCCGAGCACGGAGCCGATCCCCGCGTCTCCGTCGTGCAGGCGCCCGAGGGCCACCTCGACGGGCTCGAACGCGTGCACCAGCACGTCCCAGATGACTCATGGATCCGGGACTCCAGAGGGCCAAGGGACAGGATGATGAACTCGCCACCGGGCGCGTGTTAGGTCAGCCTAGCCTAACTGGTTCGCCGTCCATAGGTCTGGGTCAGCTCTTCTTCCGCCTGCCGACCCGCGCGATCGAGCCGATGGGCCGCGAGGCCCTGGCCCCTTCATCCGGCGGCGCTTCCCGCTACGCGCTCGGGCGTGATGCGGACCACGACGCGCACAACCTCCGGCGGAAGCTGCAGGTACTCCTCGCCGGCGCCGGGTCCTTCGTACTCCTCCGCCAGCGCGGCGGCCAGCTTCCGCCCGACGTCCTCGCTCAGCTCGGCCAGGCCGCGCACCTCCGCGTACTGCTGCGGGTCGTCGTGATAAGCATTCGCACCGCGTCGTTCAATGAGACTGCCATGAATGAGACCCTAGAGGGGTCGGCTTCCGGCATGGCTGGCCTCGGGGTCATTGGACCTTCGGGGCAGGTAACCGGGTCGATCCTCAGGACGCGGCGACGGGATCCGGGACAGTATCCGGTTCCGGCGCGTAGTGGCCCGCGGCGCGGGCGCTCTGCCCGCCAAGTGAAATCGTGGCCCTGGCGGTCACGAGATGGTAGAGGACCAGGAGCTGGGTGAGCGCGAGCGCCTCGGAGCGGTGCAGGTCGGACGCGATGGTGAATTCCCCGAGCCGCTGCTGGCGCAGGTGGCTCGCGAAGTGCATCCGGTCCCAGATCGCCTCCTCCAGCTCGACGGCCCGCCCGGCGCAGATGGTTCCCGGGATGCGGAGCTCTTGCTCGCCCGAATGCTCGATCAACGACAGGTCGTCGGCTCCGCCGGCTACTCCGGACAGGTCGGGCTGCGGCAGCGAGTCTCGCAGGAAAAGGTGCGCGTCGAGCTGATCCGGGTCTTGCGTGCGGCCCGGCATGAACGACACGACCATGTCGGCGTGGTGGCGCTGGGGGCGGATGAATGCTTCGGAGTCGCGCTCGCGACGGTCGAACTCGCTGAGCACCTGGTCGGTTGAGTACCCGCGGCGGGAGCAGTCGCGGGCCACTTTCCAGCGGCGGCGAAGCTCTTCTGGCGGGTTCAGGTAGACCCGGATGTCGAACATCTCGCGCAGCTCGGGCGTGTGGTTGATGAGCAGTCCCTCGGCCACCACGAAGCGAGCCGGCGTCATGTACATCGGCGGCCCGAACGTGCCGTTGGCATGCTGGTAGACCGGCTTGAGTATGGCCTCGTTCTGCCGTAGGTGCCTGACGTCATGGGTCAGCACGTCAATGTGGTTGCACTCAGGGTCCAGCGGGGTGAGCCCGCGCTCTGCGCGCTGGCGCCGGTCGTAGCGGTGGTAGTCGTCGGCGCAGAAGTGGGTGACCGTTTCTTCCCCCAGCACGCGGACCACGCCGCGCGTGATCGTCGTCTTCCCCGAGCCGGAGTCGCCCGCGATGCTGAGCATGACCGGCCGGGGCATCAGGTGCCCCGTTCAGGCCGGACTGCGACGAAGGAGACGACCTGGCCCTGGCGCGCCGCATCGTAGCCGTTGATCTTGATGTACGCGCCCGGATTGGCCTGGCGGCAGGCATCGAGCTCGGCCAGGACGGCGGCGGGGTCGCCGATGTCGAACAGCGGGAGCTTCCACATCGTCCAGTAGTGATCATAAGGGCCGGGTGCGCCGCTGAACTCGATGCCAACCGCGAGGTGCCGGCCGAGAATCGAGCGGATCTGCTGCGCCAGCTGCTCGCCGGACAGCTCGGGCAGGTAGGAGAAGGTCTCGAGTCTCATACTGGCATCACATCCGGTGTGTCGACGGCCTCGAAATCGAACCTGATCTCCCGCCACGTGTCGAGCGCCGCGGCCAGCTCAGGAGACTGCCCGGCTGCCTGCTTGAGGATCTCCGGTCCCTCGGCGGTGAGGTCGCGGCCCTCGTTGCGGGCCTGCACGCATGCCTCAAGGGCGACCCTGTTGGCCGTCGCGCCGGCCCGGCTGCCCTGCGGATGACCGGCCGAGCCGCCGCCGAACTGCAGGACCGAGTCGTCTCCGAAGATCTCGACCAGGGCGGGCATGTGCCAGACGTGGATGCCGCCCGACGCGGCGGGCAGTACCGCGGGCAGCGAGGCCCACTCTTGATCGAAGTAGATGCCCCGCCTGCGGTTAGCGGGCACGGAGTCCTCGCGGAGCAGGTCGACCACGCCGAGGGTGGTCTCCCGGTCGCCTTCGAGCTTGCCGACCACGGTTCCGGTGTGCAGGTGGTCTCCGCCAGCCAGGCGCAGCCACTTGGCGAGCACCCGGAAGTGGATGCCATGGTCCTTCTGCCGGTCGACGACGGCGTGCAGGGCCCGGTGGACGTGCAGCAGCATTCCGTTGCGCCGGCACCACCGCGACAGCGTGGCGTGCGCCGAGAATCCGCCGACGAGGTAGTCGTGCATGATGATGGGCGAGCCAAGCTCCCTGGCGCGCTCGGCGCGCTCCAGCATCTGCTCGCAGTCCGGCGCTGTGACGTTCAGGTAGTGGCCCTTGCGCTCGCCGGTCTCCTGCTCGGCCTTGCGGACAGCCTCCATGACGAACTGGTACCGGTCGCCCCAGCGCATGAACGGCTGGGAGGTGATGTTCTCGTCGTCTTTGGTGAAGTCGAGGCCGCCGCGCAGCAGCTCGAAACATGCGCGCCCGTAGTTCCTGGGCGACAGGCCAAGCTTGGGCTTCAGCGTGGCGCCGAGCAGGGGGCGGCCGTACTTGTTCAGCTTGTCGCGCTCCACCTGGATCCCGTTCGGCGGGCCCTGGAAGGTCTTGACGTAAGCGACCGGGATCCTCAGGTCCTCCAGCCGCAGCGCCCGGATCGCCTTGAAGCCGAACACGTTCCCGGTGATCGACGCCATCATGCTGGTCACCGCCCCCTCCTCGAATAGCTCGAGGGGGTAGGCGATGTAGGCCAGGTACTGGTTCTCCCGGCCGGGCACCGACTCTAGCTCGTAGGCGCGCGCCTGGTAGCGCTCGAGCGTGGTCAGCCGGTCGGTCCAGACGCTGGTCCAGGTCGCGGTTGAGGATTCGGCCGCTACCGCGGCCGCGGCCTCCGCTGGCGCCACTCCCGGCTGCGGGATCAGCCGGAACGCGGCGAGGATGTCGGTCTGGCGAGGCTGGTAACCGGGAGTCCAGTAGATCTCCCGGTACTCGCGAACTCCTGCTTCGAACATACGGCGAGCGTACTGAGATCCAGGCATTAGGATAAGGACAAGTTTCGCAATAGTTCATAGGTAATCTTCTATGGTTTGACGAGCCTCTCCCGAGCGGAGAAACTCGCCGAGCGCCCGGACGGCCGGACGCCGCGGCCCGGAGGGCGGGAACAGCACGTGCCACGGGCGGGTGAGCGGCGTGCCCGGAACGCTGATCTCGGCCAGCCGCCCGTCCCGCAGCTCGCGGGCGACGGCGTAACGCGAGATCAGGGTGACGCCCAGGCCGACCGCCAGGCCCTGCTTGATCGCGCCGTTCGATCCGAGCGTGAGCAGTTCCGGCGAGCCGAGCTCAGCTGAGCCGAGATCAAGGTCGCTGAGCAGGCGTTCGGTAGCCAGCCGGGTACCCGACCCCTCCTCGCGCAGCAGCCACGGCGTCCGCGCCAGGTCCGCGGGGACCTCCTTGCCCACGACCAGGAGCTCGTTGGGCAGGAACGGGTAGCCAACCAGTCTTCGGCCCGGGGGCCGGCCCCCAACCCCGATGTCGGCGTGCCTGGACTCCAGCCGCTCGACAACCGCGGCGCGGTTGCCCACCTCGAGCAGGATGCTGATCCCGGGATGCAGCCGCCGGTAGGCCCGGATCAGCAGCGGCGCCAGGTACTCGCCGGCGGTGTTCACCGCGATCAGGCGGATCTTCGAGTTCTCCGGGTGAGCCGCCTCCTGGGCTGCGCTTCTGCCCTGCTCGAGCAGGCCGACCACCTGGGCCGCGTAGGGGGCGAATGCCTCGCCAGCCCCGGTCAGCCGTACGCCGCGGCCATGCCGCTCGAACAGCGCCGTCCCCAGCTCACGGGCGAGCGACGCGACCGCGGCCGAGACGGAAGGCTGGCTGACCAGCAGCTTCCCGGCCGCGGCGTGAACGCTACCGGTGCTCTGCACCGCCAGGAAGGCGCGGATCTGACTGAGAGTGATCGCCATCGGGCCCCCGCCTGGTTGCACGGCGCGGCCAGAAACTGGACTCGCGCTCAGCCTGAAGTCATAGACATATACCTATCATTCTGGCTCAGCTAACCGGAGGACGCCTGCGGCGAATGGCCTCGGATGACGCGGTCTGGCTCTGACAGGCTCCTACCAAGGCGCCATCACAGTGTATCACGCGTGATACACTGTGCCGATGACCGAGGTCACCATTCGCGAGCTACGCAATCACGGTGGCGAGGTGGTCGATCGGGTCGCCCGCGGCGAGCAGATCACCATAACCAGGGCCGGCAAGCCAGTGGCGGAGATGCGCCCCGTGGACCGTCCTCCCCTGACGGCTGAGACGCTGCTGGCCCGATGGCGCCGGCTGCCGCCGGTCGACCACGTCGCCATGCGAGCCGAGCTCGACGAGGTTCTGGACGCCAGCCTGTGACCCGCCCGGCGGCGGAACCCGGCAAGCGTCCCGCTCGCGGGATCCTCGATACCTCGACGGTACTTCTGATGCAGCGCATCACCGACCCGTCGGCACTCCCCGCCGAGCCGCTCATCACCACCGTGACGCTGGCGGAGCTTTCCGTAGGTCCGCTGGTGGCACACGATGAACGAGAGCGCGCGGCCCGGCAGGCGCACCTGCAGCAGGCTGAGGCAGATTTCGTTCCGCTGCCCTTCGACCGGGCTGCGGCGCGCGCCTTCGGGCAGGTGGCAGCCTCGCTGCGGCGATCGGGCAGGAAGACCGCCGCCAGAGCCTACGACGCCATGATCGCAGCGACCGCGCTGGCTAGCGACTTGCCTGTCTTTACCAGCAATCCCGCCGACTTCCGCGGGATCGACGGCCTGCACGTCGTTGCGGTCAGCGTGCCTGACTCCGGCGAGCCGCCGGAGGAGGGCAGGGCACCGTGAACGACAGCACCGAATCCCGCGAGGGAGCAATCCGGCCGTTCCGGATCGATATCCCGCAGGCGGACCTGGACGACCTGCGGGCCCGGCTGGACCGGACCCGCTGGCCCGATCAGCTGCCCGGCGTCGGCTGGGACTACGGCATCCCGCTGGAATACGTGAAGGAGCTGACGCAGTACTGGGGCGCCAGCTACGACTGGCGCGTTCATGAGAAGAGGCTGAACGCGTTTCCTCAGTTCACCACCGCGATCGACGGGCAGAACATCCATTTCCTGCACGTGCGCTCCCCCGAGCCGGACGCCCTGCCGCTGGTCATGACTCACGGCTGGCCCGGATCAATCGTCGAGTTCATGGAGGTCATCGGCCCGCTGACCGACCCGCGGGCGCACGGCGGGGACCCGGCCGACGCGTTCCATATGGTCGTCCCGTCGATTCCCGGCTACGGGTTCTCCGGACCCACCCGGGAACGAGGATGGAACGTGCACCGGATCGCGCAGGCCTGGGATCAGATGATGAAGCGCCTCGGCTACCAGCAGTACGGCGCCCAGGGCGGCGACTGGGGCTCGTCGATCTCCCGGGAGCTCGGCGTGATCGCCGGTGAGCACCTCATCGGCGTGCACCTGAACATGCTCTCCCCCTACGTGCCGAATGACGAGGTCGACCTGACCGACGAGGACAAGGCCCGCGTGCAGGCCCTGCAGCGCTTCCGGACCACGGGGTCGGGATACGCCGCGATTCAGTCCACCCGCCCCCAGACGCTCGCCTACGGGCTCACCGACTCACCCGCGGGCCAGCTGGCCTGGATCGTCGAGAAGTTCGGCGAGTGGACCGACGGGGACCTGCCCGATGATGCCGTCAACCGCGACCAGCTCCTCACCAACGTCACGCTGTACTGGCTGACCGGAACGGCGGGATCGTCGGCCCGGAGCCCGACCTCCTGGTCGGCGACGTGCGCGAGTTCTTCAGGCCGCTGCGTTAGGCCGGCGGCCATCAGATCAGCCCTGGTAGGCATGACTCACCAGCCCGGTGACCCCGGCCTGGAAGCGGAATAGCTCCCCGCCCGAGCTGCCGGGGCCTGCCGCCGTGGTGATGTAGAGCGTCTCCAGGCCTGGGCCGCCGAACGCGCAGCTGGTGACCCTCGGCGTGGGCAGCTCAAGCGTCTGCCTGAGACGGCCATCGGGGCCGAACCGCAGCACCGCCCCGCCGTCCCAGAGCGCGACCCAGACGCAGCCCTCGGCGTCCACGGCCAGGCCGTCCGGTATCGCCACGCCCGCTTCGATGGCCGCGAACGGGCGTCGGTCGGCGATCGCGCCGGTCGCCGGGTCGTAGTCCAGCACGTCAATCCGGCGCGTCGGCGAGTCGACGTAGTACATCAGGCTGCCGTCCGGGCTCCAGCCGATCCCGTTGGAGACGGTCACCGCGGTGATGACCTCGGCGACGGTGTGATCGGGGTCCAGGCGGAAGAGCGTGCCGCCTCCGGGAGCCTCGTCCTCGGCCATGCTGCCCGCGAAGAAGCGCCCGGCCTCATCGCAGGCGCCGTCGTTCATCCGGCAGCCCTCCGGGAGCGCGAGGGTGACGAGCGGGGCGACCGCGCCGGTCGCCGGATCCAGCGCGACGAAGCCGTCCCGGGCGGCCAGCACGAGGCCGCCGGACGAGCGCACCACGACCGCTCCGACCGGCTGGCCGACATCCCAGCTACGGAACGCGCCGTCGCCGTCCAGCCGGTGCACGCGGCCGGCGGTGATGTCCACCCAGTACAGCGAGCCGCTCGAGCCATCCCAGCGAGGCCCTTCGCCGAGCGTGGCTGCGGGCACGGGCAGCGGTGCCGGCCCGGCGTTCATGCGGTGTCTCCCGGCTGGCTCGTGCCTACCGCCTCCTTGGACATGACCTCTCCCCTCACCGGATCGTGTTGCGCATGCCGGAATATCATTCCTGAAGCGTCTGCACGGCCGAGCAGCGGTGCCGTGGTCGGCCCGGCTAGCCGTGGCCTCCTCCGGGCCTGTCGCTGGGCACGCCCCGGCCGCCAGGCACGTCAGAATCGAGGACCTCATGCGCAGAGGCGTTCGCCGCGCAGGTGCTGGCGTGTACCCGGGAGTGGAAGTTCACCGACTCCGATTTCGACCGGTTCAACGTCAATGGATCGGGCATCTCGCTGGGCCACCCGGTCGGCGCGACCGGCGGCCGCATTCTGGCCACCCTGCTCCGTGAGATGCACCGGCGAGGATCGCAGTTCGGCCTGGAGACCATGTGCATCGGTGGCGGTCAGGGACTCGCGGCTCTGTTCGAGTCCGTCGGATGACCGCCAGGCTCTCCGCCCGGCCTGCAGTTCCATGCCTGCCGCGGTACGAGTCGTGACTGCCAAGGGAGACTTCGCCATGCGCCGCCTCACTGATACCGACGGCCTCACCGAAGTGCAGCGCGAGATCCTGCGTACGGTGCGGGAATGCGTGGACACCACCGAGCTGGTGCTCGATGACTGCCGGATTCCCGCCAGCCGGGTGCTCGGCGGGGCGCCGGGCCGCGGCTTCTATCAGATGATGGACGGCATCGAGGTGGGCCGCGTCAACGTGGCGGCGCGCGGGTGCGGCGTGGCCCACCGCGCTTTCGAGCTGGCCATCGGGTGCGCACGGACGCGCGAGACGTTCGGCAAACCCATCGCCGAGCATCAGGCGATCACGTTCAAGCTGGCCGAGATGGCGACCAAGACGGTCGCGGCGCACCAGATGATGGTCATGGCAGCCCGCCGCAAGGACGCGGGCGGTCAGACTGACCTCGAAGCCGGCATGGCGAAGTACCTCGCCGCCGAATACTGCAAGGAGGTCGTCGAGGACGCCTTCCGCATCCACGGCGGGTACGGCTACTCGAGCGAACACGAGATCGAGCGGCTCTACCG